>QQTW01004170.1_pt1 | contig 10798 bp, 11 predicted proteins | sample 1904831 | NCBI WGS metagenome assembly QQTW01 (sample SAMN09435610, study PRJNA476489) | Subsurface metagenome, whole genome shotgun sequencing project.
GACGATTACGGTCCGTACGCAGTGCATCATGCTGTGCTTGCACGGACGCCACATACTGATCATTTTCCGACGACAACGCACCACGGCGCCCACGGCGAGAGATGCGGTCCATGTACTGCTCATAGGCAGAAGGTTGAGCGGAGCGTTCACGATAGGTATGAGACGCAGCCTCGGCTTCAGCCTGCCGACGCGCTTCGCGACGAGAGGCGGAGGTCATGTACATCTCCTGGCTCAGACCCGAGGGTCGACCATTAGTGAGCTCGTAGCGCATATCCCGACCCAGACGTGGTCGAGGATCAGTTTGCTCGTACGCAGGGGGAGAGCCCAGAGGGGGAGAGCCCAAAGGGGGAGAGGAATAGCCGGATCGTCCCAGCTCCCTGCGACGACGCAAAGTCTCTGCAGGTCCGTAGCCGCCCTCGAAGGGGTAGCCATGGATGTCGTACTGACGACGAGAAGAAGGGGTAGAAGAGGAGCGACCGCGCGAGGACTCACCGTAGTAAAAGTCTCCAGACGAGGGGCCGCGATCGGAACCATAAGTGCGGAACTCAGCTTCATCATAGCGGTCGTCGTACCTACGTTGGCCGTCGCCGTAAGTGTCGCGGGGGTTGTAACGTGGCATCGTGATGGTGAATTGGTTGTTTCTGGAGTGTAAGGTTATTGTGGTAAGTGGGTTTGGGTTGAGTAAGTTGAGTGGAGTGTTGTAACCGAAAGTATCTGGGAAGTAGTTGGAAAGGGCTTAAGTATGCTTGATGGGCATTGTGTGCTTGTGTTGTGAAAGGCACTGAGATAGTTCGTGAGTGAACAGTGTTAAGCACTGTTCAGCAATCGTGTAGGAATGTACAGGCTGTGCATGTACAGCACCTGTGAAAGGGTATGTTAACATTGTGTGCGAAGTTCGCTGGTGAGAAGGCAAGTGTCGTTTCGTGGGTAGATGGGTCAGGGGTACTGATCTGGCAAGTATTCAGCTGAGCGAATTGCAGAGTAGAAACATGTCCAAGGACGAAAGCATCTGCGTTAGCAAATCTATCCACTACCTACATAGTGCCATGTCACAAACTTCACCAAGGCCAATAAAAGCCTCCAGGTCATTGTTCACTGCCCACAATCTCCCATTCCCTAAGAACATCCTTTGTCCATACTATCTCCACACACGAATCTACACCTTAATAGACGCAGCAAGCAACATCGCACCCCATATATGAGAGCTCGATCCAAAACTCTTCTTCATCAGGGTTGTACGCACAAAAAAAGGTACATTTCACCACCATGAGCAGAGATGCCCCTCTTTGCAGCCTCATTCAAAGCATTCTTACTCGACGCCGAATATGCGCAAGGCTCAGGTGCTACGTGAGTCTAAGTGAGCAGTAAGAAGTTCAATTCACCATTCGATCTTGCATAGACATTGTCGATGTTCTGACTACTGGGTTCAAGTCGCATACTATTAATCGACGTTTTCAAATCTCGAGGTCAATCAGAACCCCGAGGGACGCTATGTACACTTAGCACTTCAAAGAACAGCTTGTGCAATTACCGTCTACTTGTACTTTAGGAGATAATGCCTTGGATGGTCTCGCTTTCGATCTCAAGATGCAGTCGAACACAGCCGTGAGCAAGACGTATCCCACCCACACAGAGCTCGAGCTCGAACTTCAAGACCAGAGATCAAGCAAACAAAAGACAAAAACATACAACAGCGGGTATTCGCTAGTGGTCACCCACCTAACTACTAATCCGCCGGTACGTTGCTTAAATAGGGCTGAGCGAACGGGAAGCCTTGTTTTCAACGTCCTATGGTCGTATGTGAAAGATATGCTCATTCTTGCTATAAATACCGTCGAGTACTAAGTGCTGCGGCGGTCTCCACGTCACAAAGGCCAATGTATTGCGCTGGTTGCCTAAAGGGCGCAGGCGAATCTTATTACTGCGATAACTTTTGGCAATACATCGTCGCACTTAAACAAAAGCCACTTGCTGACTGTACGCACAGACAAGCAACGTCATTGAACCTAAAGCATGCCTCATCAGCTGCAACCACACATGCCAGTCCTCATCCCTTACCTGTCCTCTGTTGGTTCCGACAGCATTTCACATGCAAGTGATCACACCAGGCTGCTGACACCGGTGAGATCTTTCCAGCGGTCCTCGTGAGCCCCACTCGCTTGTCTACCAGTGCACACCTTTTTTCAACCACGCGTGGCTGCACGTTTTCATTATCTGCCTGAGTGTCTGGCCCACCTCAAACGTGAGGCTGAATGTTTGTTTCGAGAATACATCATGGCCTTGAGCGCCAGACATCGCAATGGCTTCTTCACAGATCTCGCGTCGTGGGACATGGCCCTTCTTGAGTACTTGCCCTTGACGAAACCCAATCAACTTCGACTCATCAACATACACCATGGGCCGTTCGATGCAGCATTGACTCTAGACATCCTTCACTCGACCTTGCAACACGAGACATCTGTTGCCTTGATGCACTGTCTTATGTTTGGGGATCACCGGACAACCGATCAAGGTCAACATCGCATCGAGCGATGGCACGATCCGCGCTTTCGATGTATCCGTAACGCATAATCTTGCCACGGCTCTTCAGCACCTTCGGCACCCTGATGTGGGAAGGATTGTTTGGGCAGACGCCATCTGCATTAACCAAAACGACTATGACGAGCGAGCCCAGCAGGTCCTTATGATGGGTGACATTTATCGTTCTGCCCGAAATGTTGTGGCCTTCCTTGGTCCAGCAATGGACAACAGCTCAGTCGCTATGAATCTGATCAACAATATCTCGTGCTTTGTCGAAGTCGACTTCGGCTCTGGACTCGTGAAACCCTCGACTGGCCCTAACGCTGAGCCAGGATGGGCTGACATGCACGAGCCCCTGAACATCGAACGTGATCGTCTTCTGGCATTGTTCCACCTGATTCATCGCGAGTGGTTCGAAAGACTCTGGATCAGACCGGAGGTGGGTCTCGGTGGGTCTCGAGCGATTCTTCTTTGCGGGCACGACTCAATTGAGTGGTCGTCATTCTGTCGCGCCATATTCGTGCTTCACCGCAGGCCTCTTGCAGCTCCCAGTGTCCTCGATAGAGATGAGCTGGACAGTCTTCGGGATCGACTTAGAATGGCTGATACTGTGGCCCTGTACTCAAAGCGCGCTTTCCGCTTTAACAATCTTCGTCGCCAGGTTGCAAGGTCAAAGTGTTCAGATCAACGAGACCGTATCTATGGTGTTCTTGGACAACTTCGCGGCGCTGCGCAGATTAGCATTGTGCCCGACTACAACAAGACTGTAGCTGAAGTGTACATCGATGCCACACAGAAGAACATTCGACTTCTAGGAGATCTTTCGGTATTGTGGCAGTGTGAGTTACGCGATACTGCGACCAGTGACGACGAATTCTCTCACCTGCCCAGCTGGGTACCGGATTGGTCGAGCCCGTTATTTTCAGCCTCAGTACACGAAGCTCAACCACCGTTCTTCAACCAACTACCTGCATTCGAATCAATGAATGACAGCATATTGCGCGCTTACGGATTGCGCTGTGGAACGGTTCTGCATGTTGCGCGGACTTTTGGTAGTTCATTAGAGACCGCCGATGATACAGCGACAGCTGAGCGGGTTCGTGAGGTGTTGTTGAGTATCAAAGGGCATATCACCAAAGCTGACAACCATGAACACATTATCGAAGCTTTCTGCCGCTGCCTCTGGCTGAACAATTTCAACACCCGTTGGCTTCCCGCACTGCCCCATGAAGCACCATTTGAAGAGAGTTTGAACCTCACACGCACCCTCCTCGACGCATCCATCCCTATATCTCGAGCAATCTTTCTACCAGAGGCAAGTCGATGTCTAGACAAGCTCCGCATAGCGTGTCGAGACCGCGCCCTGTTCATCACCGAAAATGGACACCTAGGCATGGCACCCGATTGCGTATCCACCAATGACGAAATCTGCGTTCTCTTCGGAACCTGGAAGCCTGTGATTCTCCGCTCTATCTCGCAAACCCAGCATCGAGTTGTAGGCGGCGACTCCTATGTACACGGCCCGATGAACGCGGAGCCTATTCTTGGCCCTTTACCAAGGAATTTGCATGGAGTGCTCGATCTGCATGCAGCAGTGGGAGGTTTGAAGAGCGCGGGATATAGGGAGGTTGACACGGGGCGGATTGTCGATGTTGATGTGCGTGTTGAAAGGTTCTTGGGTGACTTGATGGAGAACGGAGTCCTGAGGGATCCGTCGATGAGGGAGCTTGAGACACAGGGTGTTAAGGAGACGTTTATGAAGGCGGGGATCAAGATACAGATATTTGACTTGGTTTGAAGGGATGCAAAGTCTGCAGTGGCCACCAGATTGAGCGCGCGACTGTTTCAATCTTGCGTGGCTAAGCGTGGTGCCAGATACCAGATCTTGAGCCTTTTACAGCGATACGTGTTAACGCCTCCGCTTTCCAGTCCAGCAGCAAATCAGATCTCTAACATAGCTTTGATGGTCCTTTATTTCAGCACTGCATTACTCACCTCACAGCTCGCACTTCCGCCTTACCCGGCTGATCCAATGCCCCAAGGTGCCCATTTATACCGCCTTGGTTCCCACCGCACATGGATGAGAGTTCTCTGGGTTTCTTATCCTAGTCGATGCGCAATACTCAATAAAATTCAGTTACTAAACCGCAGAATCTGAGCATGGTCGTGTGTTTTATCCGAATTCTAGTTGCAGATAAGCTTTTTCTGCTATTCTGTATACAGAGATGCCGGCGAGATTCGCTGCGGGAACCTAGTCACGGCTTCAACGGGAGGCACAAACCTCATCTTGACATCTCTTGTCGATTCGGTGCCGCTTCTATCAAGACACTAGCTGTAACATACGAGATTGCGTCACAATCCATCCTAGCTGCGGCAGTCGGAAAACAGCGACTGATGCCCGGCCCCATTGCTGGATGTGGGACTAACCGAGCCCACCTGCATTGTCGTAAATCCGGTCGGAACAATAAACGTCGACTAGTAGCTCACATACAGCGCTCACCCATTCGTGGTTCCGATCATGCTGCGAAACGCTCGCAAGACCTCGGTTTTAGATACACTCGCAGACTTCGCGCATACCCGAGTTATTATTATTATCATCGTTATTCCATTATACGTTGTGGTGGAATATCAAATCCAATCTTTGGCACTGGACCGTTAGTCACGACGTATCTCGAAGCAAGCTCAAGCTATCATATCCTAGCTTTTACCTTGCCCAAGCCGGACACAACTGTCATCGTATACACCGCCACTGGAAATGTCTCGTCCTCTGCCATCCAGTATCCCTCTCCACCAACCACTCTTCTCCGATACTTCGACAAACCCATCTTCACCACGCCTTCTACCTGTTTCCGCTCAGCACTCTTTCTCGGCCATTTCTGCAACAATGCATCGAAGTCATCACAAACGATATACTGCGTCGACAACGTAGATCGGACCAGTAACTGTTCATACGCCTCGAGTGTCAAGAACGGCGAATAAATTAACGTGGACGGCGAGATGAACGATGCTGCTTCACCGAGCTCAGCACTAGAGGGAGTCCGTAGGATCTTGATGCCGAAGGAGAAAAGCAGTGTCTCGTCCAACCGACTGAAGGTTGGGTCTTGTGCGTACACTTCGACTGGTTCTTGAGAAGCTTGTTCTAAAGAATCGCGGATGCCAAGAAGGATCGCGAGTTGTTTGAGCCGCCGAGGTTGGCCTTTTGTAACGAAGAGACTGCCGAGTCCTAGAGAGAGGATGCGGGTTATTGGGTGAGTGGATTTGGAGATCGCGTGGAGGTGTCGGTTGAGAGAGTTCGAGAATTGAGATTGGGCGTACAGCTTTTGGAAGTCGAGGATGCGGGCGCTGGTTTTGAGCAATTCGCGTGGTAACGATCTTGTTTTTGGTCTTCTAGGTGCCTTTTGCTGCAGGTGTGCTGGTTCAACATCCGCTACGGCATGAGGCATTGCGTGGACTTTGCGAACGCCAATTGTCACTCTCGGTCCAAAAGTATGCTCGAAAACTATCCTTGATCCTCACAATTCAACACATCAACCTACTCTATCTTATACTCCACCCTCACCCTCCAACCCCAATACTCGTCACTCTTAATCCCACAACGCAGCAAACCCATCCCCAACCCGTAAGCAACCCTGATGAATAATCCCAATGCTGAGAAATCCCACAACGTCATCAACAACAATGTAATAACACCGCACCACCGAAGTCCGAGGATCTATGAGTCAGTGATTACTTCTCTTGGAATTGCATAGTTGCTGTGAGGAAGGGTTGCGATTGGCAAGGCAATTGGAGGAAATGGGCGCTGAGGACGTGAGAAGGGTGGGTGAGGGATGCTAGACCGAGATAGGTTAGGACGTGGGTTGATGGTATGAGTCGACTCATCGTTGTGTTTCTGCACTTCGACTTGCGTCGAGGGAGTCTTCGTCGGGTTCGGAGTTTGCTTGTTTTGGGAAATTGACGCTTTCCACTGAGCCTCTCATTCTTGAATACTGCTCTCGGCTGTATTCGACTGCTTCTCGAGATCAAATGCAAGACCACCCAAGCTATTAATTAACTAATAGTTACAAAAGGCCATTTATAATCGCGGATGCTATTCTGGACTGCTAGGTGTACATCGCACACTCCAATATTCTTGTAGATCTCAAGATCTGAAGGCGTGGTACATGTGGTGTGCGGCACCAAATCGACATGAGATATCAGCATGAGGTTTGCGCCTCCCGTTGAAGCCGTGACTAGGTTTCTGCAGCCCTTCAAACACGATGTAATATATTTAGCAACCCTTCTGAGCCGATTCGAGGAAGTTTGGGTATGTGACTTGAAATAGGATAGCCAGATTGCTACCTTCGAGAATGTTGTGGGAAGGCGTGGTAGGCCGACGCTGTTGGCAATGACTGGTCAACCGGGATCGACATGAGCCACGAAGCATTTTTGCAGATTGAAGTTCCGGTTCAGTGTTGGGATCGATCAATCAACAATGGGATGGCTGCCTGTTCAGCGGGTGCAGGCGCGGCGGGTGCACAACACGAGTAGGCTAGAATGGTGTTCGTGTGGCGTTCGTTCAGACTATGGGTCTCGGTTGTGCTAGCTGACGCGCTGGAAGTCAAGCGTGTAGAGCTCAAATGGTGTTCGTGTGGCGTTTCGTTCAGACCATGGGTCTCGGTCCCCCTTTTTCTAGTTGAGCGCGTAGAACCGAAATGGTGTTCGGGTGCCATTTCACGACTTCAGAGAAGGTCCTGTGCGCATTGTGCTGAATACATGGGTATTGTGCGCTATACTGTAAGGGTGAGCTGCGCGCGTCGTGGCGATTATGGTGTACCAATCTCATCTTGAACTGGAGCTGATGGAATTCTCGCCGTGCCAAACTCAGTTGTTCTTCCAAGCGCAGCAAGCGAGCTGACTTGCATGTGATGCCTGACTGTTACTTTCGTTGAGACGCCAGCCAAGTCCTCAGCCATACCTGATTTTCTCAGGCTCAGCGGCAGGTAATTCAACTCTCTGGGCTTCGTTGGCATCTGCCTCAACTGGTGCATTGTTGACTCTCCTTGCAGTCCCTTGCGACAGCTCTTTGCCTCTCCTCATAGGCTTCGTCAGATCTTCCTGTCGTTTCTGCGCCTCAACTTTCTCGATGACCCTGCGACAGATATCGCGATGCGCCTGCTCCATCTTGCCCTTGACGAACGGCATCAGCCACCACGAGCAGCTGACCTCAGCGTGTTCCACAAGCACCCACTCTGCGTCGCCAATGTCCTGGTCTTCACTTTCCACCTCTGCATCGAAACCGCCTTTTATCACCCGAAAGTCTGCGCGCACGATTACACCTGACGCATCTGCACGCGTCCTAATGCCTGTGGGTATATTTTGATAGCAGCTTGGGAAGGTAATATTCTTCCTTCCCCATTGTCCAACACCCGGCAGAACCACGACGCATTCGGTGACGCTGTATGTATGTACTGGGTTGAGGTCTGTCGGGTACCAATAGTTGTCTTTCAGCGTCTCTGGAGCGGTGTTTTGAAGCTTCTCGTAGCCTGTCGTAAGGGCTTGCAGGCTCAGTGTCGTATTGTGGTCGTGCAATGCAGCAATGACATCAGCAGGATCGAGGTGCGACGGTATTGAAGCGGCAAAGTGGATGTTATGCTTTGCGGTCATCGTAAGGGGTTTGGGGACACTCTACACGCCGGGTAAGCTCGATAGGCGAATAGGTTAGTGCATGCCACTGAGAGGATTGAGAGCGTGCGCGAAGGAATGGTTATTATTATTGCTGATGCGAGACAAATCAGCATAAGAGAGACAATTCAGGGAAATGATGCTCAGGGTGCTGCGAAGACATGATGCACGTCGCTGACCCGGCTGAAAGCCACCTGCATTAGGGTCGCCCTAGTAAGGAGATATTGGACCGCGCCGAGACCGTTGTCGTGACTGACTCCAACGCGCCTTGGAAACCTCATCAACATCGTCTGGCTCGCGGTTTGTTGCTTGAGTACATATCGGTTTTGCTTGCGAAGGAAGACGTGGGGCTCACAACCTCAGCGAACGTCATATGGAAAAACAGCGCCTTCCTCAGCTGGCGCTAGCTTGCTACTGGTCCTGCTATTGACCCTTGGCGTGTATGGCAAGGCGTTCTCAATAAGATTCAAAGACTGCATTGGAAGTGGCTTCGTTCATCAATTGAAGCTTTCTGTGATCATTACTCATCTAGAAGTCTATGAAGAGATTACAAACATTCTTAACTGCAGTAACAGCTCGCTGGGTAAAAAGGAAACATGGAGACCACCGAGAAGGACGGCCAAAGCTTGAGCTTCTAAAACCTGCTCGAACAGATGTTCTATAATAATAACGCCGTCGCTCAAATGCTTCATGCAAATTTCGGAGTCGTCGTGCGCTAAAGTCGCTACGAGGCGGCTTCCAATTTCCCTGGGATGACGGGCTCATTTCCACCCTGCCTCCCGTCTTTCTTCGCCCCCTCCGTGATCCAGTACGTTTCTTTATTCGTCGACAGCATCTTGTGTGCCAAATCTGTCGTAGCCTGCAATATCGCCTCCTCAGTGCTCTGCTTGGTCATGGCCTTATCGATCGTGTGATGCCTGATGAAGAGACCTTCACACTTGCTCAGAATATGCGCGTGGTTGTTGATACCTGGGTATCCCATAGCGTCATCGCATGGGATTTCGACAATGTTGTTCCCTGCTGGGTTGTAGTCCCAGCGAATATACTCCGAGAATGCTTTCTGCTCGTGCGACCAGTTTTGCTTCCAGGCACCGCAGCCGGGGTACTGCTTCTCGTTGGGGCACTCCTTCCATGCCGTCATCATCTCAAAGGTGTAGGGCAGTGCTTGCGCGATAACAACGCCGGTATTAAGGGCGAGTTTGCCTTTGCTGTCGTTCGAAGCGTTCTCGTCGCCATTGAGAATTTGGCGCGTGTCGAGCGGCATGGCGATCGAGGTCTGCGGTGTGATGCCCCAGCGATTGAAGAGCCATTCGATGGGCAGCTCCAGGTGCTGAATTGTGGCGTCGGCGTCGATAAAGACGACGAATCGGTAGGAGTGTAAGAGTTCGGCAAGGACGTGTGGTTTTACCCACGTGTTGTGGAAGCCTTCGGATTCCATCTCCTTTGCGTTGAAGAAGCGGTAGTCGTAGCCGTGGATTTGTGCTGAACCAGTTAGTGTGCTCTACAATTAAACTTCAGGTTGCTTGGATGCTTGTCTTGCTTACAATAGAGGAAGTGATTCATGAAAGAGGCAGAAACCATGCCGCCATCATCTTTGGCAGACATATTCTGCCAGTTCATTCGGTCCTTGTTCCACAACTCGTTCTCCCCGTCAGGCACTCTTGTGTCGATGTCGACGATCAAGATTTCGTTCCTCAGCGGCTCCTTCCACCACGGTCCATTTTCGTTGATCATGTATTCTCGTCCAGAGGCGTCTTTGTAAGACTGCGCTGCAACTGGTTTTCGTATCGGTTCGTATAGTGCAAGGAATGCATCGCTTGTTGTGATCTTCTTGTTGAATATTTTCTTCGCGCCATCAACAGCGCCTTGCGCAGTATCCTTTACATGCTGTACTGGATTGTCGCCATGATGTATACTTGCTGCCGAATATATAAATATAGATACGAAAAAGATGGCAATCGCAAGTGCTGCGATACGGTAGGGGGAGACTACTGGTCCAGGCATTTTGTAAAGGAATGTGAGAAGGTGTAAACGAAGAGACTGTAAAGAATGCAATCAGAGGAAATTGACCTCAAGCTGCGTCGTCAGCAGTGAGCTTACAGGCTAGACTAGTATAGCAGGACTGAAAATAGTATGTTGGGTAAGGAACGGGCGACAGTAGCGTTCGCTACCGGCTTGTAATTGACCAGATTGATCCATAGAAACTGAGGATGAGTGACGGCTAATGACAAAGACAGCATTAGCATTTCGCTTAGCTGCAGGAACACGCGGTCGCCGCGGAAGTGTAGCGTCCGCTAAGCCAACAACATACCGGTCATTACTATGGGCCCCTGACATCACAAAATGAAAATCTCAACCGCTGAAGGCGAGCGCCTGTTTCCACCATGAGTGTATCGATTTCTCATGTGTGGTGAGTCTGAACAACAACAATAAGCGCAAGACCATCCCTTTCGGTAACAACGTCTTGCTACGGCTACACGAATGGTCAGCTTTGTCATCGCCTCGTGTTGCACGACAGAAAGGTCCCAATGCGAGGCCAACACTGCCAAGGAGCAAATCCTCAGCCTTGCTTATCTGTTATTAGCACAGCCGCCTTAAGTCACATATGCCGGAAGAT
>QQTW01004171.1_pt1 | contig 10798 bp, 9 predicted proteins | sample 1904831 | NCBI WGS metagenome assembly QQTW01 (sample SAMN09435610, study PRJNA476489) | Subsurface metagenome, whole genome shotgun sequencing project.
CTCTGAGTGATATTGATAGATGGGGAAATGAATGGACTGCGGAAAGCAATATATAAAATCGTTCACTCTTTGCGGACCTTACCTGAAGCATTTACCGGGGATATACAGATCTTATAGTCATTCTAATTATACCAGCAAGGGAGGCCACATTCACCAACGAGACCCGAGGCTCGTCCCAAGGGAGTGGAGATATGCAGCCTTGCAACATCCCAAGCGGACGTGAGCATCCGTTGGCAGACATGCCCGTAACGTTACGTTCGGGACAACCATGCCCGACACGTTATGCGGCGTGCTCATGTGGACCTACATCATCTATGTGGTGCAGCAGCAGTCATTTCTCGTTTGGTGGTTGCCCCTGGATAGGAACCTTTCAACCTGAGCTTTGGAAGGTCGACGTTGGCGATAACTTGTTGGAGGTCTAACGATTTCTCAGCCCGGAGCCACACCTCGGCGCTCCCGTCCTGAATCTGGCCCTGGTTGCGTCAACCCACCTGCGCAAGCTGGCAAGATGGGATGTGGTCGTTACCCGAGGTTAGTCCGGGGAGTTGCCCACTCCAACCGGAAGGTCAACGTTAAGATTCAAACGTTGATCGGGCTGGCATACAAGTCGGAGCGGAAATGGCGCAGTGCAAGCATGCGGCATCAAAATATCGCACTTGAAAGTAACCACCAGCACCTTGGACCATGAAAATCGTAATGATAGCAGGCTCTGAAGCGCCTGGAATCCTCTTAGTTTGCTCGCCGCTTGCCCTTTGGGTGAACGGGATCCGGCGACTTTCTTCAGATGCACAGCCCATGCAGAAACAACCGATTCCGTTTGAAACGAGTGCATGTCTGAGCTTCCTCTCCCCACAGATTCATCGCCATGAATATTGCTCCGATCGAGATAAGCAATGTCCCGGCTTCTCTTCTCATGTTGCATCTGGCGAGGTCCGAGGTAAGCGCTAACAAGCCATTACCGTGGCAGCTTGCGATTGTGCCTGATGACCGTCGCCTGGTACGACGTTATCATGTTTCGCTTTTCTCTGTTCCTCTCACAAAGCCAGCCTTTCACCGCTTCAGCTGTGTTTGCCTGATTCTGCTGATCTACACTTCATCTCCCTCGTGCGACTTTCTCCTGCTTCTTCCAGGGAACTGCCACTATCAGAGTGGTATTGCCTAATCGGGCAGAGAGAGACCCGATCTCGCGAGGAAGGTTGTCTGATCAACCTGAAAATCAGAGACCTTGCCGAGCGAAGCGTCATGCATTTGCACGAGACTCTCTTTTTTTCCACCAATCTAAGTGCTGTTGATGCAGACCTTTCTTCTCATCATGTCTGACCGGTGAGACAGTCTCTGCGAGTATAGTCACTCGACGAAAGCTGCATTGAGAGGTGTCCTCGAGCAAGAGACGCAGCTGATCCACTATGGATGCCCTCCTTTAGCTTCCCTAGGCTACTAGCGTACCATAAGTCGCCCATGGTAAGGCAACTCGGAGTCGAGCTATGTTTGATTTCAGCCGGCATGAAGAGTGCCTGTAGACTTCTTGGAAAGTAATGCCGCACTTTGTTATTCATAGCCACCAAAAGTGTCTTGACTCATGCAAGAAGCATACTCTCCCGAACAATCCCGTGTCACATCTGCACATGGTTGGCTGACCAGATAGCAGCTATCATCGCCGCTCTAATGGATGAGTCCTTGGATGGATCCGAGGAGAGCGATGTTTGTTGTCGGAATAAATAGCTTAGAATGCATCGGCAACGTGCATATGCGGCCGCGTGGACAATCCGCAACGCTTTGCGGAGTCCTCAAGAGATTGGGCGTCAATTGCGCGTACAGAGATGTTGGTCGATCATCCAAACTCCGCTCTTGACCTCTGCGCCAGGCAACAACCGAAAAGATGAAGTTCAAGATGGCAGGAAAGTCATAAAGCGTTTGCCAAGGGCTCGAATGCGCCATCAGCTTCGGACATGACCGAGACATATCGACATTGCCATGGAGAAGATGTTCCCTAAAATAGCAACTCAGAGCGAGACTGAATTGAGGCTGAACGGCACATTTCCCACCATGTCCTCCGGTGTGGTGGTAGAGCAGAATCCGGGCCTCCAGTATCTTTCTTTTGAAGCAAAAAGTTGCTCCTCTGCAGACTCTTTTAGCCAGCCTTCGGCTTGCTCATTCTGCCCATACCTGGCACACAACACCTCTTGAGCATCTATTGACGCCTATTCAGTTAGCAACGGAGTCGAGGCAGGAGAGCTCGAAGCCTTTCAACCTCTGCTAAGAGCTTTGCATCACAACGGGATGCCGTATTCGCCACCGTGCCGGAAACGTTACGAGTCTCCAATCCAAGCCTATGGGATGAAGGTAGTTCACGGCATGGTTCCTCTGGGTAAGATTTTTAGGTTTGAAGCTTTAGGAAGGAAAATTGAGTTTCTATGACAAGTCACTGAACGCACAAAAGCTTAGATGTAACTTAGTGAGTTTCAATATTCCAGTGTCCAGCCTCGTGCTTCGGCTGATACATGGTCAACGCCACTATTAGCCATGATAGCAAGCGATGAGACTGGAGGCGTTTGCGAAGAAACGCTGCAGTGACCTTGGAAAGAAGTGTCACCCAAAACTTGCTGCACAACAGCGGCACCAGCACACCAAAGAGGTGTCACAGGCCAATCATATGAGATTTTGGTGAAAATTCATGCCTCGGTAGCGCGAACTTGCCTATAAGTCTCTGTTCTATCCCCTATCGAGGGAACAGACAGAAGGCTTAGATAATCAGACCTTCAAAGAAACGCTTTCAAGAAGCGCATCCACGGATACAGAGAAAGTAGTGGCCGTAGAAATCATGAAAGTGGCAATGTTCTCGAGTTCAAGGGAAGGTCCAACACTCCGTTGTACATACCTATGGAATTTTGCACATACCTAAAATTTTGCGAGGGGCATTGAACAATGAAGTCCAACCAACACAACCATAAACGGATAATGTGGGGAGACGCATGACGTCGGGGCTTGTGCACGACTCGTGCCAGGGCCGACATCTTGGCGCTCGAACGGGAAACCTGGCCGGTGCGTCGTGCCTTCAGAAAGTGTCAAAGTGACAAAGTGTCAAAGTGACGACGTCCAACCAACGCTCATCAAGAAAAAAGCATCACCCATACGTCTTCACAACCACATCCGCAACTGGAGCAGTGCTCGTATGTGATGACCTTTGTTTTCTCAAGCTGAATCCGTTGAGACCCTACTAACACGTGGTTCCGACCGCTAGTCTGCGACACCCGATCTCCGCCTGTGACCGGAAACTTGGTCGACCCAAAGAACGGATAACGGATAACGGACATCGAACAACGTAGACGGGTTCTGGCTGCGTTGTCCGCCTCATGGCAGGCAAGGCGAAGGGAGGTGTCATGGAGCTTGACAAGAAAACTGCCAACGGCCACGTTGGCAAGCATATGAACGGCAGCGCTGATAAACAAATATCGCGCCGGCCAAAGGCAGTCAAAAGACGCAGAAGCTTCGCTGGACGAAGCATCAGTGTCATCACAAGGTATGTTTCTCAAAGGGTTGGCTTCCTCGAGTCGAGGACACGTGGGACATACTGACTCTGCCAGGCTGGTGCTGTGGTATTCGCTCATAACCGTCGTTTTTCGTTGCCCGTCGACGTCCTACAAACTCACCGAGAAGTCCCCCTCAATATGCGATTCGTATCTGGATGCAAAGGAGTACTTGCAGCCTCACATTCAGCCTTATTACGATGCCCATTTTGCCCCGCACGTGGAGTCAATTCGCCCATATGCGGATCGGTTCAAGCGGAAAGTGTACAAGCCAACCGTGGCTTTTTCAAAGCACACATACGAGGCCTACGGAGCGCCGCGTGCCGCCAAGTTACGGGAGTATGTTGCTGCAGAATGGCAAAGAAGTGTTCAGCCACCGATCGAGGCTGCCTGGTCGAGAGTCAAAACCGAGTACGGGGTATATCTGGCGCCTCATGTCGACAAGGCCTCGGATACTCTGCGGCCTCACTACGAGAATGCACAACATACCGTGCTTGACATCTATCACACAACCCTTCTCCCCACTTACAACGTGGCTGTACCGTATGTCGAGGAGGCTTACCATATCGGAAACTATCTCGCCCTTGATGTTGCGCTACCCTACAGCCAGTGGGCGGTAGAATCCACCTGGGTCTTTTTGCAGCGAACGGTTTGGCCTCATGTCAGAATTCTGTATGGCGAGAACGTCGAACCTCAGTTGAAAAGGATCAGTGACAGATTGGGCCGGTACAAGGACCGGAAGAAGCTGGAAGCAGCCGTCGACAAGGTCGAGAGGTGAGTAACTGTGGCTTCTTGTCTTGATATGTGGCATACTCATGAATCTCAGTTCCGCCAGCTCCTCGTCTGTGAGCTCGAAATCATCCTCAAAGTCTTCTTCCAAGGCCGCTTCGAAGTCCAAGGGAACGTCGAAGAAAACTCGGTCAACCAAAAGCAAAACTGCCAGCTCAACCGAAAAGCCTGTTTCCGAGACCGTGGAGAAGGCCAGGGCTCAGATCTCAAGCGATCTCGCTACATGGCAGGAAAAATTCGCAACAGCAGCCGATGAAGGCACCATCGCTCTCGAAGACGGTATTGAAGAGGCTTTGGAAAAGCAGATTGAAAGCCAAGCGCATGGCGTGGGAATGGCGTATGTCACTACTCTTGAAGAGACTGTCAGGTCTGCGGTTCAGGATCTGCGCTCGACGATCAAAACAGTCATTCAGCAACTACCGGAGAATGCAGCTGAAGACCAGATCGACTCGGCCTACCAAGAACTCCTCGACGCAACCCGTGCCTCAGGTCTGAGCATTCGACAGAAAGCTCAGAAAGTGAGAGCTTGGAGGGAGAAGTACGACCAGGATAACACAGAGCATGTCCAAGCAGCCGCGCAGTCCACGCTCAAGGTCATCGACGAAATCAGGAATCTGGGTCTCCACGAGATCGGTATGCGATGGACGTGGATGGATGGAGTCACGTACAAGGACTGGGCCAAATTCCATGAGCTCCGAAATAACTGGGGAGCGTGGCGCCAAGAGATTGCATCCATCGCAAACGATCATGACGCCATCGCCAGAGCTGCGGAAGAGGGCAACAAGGTTGAAGAGAAAGCCATGGCAATTGCTGAGAATGCTGCCAAAGAGCTCGGTCGGTTGAAAAATGTCGCCAGGTGGAAACTCGATGCAAGAGACGCAAGCGACGATTTCAGTGATCGCGTCCTGCCGCCCAAAGTAGCAAAAGCTGCAGGGAAGCTTAAGGATGCCACTGATGCTGTCAAGTCGGCTGCGACAGGAAGCACTAAGACCGACTCGGTGCCAGAAATGGCATCATCTAAAATAGCGAACGCGGCCTCGAGCGTTTCGTCTGCGCTTGCAGAGAGTGTGTCTGCACCTATTGTGAACTCAGTATCAGCAATATCAAAAGGGGTTATGGGAAGTGGACAGCCACACTCTGAGGATGATGCCGCAAACGGCGCCGCCTCCGGTACGTCTTTCCTTGGATCAGAACGATCATTGTACGCACCAACTGACAGTGCTTGTACAGATCTGAAGTCCAGGGCTACGAGCATAGTCTCAGCTGCCAAGGAAAAGACAATTGAGATCAGCAAGGCTATTCATGGCACTCCAGCGCCCCCTCAGAAGCCCGTTGTCGGTCACGAAAACGCTGACAAGAGAGTATGGGGCGGAGCTATGGCTCAAGTTGTTGAAGCCAGGCAAGAAGGTTTTGCCGACCCCATTGATGATGAAGATGAGGAGGATGGTTCGAGCTACTATGAAACGATACAAAGCCTCGTCGGTGGCGCTGGCGACAAAGCATCCGAACTCTCAAGTGTCCTCAGCGAAGCGTTGATGGGTACGACAAAGACTCAAGGCACGGTTGAATCCGCAACCTCCGTTGCTGGGGAGCAGTATGAAAGAGCCTTGTCAGCCGCCTCACGCGTGCTGTATGGTACAGAGTCAGCAGCCACTGAGATGGCTGCCAGTGCTTTCTCGGACAAGTATGCACAAGCTGTAGCAGCGTAAGTGGTTCACCCTTCTCACTTTCAGAAGATCGTGCTCATCTCTCAAAACAGCGCCTCCAACGCTATCCATGGAACGCCGACGCCTATCGCCCAATCAATGGCAGCCGAGGCAAACTCTCGATATCAGGATGCAGTGAACGTGGCTAAGGAGCAATACCAGTTGGCCAAGTCTCGGGTTTCCGTGCAGGTGTCGGGCACGCCAAAGCCCGTACACGAGCAGATGATGTCCTCAATCGAGAAAGCTTACTCGGGATCTTTGGCCGCTGCAAGCGAGAAGCTGCAATCCGCGTTGAAGTATACAGAGAGTTTGCAGCCAACGCAAGGTCCGATGCAGGCCATGTCCTCCATCGCATCGTCGAGGCTCGCTGATGGTCTCAGCCTTGCATCGGCCCAGTGAGTAGCGGTGGTCTCTCACCAATATCGTGCATGAAGGCTAATATTGGTGCCAGATACACCAGCGCAAAGGTAGCCGTGGGAGCTCAGCCGACTCCTGTTCATCAGCAGTACATGGCCGAGGCCCAGAGGCGCTATTACGAAGGGATCGGTGTCGCTCATGCTCGTTACTCTGAGTTTCTGGAAGAAGCCTCCAAGGCAGTCTACGGAACCCCAACACCTGCTTATCAAAGTTATATGAGTGCAGCCTCAGCTTCCGTCATGGGCACTTCAACACCGGCATACGAAAGCATGTTGTCGGCGGCACAAGACCAATATAGCGCTGCCGTTGCTGCAGCGTCAGGAAACCTTCAGCAAGTTCTTGGCTCTGCAAAGTCTGCAGTGGGAGCGACCAAAAAGTCGCCTGCGCAAAGCGTCGTGGACTCGGCTTCGGAGCAGTACAACGCAGCGGTATCGGCGGCTTCCGAGTCGCTCTCTGTTGCCTCCTCGCGGGCTAGTGTTGCAGTGTTCGGCGAACCCACCGGAACCATGGGATCTGCAGCTTCAGCCATTCGTGGAAGTGCCGAGTATGCGTCACAAAACTGGGACTTCTTGATCTCCAAGGCGAGTGAGCAGATCTATGGCACGCCAACAGCGTATAGTGATGCTGTAATGTCCAATGCCGGCGATTACGCCGCTCAAGCAACAGATGCCGTGGCGGCTCAGTATGCGGCGTTGCAGGCCCTGGTATCGGATTTGGTTGTCGGCAAGGAACCTGATTTCACAGAAAGTGTCATGAACCGCTTGCAATCTGCGTACCACACCGGCGCTCCAGCAATGGCCTCTTCTGCCTCTTCATACGCCAATGAAGCGTACAACTCCGCATCTTCCGTCGTCAGCACAGTCTTTACGCCACCTGCCACCCTCGAGGCCATTCTCGGCTCTGCGAGCGACCAGATCAACGCCGCTGTCGATGCGGCGAGCGTGCAGATATACGGAACGAAGAAAGGAACGGCCGAGCGGGCTAGCTCGTCGGCCGCCAGCGTCTACAGCTCCGTGCAGGCCAAGGCCAGCGAGGCCGTCTACGGAACGCAGCCAAGCTACATGGAAGCAGCACAAAGCTCCTTTGCCGACATCGCATCTTCGGCACAGGACGCCATCTCTGCTGCAATCTACGGTACACCTACAGGAACGGTTGAGGCAGCGACCAGCAGCGCTGCCAGTGCGTACTCGTCGGCCTCTAAAGCTGTGGAGTCGAATGTATCAGGGGCCGCGTCGGTCGTTGGGGACACTTATGCTTCTGCATCCTCCATCGTCGGCGACAACTACGCCGCGGCCAAGTCACGGGTCAGCTCGGCGGTCTACGGACCGGAGCAAGGCGCCGTCGAAAGTGCAACCAATCGACTTGCGGCTGCGGTCGAGAGCGCGAGGGCCCGGCTCAAGGAGTTTGCGGAGAACTCCAGCGAGGCAGCGGGTGCAAAAGTGGAGGAGGTGCGCTCGAGTATTGAAGAGATGGCAAGCGCAGTGAGCATCGCGGCGAGTTCTGCGACCTCTCGGGAAAAGGATGAGCTTTAGGGATTGAGAGCGCGTTGAAGTGTGTATGAGGAATATCACGATGGGCAGTCTTATGGAGCTGTGGCAACGATGAGGGACCACGACATTACTGCTATGGGTGTACATTAATTCCATGCCTCGTTCGGCTTCTGTTTGCAGCTTTTTCGCATCCTGGAGGGTTCTCCTACATTTTTCATTCTCAGCGATATATCCATGAATGATATTAGCATTCATTTTCTATGATCGGAACGAATTACTTGAGGCATATCTGGACGGAGATGCTAATGCTCCAGTAGAGTTCCGCATACCCGATCTGACACCCGATAATGATGTCCTCAACCTCGAAGATATTGCTGGTGGAAATCTCCGCTGGGCAGAGAACGCTCCCCTCATTGACATGGGGTCTTCGACGGCGTTCAAATTTAAGAAATCCAACGCTGGGCCCAATATTGTCAATGCCGGTCCAAGTTTCAAATTACCTGAGGCATATGAAAGGATTGGCATATCTTTTTCTGCTGAACCCGCAAAATAATCCCATATCAAGCTCATACATCCGATGAATTTCCATCTCGCACAAAAGCAAGCTTCCAAGATCGCTGTTGTTGTTAATTACACAGCATATATCCCAACCATTCCCGCATTCTGAGGCCTAGATACATATGCAACAAGCCTCCTGAGACTTGAGGACCAGCAGGATCATGCCGCGCGATGAGGGTTTCCTACCGCGCGCGGTACTGCGTTAGTGACGCAGCCGTCATTTCCCAGAGCGCTTCCCTAGCTTCCCCGGCCTGCCGTCACACCTGGGCAGGCTTCCGGCAGCCAGCTAGGCCCCAGCGAGGCTGCGTGCAGTGGGGTGGCTGGGAATCCAGCCTGGGAACCTTGGAATCCAGCACCCGCGCCTGGGCGTTGGGCAATCGACGGCGAAAGCCTGTTCTGGCGCTCTTCCTTGGTGCTCATCTCCCGCAACCACGGAGTCGCTACCCGGCCGATCGGTGGAGCTCGTTGCTCAGTTCTGGAACGCAACGGAGAGCCTCGTGTTTCTCTGGGGTCAGGGCCGCGAGGGCTCGAGGGTGGTTGCGGGCAACGCGAAAAAGCGCGTCTTTGCAAGGCTGTGCATTTCATGCTTCTGCCAAAATCCGCGTCTTCGTGTCACATCACATCACAGGCGACTTCGTTTCTGGGTGCCACGGCAGGCCAATCTCGCTATGTATGCGCATAGCACGTATGCACTCCGAACGCATCAAGCCTGCTTTTCTTGATGCTGCAGGTTGCAAACACCGTCTGGAGGGGGTCGCTTCGCTTTCAGCAACGGAGTGGAGACGGACGTCACGGCATGTCGACTTGTTCAAGCCCTTTGATTCCCCTCCGAGGTGACGCCAGGCGACTCACCAATGGAGAGATTGCCGTCTGATGAGTGGGTCTGCAAGTTCTCGCATCAGACGAATATCGTGAGCCGCCTCGGGCTTGATCTCTAGCTAACGGAAATCCCTCCGGCAGCGTTACGCATTATGCCGTTGCACATTGTCGATTTCCGGTTGAGACTGCAACTCACTGATTGGTTTTACGGATGGAACAAGTTTTGGCTGCAAGCATAAGATTACCTACTGTACCTGCAAACAAGCCCCAATACGCCCGTCACACGAATCAAGATACCCCCAAAACACGATTCAAGACTCGATGACTGTAACACAGCATTCTTAGCGAACAGTCGTCAAGTCCCGCGGTGGGAGTATCTATTGCTCTTCTCACAGTTGTAGCTACGGCTCCAAAGCAACCCATCAGCAAGATTATCAGACGGTCGCGAAGTTTTGGTTGACTCGGTCGCTACGCTCGGGCAGAGCTGTCGTGCAATCATACTGCGAAATGCGCCTCCACTCTGTGTCTGGTGATTAAACCAGATCCGTTTCGGCATAGAGTGTTTCATGCGATCGATATGCACGGGAAAGACTCCGCGCCTTATCGTCATCATCCAATACCAAGGCGGCAAAAACATGAGATAAGGGTGTGAAAGAAGCAAGTAATGCCGACTTTCGGTGGCGCTCATGCACGAGCGTTGGATCGACACCTTGGTCCTGCTAGGGATCGCGGAAGGACAAGGTGCGTGGGTGGTGAGAGCCAGAGATCGAGATCAGCCCACCTTGGGTGAGCAGTTGCAGTGTCCGCTGACACGAGAGCAACTGTCTGCGATATATGGCGCGACTAAACAGTATTTTGCGAACTGATGGGGAATAGTTACGAAAGCGCGGCACAGCCCAGTCGACCTGTCATCTTGGTGTGCTTGGGTAACAGCCGGCCCAGCTCCCGCAACGGCTGACGCTGACCTCGAGTCTGGAGTAGTGACTCCGGAAGCAGGGAGACGCACAGCAGCGGGACTGCGAGTGCGTCAGTGCCGACGAGCAGTCGCCTTTCACATGGCATATACGGAGTACATACATATCCGGGTCGCGTCAAACTGTGGACGGCTGAGGGCACCTTTGTCTGCCGACGTGATTCTTTACTTTTCGAGCAAGGACAGGGGACGCGGTCGATATGCAACCGCGCCGTTTGGGAAAGAAAAACTAAGGCCACCGGTGCCAATTATCCAAACGTCGAGCGGAGAGTTCGAGCCTCTTTTCTTCTTCAAGACTTCTTCTTTATTAGTAGCGGCCAAAAATAGTAACGCCAAATCAAACCTTCGCAGAAGCTAAAATCCGTCTATAACAGTCGGGGGTATCAGCGCACCGGTACCACTGGTTGACAAGCTGTACGTACGGCTCTGCTCCGTCATGGTTCCTCGGAGCTGGCATGTCAATTGCTGCGTGCATGGTACGTCAATGGCCCATGTCATATGCTACCAAACCCGACTTCG
>QQTW01004172.1_pt1 | contig 10797 bp, 10 predicted proteins | sample 1904831 | NCBI WGS metagenome assembly QQTW01 (sample SAMN09435610, study PRJNA476489) | Subsurface metagenome, whole genome shotgun sequencing project.
CGCTGCTGGAATATATATCATCGCCAAAAGGATCCTCGGAAGCTCTGTCGAACGCCATATATGGAGGCTCCACTAGTGGTGAGAGGCACTCGCTAGGACTCACGCTCTTGTACGCATGAGCAGATGTCTGTCCGTTATATATACAACGAACGATGTAAGGCGTTCATTCGTTGGCCACGACTACCGATGCTGTGTGGCCCTTTGACAACAGTCGATATGCTAGAGAGCTATCTGTGTCTGTGTGGAGCACACACACAGAGAGAGAGCAGAGATGGAGCAGCGATGGAGAGTGCGCGTGCTGGCCGTCAAGAGACGACCTGCTCCACACAGACACAGATAGCTCTCTCGCATATCCTCTTCTGTTTGGTACCTGGGATAAGAGCTCTTTCCGCAGTCGACAGAGAGCTCGACCGAATTCTCTTTGCTCTCCCTCGTTTTGTTGCTGTGTCTTTCAATTCGGCTTGTTTAGGCCGTGGATGGACTTTGATACGGATGCCCTCAGCTGAGGATGACGGCCCCACCTGGGCAATTTGATCCCAGCTGTCCTGCTCTGTCTCGTCGATGGTGACTCGAGTCATCAGGGGCATCTGATGCTTGTGCTCCGGATTGGTGGACGTCAGGGAGACCTCGGTCCCTGTCCTATATGCGTCGGATGCAGGACGAAGGAGATGCCGATGCAAGAACACCGCCCCTGTAGCGAGGTTGGTGACCACGAAAGGATTGACGATACCCAGTTTTGGCTATGGTATAAAACGAGCTTCTGTACTGCCTGTATACCAGACTGCTAGCAACAGTCAGCCCACGTCCAACCGCGAGTTCACTGAACTCTGCTTCGGTGGAATAAAAAATGCCTGACATGGAAGGATCTAGAAGGATCTGAAGCAAACTTGCCTTTCATGGCTCTGAGGATGATATATAGCTGCTGTCTGACCTTCAATGAAAACACGATAACGATTAGTGAGGCGTTCATTAGAACAGCAGCGCCGAATCCCCTCCATTGCCGTCGAGTGCTGAGGATAGATGAAGTGAGAGTAAGAAGCCACATGATGTGTGTATCGTCCTCATTACGGTCTACACGTAGAGGTTCATATAATGAATATTAGGAACTCTGATGATGAATTGCAAACGAGTCTGTCGTTTCCAAGGGTGATATGGACGAACGACAGATGATAGGTAATCCACTGCAGTGGTAATCGTTGGAGCACTATACCTTAGAGCAAGAGATTATGATAGATGTATGAGCGGGGGTTGGTAGCCGGTAGTACGTTAGAGAATCCAAAATCGATGGCAGGGAAATCAACCCATAGTCAACCATTTCAGCTCGGAGATGCGATGTCGTGATAGGAAGGACGTCTACACATTCTCGCGATGTAAGATGGGGGGAGACAGACATCATCGGCTTCGTTAAAGCTAGTGTGGTAAAGTTGTCGAGTGGATCTAGAAGACCTGGTAGACTATTGAAGTTCCTGTACATAGATGACAGACGAAGAGCTATGCAGGATCGACGTTGGACATCGACAGTCACTGTGCTTCCCAGTTTGGGGGAGCTCGCAAGCAGCTGGTCCTTCACTTCATGGACCGTGGGTGTAGATGGTCGACGAAATACATATCACGTCGGCGGATCCAAATTGAGTAGAAGTGGCCACAGATTCAACGAACGTCTTCACCCCGTCTTCATCCGGGGATGGACTCAATGGTACTCCGTATGCAGATGTTCGAAAATCTGACGGTGAATTCCTTTGTAAGCGGGCCAATTTTCCGTCGAACGTCGTCTACCGTCCTTCATCGCAGCTGCGACGCAGGTATTACATGCGGACGGAAGTGAAGTGTAGTCGAGGTGGGGTCGCTCTTATAGATGGTCGACGAAAATGTGGCCACAGATGTGCTGACTACGTAAACTTTGTGGCCACAAAACCGTCGACCATCGCTTCCTCTGAGGAGCCCTTTCGAGTCTTCCGAGACTCCCTGAGATCTCTTCAGAGCGTCTGAGAGCGTCTGAAAAGATCTGGGATCTTCTCGGAGAGTTCCTAGAGTTCCAAGAGACTCGAGTCGGTCCCTGCTCCCACGAATGGTCTTCCAATTTGTGGCCGCTGGTTAACTAACAGATTGGTGGCCACATTTTCGTCGACCAGCTTGTTCTCTGAGGGGTTCTTTCGAGTCTCTCGAGATCTTCTGAGACCGTCTGAGAATATCTGAGAAGATCTGGGATCATCTGAGAGGGTTCCGAGAATTCTAACAGACTCGAGTTAGGCTGATTAATTCAACGCTCGTGCCTTATACTGTGGCGGTAGTTCCTTAGTGTGGCTGAGTTCCGAGCCTCACAGCACGTCGCCGAGCCTCAACGTCCGCAGAGCCTCACGGGGCAGCCGGTGGCCACAAATTCGTTCGACGATCCGTGTCGAGCTCCCGGTACGAAAATGATGCATAAAATTCAAGGATCAATTTGCACTGTTCATAATTCGTTCATTCGCATTGCACATTGAGTTATGACAGGGCAGCTGAGTAGCAGTTGTGGTGGCGTGGTGGGAAATTGAAGTTATGGGACCTCGGCCGCAGAGCCTCGCAGAGCCTCAACGTTGACAGAGCCTCATCTTATCACCTCACGTCACTTCCTCTCAGTATCCAACGCCGATCCTCTCCATAATCCCCTCCACCACTCACTCCTACCCAACACCATCTTCCAAATGCCTCGCGCGGAAGTGGGCAGCACGCGGTACCTCAACAACAAGCTAAAATCCAAAGGCCTCCAACGACTACGATGGTACTGCCAAGTCTGCGAGCGACAAATGCGCGACGAGAACGGCTTCAAATGCCACGTCCAATCCGAGTCGCACGTGCGTCAGATGCTACTCGTCGGTGAAGATCCCAAGAAATTCATCCAAGACTACAGCAATCAATTCCAGCGTGATTTCTTGTTGTTACTTCGCACCTCCCATGGCGAGAAGAAAGTGAATATCAACCATTTCTATCAAGAGTATATTGCCAACAAGGAACACGTCCATATGAACGCTACGAGATGGCCTTCGTTGACGGAATTCGCGAAGTATCTCGGTAGAGAAGGCATCTGTAGAGTGGAAGAGACAGAGAAGGGTTGGATGGTTAGTTGGATCGATAATTCCCCTGAGGCTCTACGGAGACAGGATGCGATACGGAAGAAGGAGAGGCAGGATAAGGGTGATGAGGAGAGGGAACAGAGGATGATAAAGGAGCAGGTGGAACGGGCGAGGTTAGATGCAAGGGGGAAGGGAGAGGATGATGGAGAGGATGTGGAGGACGATGAGGCGGAGGAGAAAACGAGATTGCAAAGACACGAGGGTGAGCGGATCAAGTTGAATTTGCAGATGGGACGGGTCGTGAAAAAGGAGGAAGAGGAGCAGGGGGAGAGGGAGGGAGGGAGAGTGATACCGAAAGTAGAGGTGAAAGTTGAGGGGGATCTTGAAGATGATAAGACCATCATCAAGCATGAGGAATCACCAATCTCAGCGGAGAGTTCGACCTCAGCCACTATTCCCACCCCTCCTACAACCATCAACAAGTCAACTATCTTTTCAGCGACCTCAAGTTCGTCGAACAAACCTTCCACCGCCGGCTCAGATCGAAATCCAACTCCCTCCGGCCCAGTGAAGAAAAACGTTTTCGCAACAGCCATGAAGAAGAAGCCCAATCCATTGAAACAAAGCAGCGCCATCATCAACGGTTCCGGTTCCGGTTCCGGCGCAGGTGCAGCTGCGAATGGCAGCCGAGACGAGCCAAGAAATAATAGTATGAAAAGACCAATGTCCCAAGCAGAGAAGATTATGCGCGAAGAGATTGAAGCAAGGGAAAGAAAAAGGGCGAGATGTGGTGGTGGATCTACCGGTGGCAACGGCGGAGGAGGTGGAGGAAGTGGAAGGGGGAATCCGAATCGAGTCCCGATTGGGAATGCACGGAGATAGTAACTTCATCAGTATCGCTCCGGAGTTGAATGTCCATTCCAATGGCTTGTCATGAGACACTAAGGTCATTTGATTCTTGATTTCAGTATGTTTTTATTATATACCCTCACGCTTAAGTTTTCCGGGTTCTACTTCTCATGGGTCTAGAGTCCTTGTTGTATGAGGCGATGCTATGGATGATGGACAATTTCCATGAACAACTATCTCGCGTCCGTAAATCTCAGTAGCTCCAGTCGTTCATCTAGACATTCAAAGTCTCTATAGAACTAATTTTGCTTTTTACCGTTCCACAACTCTTTCGCGAAGCCAATCCACCTCGCTCAGCTCAGCAGGATCGAGCAAACAAGACAATATTTTAGGTAATCGAGCAACAAACCCCGGTCAACGTACGGTACTAACTAAAGCGAGATCGAAAAAATTCGAAAAAGATTCAAGCCAAGATCTCCTCCCGACATTCAATCCCATACGTCATCTTCAACTCCTTCATGAGGGGATCATTGATCTTCGAATCGAGCGGTGCGAGAATGCCCTTTTCGGAGATGGTCCCGTCGAGTACGAATTTGGTGGCTACGGCGCAGGGAATACCTACTAATCGAGCCATCGCTGAGGAACCGTTCGGAGAGCCGTAATCGAGGAGGGTGGATGTTCGAGTTTCCTTTGATCAAAGCATCCCGTTAGCTTTAACTGACGGCACATGGGTGGATGGGGTCAAATCATCCCTCCATTGCCTTGGTTGACGAGATATGGGCGGATGGATAGATGGGGAGAATAAGACTCACCCGTCGTCCATCAGGATATTCAATCTCGAATCGATGCTGCAATAAGACCATGTCTCGTTCGTCAGGGGCGTATTGCATCTTTGCTTCTAATGTCGCGCAGAGCGTGTCGAGGGGGTTGTCCCTCGGTAGGATCGACTCGGTGGAGAAGAGACCAAGCCAGCGGAGGCCGGCGATGATCCGCTGTTTTTCGGCATCGTCTTGGAATGTCGTCCGCGAGGTGATTGCGGAGACCAGATTCCTTGATTTCCTTCAGCTGAATTGCGCTGTGGGGATGGTGAGAGTGTGGCTACTACTACTCACACTTCCTCCGTTGATTCAATGCCGAGCATCTTCCCCAGCACATCCCTCCATGCCGGCGGCGTCCCGGACTGCGCCAAGTATGGCATTTTCTCGTCGTTCAAGAAGCCAATGTCACCCAATACCCGCACGAACTCAGGGAAACCCTGATAGCGCAATGTGCCTCGAATCACCGTCTGGGCCTCCGGGATGCGATACCGGTCTTTATACGGCGTCGAGTCACGGTTCGGATAAGCCACGAGAGCGAATCCAGGGTAGATGAAATACGGTTTCGCACTACCCATCAATTTCTCGCCTGGAATCTCCACGACTTGGCCGTCCTGGTAGTATTTCGCGGAGTTCCGCAGCGCGAGCAATACCCCTCGAGGCGACCACGAGAATTTATATCCTAGTGGATTCCCCGAGGCTTCGGGCGCGGGCAATCCGCCGCAGTAGGATAGGAAAGAGATGATCTTGCCGCCAACGCGATGCACGTCGTCGATCGTCTTGACCGCGTAGAGATGGTCGATGCCGGGATCGAGACCGATCTCGTTCATCACCGTGATGCCGGCCTCTTTAACCTCCTTTTCTAGTTCCAACATGGCGGGCGAGACATAGCTCGTTGTGACTACATTCTTCTTGTGGCGGATTGCAGACCGGATCACGGCCGCGTGTAACGTGTATGGGATCAGGCTGACAACGACGTCGACTTTGGCGACCTCGGCGTCGAGCTGCTCTGGGACCGTCACGTCCAGAGCGATAGGGGTAGTATTGGGAGTGCCATGGCAAAGCTTCTGGGCACTGTCCAGATGTCGGCAAGCTAAGATGCTTAGCAATTGATCTAGTATATAAAAAGGGTGTCATATGTGCGTACCGACAGTGACGTGAATGCCGGACTCTGCGAGGATCGAAATGGGTGCTCGAGTTACGAAGCCCGCCCCGAGCAGAAGGACTTTTCTTCATTTCAATTAGTAAAACTCAATTGACATAATACTGATCGATCATTTACTCACTTTGTAGTAGCCATTGTGGTAGATGGTCGTCGATTCTTTGGCAGTAGTGGTGGGGTCGTCGGTGGGGTCGTCGGTGGGATGGTGGGGTTAAGGATCCCGGAAGCGCAAAAACAAAACCTCCGGAGGCCACCGTTGAGAGCTGTCATTCCCAAGGCTGAAGGGTGGAAGTTGGCGCATCGGCCATCTTGCCCAGGACTTCATAAGGAAGCCTCTTAGCCGCTTCCAAGAGGGTATTCAATCATCATGGATGTCTTTTGGGCAGCCCCACCGGTGTCACGGTAAGTTTCTACATCTCCTTTTTGGTCCACATCCAGTAAAGCGATCTTGAAACTAACACACGTAGAACACTAGCAGCTGCCATGTTGGGATCGTCTCTATTAGTCTATGGTGGCCTCGTTAGCTGGAGCTACTTCGTTTACCATACATCGTACATTTTCAAATTTCCGCCACAGCTATGGCGGCTCGTCAGCTCATTCCTGATCACGGGACCGCAATTGGATATCATCCTGGATCCGTTCTTCCGTAGGTTGTCCTAGGCCAGATTCTGTTCATTAACTGATACTGAGCTGCTCAGTTTACCGTTATGGAAGCTCGCTGGAACGTGACTCGCCCAGGTTCCAGTCACCCGGTGACTTTCTAGTCTACGTCGTCTTCGTAGGCGCCGTGATTATTGTGGGTGCAATTCATCTGCTGTTCATTGAATGTCCTTGCGTTGATGTCACACCTCCTTATTTTTTCTTTGCTCCATACACACCTCGAATTATCTGCCCGCCCAGCCTCCTTCTAGCTGCAGCGGTTCCTGGAAACGAGGGAGATTGCCCTCGCATCTCGCAGTGTCTGTTTTCAATGATTCAATCCACAGGCTCTGCGGATGCGAGCATGGTGGATCGTCATTTGAGAAGGCGGACATGACTTTGGTGCATGTCTGCCGGTGTTGACGCCCTACATCTTTGATCTGTTTGCAATTTGAAGCTCTTTTTCTCATTTACTATGTCTGTATATCACGGCTGACCTTTCGCTAGTTGACGAATGCCATATACTTTGGAGGATTCATTTTCGCCAAAGGTGAGTCGTATCTAAGTAATCAATCATATTGAGCTTTTTCTGATTCTAGCAGCCCTGATTCTAGCCATAACGTATACGTACGCGCAAGAGAATCGAGGACAGAAAGCTACCATCTACGTGATCACCGTCCCCATTCAATGGCTGCCCTTGGCGATGCTCCTGATCACGTTCGTCATGGGGGGTACGCGGTCCGCAGTGGTCCAGTCGACGGGCCTGTTGGCCGCTCATCTATATGAGTTCTTGACGCGCATCTATCCGACCTATGGAGGTGGGCGCAATTATATTCAGACGCCAAACTTTGTTCGACGTTGGTTCTCCACACGAACCAACTCTCGATCGTATGGAACGGCATACGCGCCGAGATTGAGAGGTGCAGAAGCAGGGAGAGGTTCTTCAACTGGGTTTTCCAGCGGTGGCGGCTTGACGGGGCTCTGGAACAGCCGAGGAAGTGGTCGACGACTGGGAGGAGATTGAATTTGTGTTGTTTTTCGTAGCACATTGGATCGGGCGTAATAATGATCAAGTCAAATCTCAACTCACTCTCTAGCCCTATTTTATCAGGTTCATACATTTGTGACTGCTCGCCGTATTGTGTGCGAACTGGTAAAGCAAGAGCCCGCACGGAGGTTTCCGAGGAGCATCCCCGTAGCGGAAGTTGAAGCTTTTACGAACGAACGACACTTTGTGCGATTCGTGCGATTTCGCCGTTACCCACCTCCAACAACTCCACTCCCGCAGCGCACCACGCTTAATATTCTCACCACTCCATCAGTATGGAGGTCGCAGTCCCGGCCAAAGGCGAGATTGATTACGCCATCAAACCCGAGGCCGTCGCACCCTCGGTGGACACGAGCGAGTGGCCACTGCTGCTCAAGAACTACGACAAACGTGGGTGGACTTCTCATACTGGTAATGACGTGTAAAGCGATTGCTCACGCGACCATAGTGCTCGTCCGAACCGGTCATTTCACGCCCATTCCGCACGGGTGCACTCCCCTGCGACGAGACTTGAAAGCCTACATCAGCTCCGGCGTGATCAATCTCGATAAGCCCTCGAACCCATCCAGCCACGAAGTCGTGGCTTGGATGAAGCGAATTCTACGGTAATGTTTGATTGCTTTCTCTTCCACTTCCTCATCACACTAATATATGTATAGATGTGAGAAGACCGGCCACAGCGGGACTCTCGACCCGAAAGTCACCGGCTGTTTGATCGTCTGCATCGACCGCGCCACACGACTGGTCAAGTCCCAGCAGGGTGCTGGAAAAGAATATGTTTGTGTGATTCGTCTGCACGACAAGCTTCCCGGGGGCGAGGCGCAATTGGCGCGAGCGCTGGAGACGTTGACGGGAGCGCTATTTCAACGACCACCGCTCATTTCGGCCGTCAAGAGACAGCTTCGCATTCGGACCATCCACGAGAGTAAGCTCTACGAGTTTGACAACGATCGACATCTCGCTGTGTTTTGGGTCAGCTGCGAGGCGGGGACCTATATCCGGACGCTATGTGTCCATCTGGGATTGTTACTCGGCGTGGGAGCGCATATGCAGGAGCTGAGAAGAGTGCGGAGTGGAGCTATGAACGAGCAAGAAGGGATGGTCACCTTGCATGACGTGCTGGATGCGCAGTGGGTGCAGGATAATACCCGGGATGAATCGTACCTGCGGAAGGTCATCCAGCCGCTTGAGAGCCTGCTCACAACGTATAAGCGGATCGTGGTCAAAGATAGCGCGGTCAATGCGGTGTGTTATGGTGCGAAGCTTATGATTCCAGGATTACTCAGATACGGTGAGAGCCAAGTCCGCGCCTGAAGAGGTTTGAGTACTAATGCAATCTGTAGAGGCCGGCATCGAGGTCCATGAGGAAGTGGTGCTGATGACAACCAAAGGCGAGGCCATCGCCCTCGGTATCGCCCAGATGTCAACGGTGGAGCTATCGACTTGTGATCACGGCGTGGTCGCCAAAGTCAAGCGCTGCATCATGGAGCGAGACACGTATCCTCGACGATGGGGTTTGGGACCAGTGGCGCTGGAAAAGAAGAAGATGAAAGCGACTGGCAAGCTTGACGTGAGTTTTGCCTTTTGATATCCTCCAATATTTGACCATACTGATGGGATTACAGAAATATGGCCGACCCAACGAAGCCACGCCCGCCCAATGGAACAAAGACTACAAAGACTACAATGCTCCAGCCGAGGGTGCTATGACCGCAACCACGGCAGCAGCGCAACCAGTGGCAGAAACCACCAGCAAAGAAGACGTATTGTCTGCTCCGGCGATTCCACCGGTTGATGCCCCGCCTGCCTCCGCCCTCCCAGCTACCGGTGGTGCCGCTGCAGATGAAGTGGCGACGAATGGAGATACCAAGAAGAGGAAACGGCACGAAGGCGAGACAGCGGAGGAACGAGCAGAGCGGAAACGGAAGAAGAAGGAAAAGAAGGAGAAAGCGTGAAGGGGCTGAAGGATGGATCGGGGAACTGGTGTCGATCGATGTGGATTGTGTACTGTAGCTACGGTAGTTTTCTGGACTGAGAAAAGAAAAGTCTGGAAACCTTTTCAAACAGCTTCAGCATAAGGTGTTAGTTTGTTTGTGAAACCGTACTTTACTATACGAGTGGCTTCTCAATCTAAATGCTACAAGCCTACGGGTCTGATCCGCTCCTTGTTTATTCCCATTCCATTCTGGATCCAATCTGTGTTCCTTCACTTATGAATGCCCAAGTTGGTCTGCTAAATCTGTTTACACATTGTCTCGAGCTACGGACAACGGCCTTGATTTGTCCAGGTTCCAACCCCATCCGACACCAACTAAACAAAAAATGACAAAACATGGGACTCGTCCAAGCCAGCCAAGTGCTTGGACTTGCAAAGAGCAAAAAAGAAATTGCATTGACCGAGAATCGAACTCGGGGCCTGCCGATTCAGTCGTGGAAATACTGGCAACGGCAGATTTTACCACTAAACCACCAATGCTTGTTGGGTTGTTGGACCTTTTTTTGAAATAACTCAATTTTTGATTTGTTTATTGACTTACTAAGCTAGCAGGGTTCAACGTCACAAATAGCAACATACAAGTATATACAGTGAGGTGACAAGAGTGTTGGAAAAAGGAAGTCTCACGAATAAAGCAGGTTTTACTTGTCAAGCGATTAAAACAATTGACAAACGATGCCTCGACGCTATAGATCCCCTCGATGCATCAAAACCTCAAGGAAAAAGTTGATGCTTGCTTAGAGGAATTAAATTCTTGGAGCTGTTGCTAGTGGCGAAAAGCTAATGCACATTGCTCATCGATTTGATATCCCAAAGACTTCTGTGTACCGGATGATTGAGCAAGGCCCTGAGCGCACTGAGCACGGCCAAATATCTAACCTACAAAGCGGTCCTCGTAAGACTACAATCGAAGATAATACATTGTTGGCAGAAGCTGCTATGGTCGTACCTTTTGAACTGCTGCAGGAACTCAATACAAACATCATGCTAACTGTCTCCCATTGCACCATTCAACGACGCATCAAAAAGCAAAAACTAGCCAAATATCGACAATGTCCTAAGCTTCTTTTTACCGGAGAACATCAACAGAAACGATTAACTTGAGCACTTGAACACAAAAACTGGACTTACGATGACTCGAAGAAGGTGATCTGGAGCAATGAGTGTTTAGTGAAGCTGAAATCAGGCTACGGAAGACTTTAGGTCTTTTACCGCATTGGCGCCAATTTAGAAGA
>QQTW01004173.1_pt1 | contig 10793 bp, 10 predicted proteins | sample 1904831 | NCBI WGS metagenome assembly QQTW01 (sample SAMN09435610, study PRJNA476489) | Subsurface metagenome, whole genome shotgun sequencing project.
ATTTTCGAGGATATCATCGAGTCCAAGATCATGGGGAGAACCTCGCATACATCAATACCACCCTGACATCCCTGAGGACATCAGAATGTTACATAACAATTTGCGCCCAGAAGGCCTCCATATACGCTCAGATATACTCATGGTCGATACCGGCAGTCACTCATGCCTTAAAACCAAATCCTAAGGTGCTGTGGCCGACATGGCCATGAATCGTTGTACTACTCTCACTCATACGGAAGGATGGACTAACGGATTTCATACCCTAGCATTGTGTGACAAGGAGCAAAGGAAAAGGTATTTTCAAGCTTCCCATTACCTAAAGTGACCTGCGAACTGACACTGATAGCGAACACTGATTCCAAACACCAAAACTCAATAAGAAACCAAGGACACATCAGAAGAGCGACCGAGCCGAGTGACGCTCCCATTGTGCGAAAATCTTTCACCTCACAGACATATCCAAAAGCTGCACAGCGATAGGCTTAAGAAGATTTCTTATCTGGCGCCTCGTTGACATACTTGGTACCGGCACCCTTGGCGGTTGGTGGCACATCACGCTGCTTGTCGGTCATATCCCAGTCATTGAGAACGCCGATTCCAATCTGCACCGTAAATTAGTTCCAGAATGCACGGGTGGGAAACAAGTCGAAAGGACCAACTGACACTTAGGTACGACGCAAAGCTGAGCCAGGCCACGTATGGCACCAAGGCCCAAGCTGCAATTTCATCCACTTGGCTCCAAATGTAGGTCAAGTAACCCGTGACTCCAGTCAAGAGAACGATGTCGATAGTACCTTCGATGACACGGTTGTACTTGAAAAAGAGAGGCATGAAAATGAGGTTGAGGCCAAGCTGGATGGTGTAAAGGGTTGCGCCTTGCTAGAGTTGGACAGTCAATGATCAGTAACTGGCTCATCGAACAGATGGCAAGGTTTAGTACCTTGGTGAGCTCGATTGTCCTAGGGTTGAAAGAGTTTGTGCCGGTTGTCCAGGCGCGGTAGGCGGAGTAACCCATGAGACAGTAGAGGACCGTCCACATGGGCCCAAACACTTGCGGCGGAGGCCGAAGGGGTGGCTGCTTGAGAGCCAGGTAGGACCGCTGTGTGTCTTTTGCTAGAGAGCAGATCGTATATCAGTGTCGTGTTGCAGGTAGAGGCTGTAGGGTACCGTATGGTGCTCACGACGGATGGCGAAGCCCACGCCCAAGCCTAGGGTGACTGGGAGAAGGATCGCTGCTGCTGGTTGAGCGAACAAACTCCCTGGCAGGGTAAGGGAAGGGATATGAGAAGTCATTGTCGCTGTGCAGCTTGCGGATTTCTATAGCCTGGGGTTTGTTGTTTACAACAGGCTTCAGTGTAGCAGAGCTTTGGTGCGCCTCTCGAAGTCGGCTGCTTGGATTGGTAGGTAGACAAGTCGACTTAATGGAACTGATCAAGAGAACATCAATGACAGAGAACCATAAAGAAAATATCGCTTGACTCACTGAAGGGTTCCTCAACGCCTTCTGAGGTTCTGACGATGGTTGGCTACTTTATATCATCATTCGGAGCTCGGGGTAACTACCTTAACGGCTGGCTGGCTGGACCCATTCCTAAAGTAGTATAGCGGACCCTCTCATGAAGCACCGATCGCTCCATGTCTACAGCTGCCCTCTCGTTGGACCTCTTTCGCTTCTCCATCAAATAATGACCTGAACATACTCCAGGAGACAATATCGTGAGTTGGCAATTCTTGAAAGTCACGACAAACATCAATCATCATTGCTTGCAGCTATCCTCTTCACCACTTGTTCTTCCTTTCCGATCCCTTACCATCTTGTAGCTAGGGGATCCCTCTCATCCTTGCTCGTTGGACTCAACCCTACCCTTTCAAACCTTTCTGCTCATACACCTTAAGCCGTCTATCCTGGCAACCACTCCTTCTATCTCAAGTTTATTCCCACTCATACCGGCACCCCTCGTCTACTTCTGCTGTCGTTATCGCTTGTAGCAAACTGCTCTAACACGCGATCATGTCGGCAAACAGCTCCCTCCCGAAGATATACCGTTATTATTCACTCCCAATCATCTGAAGACCTACGCTCACCTCTTACCTTACTCCTCTGCACACAATACCCCGAACCATCACGAAGCCCGACGACCACCATATCATATCAGCATGGATACCTATGAGTATCGGTCACCTCCAGTCAAGGTTGAGGCTCGATGGGGTGGGCGTGACGAAATATTAGAGCGCCCTCTAATTGATTCATACCGTTCGCATAGATCACCTGGTAAGACTACTTGAACTCATCAATAATGTCTCAACACAATTTAGACCCTTCATTCTGCTACCTAACAAACTACTTTCTTTCACTCTCTTTCAGGCCTCAAAACCTTGTCTCAAGCATGTGCATCGGCTCATCTTTCTTTGACAGTACCCATCGAGCGACGCCCTCGTGGCAGTTTCCGCGGTCGCTCTAGATCTCCCATAGCAATTGATCGCTATCAGCCAGTGGAGCGCCTGCCAAGAGATGATTTCTACGGTGCGTCTCGAGAGCACGCATCTCGTGATCGCGAAGATCGGCGCAGAGCTCCTTCACCCATTGGAAACATCGACAGATATGTGCCTGGTCAAGATAGCGGCAAACCTCAGATCCGCATCAATCCACTGCCAAATCCCCTCACACTAGAATTCCAGGTTGGATTTAACTGGTTTGCCGAGTGGTGGCGCGTCGAGCAGTCTATCAAGGAGGATAAAGAGCGGCAGAAGAACGGCGGACGGAGGCCCCCAGACCGAGGCAACAGAGGTGATCGTGAACCCCGTGAGGAACGGGAGAAAGAGAGAGCCCAAATCCAGGCAGCTTACGACTCCTACAAGGAGGAGCTGCAGGTGAAAATGGCGAGGACTTTCGTCCAACAGCACAAAGGCGAGGAATGGTTCAAAGAGCGATACGTACCTGAGATCCGTGACCCGTTTCGGCAACGCCTGACGGAGTTCCGACGTGCGCAACAAGTCCAGTGGGACAGAGACCTGGAGGCTGGCGTGTTCGATGAGTATACTCTCGAGGGCATATACAAAAGTGAGAGCAACGGTGTCGGAGGTGTCGTGGAAAAGGAAGAAGGCGAAACCACAGCCGTAGCTGAGGTACTTGGAGTTGGTGATTTGTTACCTAGCAGAGGTGGAGATTTGAGAGACGATTCAGCTTTGCAGCCGGCTCTACTCATCAAAACCCTTGCGCCTACCGTCAGTCGAGAGAAGATCGAAGCGTTCTGCACCGAGCATCTTGGAGAACAAGAAGGCGGCTTCAAGTGGCTGAGTTTGAGCGATCCAAACCCTTTGAAGAAGTGCCATCGTATAGGCTGGATCATGCTACACCCAGGAGCGGAGGCGGCTCCACCAGCAGACAGGAGTGATGGCAGGGACGAGGAGGGTGAGGAGGGCGAGTCTGCCATGGCCATGGACGGGCAGACGACAAATGGTACCGCCGAGAAAGCTCTTGAAGCTATCAATGGCAAGACTATCTATGATGAAGTTCGTGGTGATTTTACGTGCCACGTGGGCGTTCATGTACCTCCCAAGGAGCCAAGAAAGAAAGCTCTCTGGGATCTCTTCTCTACTCCCGAGCGCATCGATAGAGACCTTGAGCTAGCGAAGCGTCTTGTATCCAAGTTTGATCAGGACTTCGGGGGTGACGTTGATGGTGTGGCGAAGATTGAAAACCGCGTCAGTGATCTGAGAGACAAGGGCTGGTTACAGCCTCCAGCTACTGCGCCTGTCGGTGCCAAAAACGAGAAGAAAAATCGCGGTGTGTTGGGTATCGATGTTGATGAATTGGAAGATGGGGAAGATGAAGACGACGAGGAAGAAGGTGCCTATGATGAGGAAGTGGACGACGAAGAACTACTCGTCAAGAAGAAACAACTCGATCTCCTGGTTGAGTATCTTCGACGAGTGTTCAATTTTTGCTTTTTCTGTGTCTTCGAGAGCGACTCGGTCCATGAGCTCATAAGGAAATGTCCAGGTGGCCATCTTCGGCGTCCCAGGGCTAGTCTGAGCAGTGCTGCCAAGGCTGCTGCCAAGGCTAGTGCTTCTGGCCAACCCTTCCCACTTAAGAGGAAAGAATCCGTCGAAGAAGGCGAGCATGGGTCGCCAACCGATGAGAAGAAGTTCCACCGAAGCGGCTCAAAGAACGATCAACAGCTTCTGCGTGCATTCAATTGGGTCAAGACTTTCGAAGACAAGATCCTGCAAATCCTGGAACCGGAAAGCGCAGATCTCAAGAAGTTTGGTGGCAAGCCTCTGGAAGAAGCTCTCGAGGAGGAATTAGCAAAGTTTGTAAAGCAGGAAGACGAGGCTAAGTTCAGATGTAAGGTACCTGAATGCACCAAACTCTTTAAAGCCGAAAATTTCTGGCGGAAACATGTCGAGAAGCGTCATCCGGATTGGTTTGAGAACATCAAGAAAGACGTATGTATATCTACGTTTCTCATGGAAATATCCAGAGGTAGTCCTATCAAGATACTGATCAGTTATTAGGTTAACCTTGTCAACAACTACGTTCTCGACCCTGCGCACATTGCGCCTTCCCGCTCCGACGCAAATTCCAACGGCCACTTCCCCATCAACAACACCCATATGCCAGCAGGCACACCACGTGGTTTCAACCTTGCTTCCATGCCTCTCAATTTCGGTGCACTTCCTCCTGGTTTCCCCGCTCCTTCCACTACCTTCCCGCCCTTCAATTTCGGCCACCACGCCGTCCAAGCGCCTGGTGGCTGGGCCGGTGGGATCAGTATAGCAGACGATGCAGGGGCTCACCAAGGTGGGCCCATGAGGAGGGGAGGCGCACGGTACAATAACCCCAGGCCCGGACCATATGACAGGCGAGTACCCAGGTACGGTGGCAATAACGGTAGGCTCAGCCCGCCATTACGCGGCATGACGATGGGTGGACGTGGTGGTGGAGGAGCCGGAGGTGGGAAATGGGGTGATGGCGCGGGAGGACAAACGGTGGGACCTCGAGAAGCCGTTCAGGGACGGTCTCTGAAAAGCTACGAGGACCTGGATGCAGTGGGAGGATCGGCTGGCGGCGAGCTCAATTATTAAATCCCCTTGAAATGTTACTCGGTTAGCTTCTCACGGTTCGGTACTCTGTCGTCATCAAATGTCTACCATAACTGGAGTTCGGCCGAAAAGGGAATTGCTTGCTAACGACGATAGGGTTACATGTGTCTCATTAGGATGTGCAGTAGCCGATAGCTAGCAATAAAAACCCATACAAGTATCCTACAAGAAAAAGTAATTCACCACCCCCTGGCGAGACAACGGCTTTCCACTCGCTACTCCCCGGGTAACCGCCAGCTTTCCAATAGGTACTCCCCGGCCCCAAAGGGCACGAGTTTCCAGCACATTGTACTCACCGGGGCCGCACAGCTTTCCAATAGGTACTCCCCGGCCCAAAAGGGCGCGGGTTTCCAGCACATTGTACTCACCGGCACCGCACAGGTTTCGCAGGTACTCACCGCGTCTCGCACAGGGGGTTCCTCCTTCACTTCCGTGTCCTCAGCACCCTGCGTCCCGCAGGGGCCGCCTCCACCTTCTTCGCCCCTTTCGGGGCCCCGCCACGCACCGGTGGTGCCCTCGTCGGTGCGGGCGGGGCCTTGACGCGTGACGAAGCACGCGCTGCAGTGCGCGTCGCCGCGCCTGTGGTGGTGGTGGTGGTGGTGGTGGTGGGGGGGGGAGCGGGAGCGGCGGCGGTTTTAGCGCGCGATGCCGCGCGGGCGGCAACGCGTGCTGCCGTGCTTGTTGGCACGGTCACGGAGGGCGGTGGCGGCGCGGTGGGGTTGGCTCTGGCACGCTTCTTTGGGTTGGAGATGGCCTCGGGAATCATGGCCTTGGTGGTCTCCGGCTCCATGTGCTCGCTGTTTTGCACGGTTAGCTTTGGGTAATGCTGGCTCTATGGAGGGCGGTGGGTACCTTTTGCGCTTCATACCGCGCGTGCGTGTGTTTGTGGCTGCCGGCTTCTTGGTCACGGTCGCGTCTTTTTCGTTGGTTTTGCTCATCTCTTTGTGTTTGGCTAGAAGTTCTCCCATGGTCGCTTTGCGAAGGGACAGTGGGATGCGATGAAGACGGAATTCGAGACGCGATCGTAGGCTCTGGGCTTGTTGGGCATACTGGGCTCGAAGTTTGCGCGCGCGTTCGGTAACTGGTCAATGTTAGAGAATGTGTTGATTCATCACAGGAGGCAGTGCTTGGAATACTTCACCTTCAAGCTGCAGATTGTCTATGAGCGCTTGCTTTTGGGCCTGCGACATGAGAGTGGGTTTCCTCGTAGGGTTGGCGATGGGGGTGCGCGATGAGTCAGTCATGTTGGTATCCATCATCATTGCGGTTTTCTGGTGTTGAGTGATTTGAAGGTGAGTATAAAGTGTTTGCTCTCGACGACAAGAAGAGTGATCTCGCAATTGGCTTTTTTGAACGGGATGTGAAGAGAATGGATGGTCAATGAAGGTGGGAGCTTCGAGTAAACAAACTATATAGATCGTTACGGCGCACCGGGAGGTCCAATGTAGCAGCAAGGTTACAGTGAGCAGCAGCGACCTACGTACGCAGCTACAACTTCCACATCTGGCAATTTCAAGTTTACTTGTCTTCGTCCCCGTCTGAGACCTCCGCTTCTGAAATCCAGATTCCAAATCGCTTGCGCCTCCCTCCCTCGACCTCTCATACACAACGTACACCTCTCAAAATGGTGCTGGAAGCTACCATGATCATGCAAGTGCGATGCACTCTATATAGAGCTGATAGAAACTGACTGGCTGTTGTTCTAGTATTGACAATAGCGAAAGCAGTCGAAATGGAGACTATGTGTATGGTCTCTATATTTTCCTGAGCTCTCCCATAGCACATGAACTCATCATCCTGCTTCCAGGCCTTCGAGATACGAAGCACAAGCCGACGCGGTTAATCTCATCTTCTCTGCAAAGACACAAGCGAATCCTGAGTCGTCAGTGGGCCTGATGAGCATGGGAGGAAAGGGACCAGAAGTGCTAGTAACCTTAACAACCGATTTTGGCAAGATACTGGATGGCCTCCATAGAACAAAGATAAGAGGCAGCACACATCTTGCTACGAGTATACAGGTCGCCGGTGTAAGTAGTCTTATTCCAGGGTACATACTATTCAAAAGCATACTGAGTCGCCTATTCTTAGCTGGCCCTCAAGCACCGCCAGAACAAGTCACAGCGCCAACGCATCATCGTCTTCACATGCTCTCCTATCGCTGAGGATAAGAAGACCCTTGTCAAGCTAGCGGGAAAGATGAAGAAGAACAACGTATCCATCGACTTCGTCGCCTTCGGCGACCTGGACCCAGAGAATACGGAGAAGCTTGAAGCGTTTCACGAGACTATCAAAGGAAACGATAGCTCACATCTCGCAATCATACCGCCTGGCCCGAATCTATTGAGTGACCACTTGGTTACGACGCCGATATTAGGTGGGGATGGGACCGGAGTAAGACCCGGCGAAGGTGCGGGCGGAGAAGGCACAGAGACCGGTGGTGGTGGGTTCGAATTCGGCGTTGATCCTAGTACGGATCCGGAACTGGCGCTAGCATTGAGGATGAGTTTCGAGGAGGAGAAAGCGAGACTGGAGAAGGAGAAAAAGGAAAAGGAAGAGAAAGAGGGAAAGTCGAATCTTGAAGGCATACCAGAAGAGGGTGGAGAGGCATCACAACCGCTTTTGAACAAAGACGGGGAGCCTAGCGCGGCTCCGGCGGCAGGGGACGATGAGAAGAAGGACAAGGACGCTGATGCAGATAAGATGGATATTGCGTAGTTTTTCGACATTGTTTGAAGCGCCGCAAGGTTATTTGCATGGCTGGCGTAGGCAAAGTGTATTCTGGTATAAACCCTGAAGAGATTCAGTTCACGCTACCCCAACCTCTACTCCAGTCCTGCCCTGAGTTCATGATGCAGCTTCCTGCTTCGTAATAGCTTCAATAAGGTCATCACCACTCTCAGATATTGCTAAGCATCCTTCACGTCTTTGCAGACCATCACACTCATCTCGCCCTAAGATACGCCCCTAAATGCCTATCCCACGCTTCACACCGAATCGGCATCTCAACCTGATAGAACGGATTCTTCATTACGTAATCCGCGTACAAATCATACACCTTCCTTAAGATCACATCCACATTGGGCTGGTGCGGTTCCGTAAACAGAAGGAATTTGGTGCCGGTCAAAGTCTGGAAGCATGTGAGGCGGAACGTCTGGCTTTCGAGAACTTCGATACCGGTCTTCGCGGGAGGCGGGACGGCAAGAGAGCTGGGTGTAAGTGATTTGGTTATGGCATGGACTCTTATGGTTTGTTAGTTCAATTTCCTTGTATGAGCGAAGGGACAGCGGACCCGTGAAAGGTGCCTGCGAGTACAAGGTAGTCGTTCACCGAGAGCTTGTTGAGACCGTCATGGAAGTCGCGGTTGTAGACGAGGCCTCCGGCTTTGTTGATGACTATGAGGCAAAAGACGACCCTGATGCATTGTCAGGCTAGGAAGGGTTGGACGAATATCCAAGGACGTACATGTTTGTGACTGCATTCTCTAAAGACAATGTACGAGGCAGGAGTCGGGCAGGCGCATTGGTTATGCTAAGATCAACAGGGCAATGTGAATAGTTTTAAGTATTAGGAAATGTCATGCGACGCATCCTGTAGCTTCTAACAGTTTACAGCAGTGATGGGAGCATTTCTGTTGTGCTGTTGTGGTGATTTTGGATTGGTGTTGGGCGCTCGATGAACCACCCACATGCGGCAATCTCCATCGTTTTTCAACCTCACCCGTTGTCCCCACTGCAACACTCTTATACTATACGCATAACTACACGGCTCAAGGAAAATTGACCGTAGGAGATTCTGACAAGACTATCTCCAACTGCGGCCAAGGTATTGCAATACTCAAACAGTGCGCGCTATCGACAATCTGGGACATACACTGCCCTGTCCGCTCTTTACCCTCGAGTCGCACACGCCACTAGCACTTTTGCATAGGTATCTCTCAGAGCTAGATTACCGTTTCTCGATAGCTCATCTGGTACAACTATACATCCAGGCAACGAGAGAAGATAAGGGGAAATGTCTGCAACAGCACCAACATCACGCACACGCGAGCAACCGCAAGGCGACGAAGAGGCCACTGCGGAGCTGAGGCTTGGGGAATTCCAAAATGTTCCGACTCTGACATTATCGGAAGCGAGACTGCTCATAAATGCCGTCATGGACCACAGGAAGCAGCAGAGGAAGGTTGAAGAGACAGAGTGAGTCCACTTCCTTGGAGAGGAGATATGTGTGAAAGATCTACTGGACTCGCTACTACAACTGTCCGCACAAGGGCTGATGTTTACTGACTGTTACATAGGACACTTATCAAGACGCAAGACTACCTTGATGTATTTGCACGGTTCAAGCAGAAGGAGAATATTGAGGCTGTTGAGAGAATGCTGGCCACACATGACGAGCTTGAGTACTTTGAAAGATCACAATTAGGTCATTTGCCCACACTGTAGCCAACAGCGAACAGTGCTGATTGCCTCATAGGAAGTCTTTGCTGCGAAAGCGCAGAGGAGGCGAAAACTCTGATTCCGAGCATTGCGAACAAGATCAGTGATGCAGATTTGCAAGAGCTCCTGGACGAGATAACGAAGCTGAGAAACTTCGTCGAGTAATGCTATCCAGTTGAACTTGGGACACAGCACTTCTCCTTGGTGGAAGAGTAAGTTACAAGGTGAGTCGATCACTCCGCATCAAAACCAGATTAGGTGTCTTTTCAGCAGTTCGTTTCTAAGTCATCTGAAAGCCACCTCTCCTGGAAGCCTAAAACTAGCGCAAAACATCCTTTTCTGAGGAGCGACATCCCTGACGTCCCATATCATCACCTCCGGATCATCTGGCCGAATCTCGAATTGTATTCTTTCACTGATCTCTTTACAAATCTTCCTCTTTTCGTCTACGTTGTCGTCGCTTTTCGTCGAAAAGCAATGCACGTGGATCATAGGGAGTTTGAGACCCTTGTGAGCGGAGAAGAGATTTTCTTGCCCATGGTAAAGACCGATGAAGGCGTCGAGAAAGGTAATTGCGGTGGCAGGAAGATTCATGATGTAGTGGTCGAAAGTTTTTGGCTGGTGAAGAATTTTAGTGGGCTGAGGTACAGGCAGTGGCGTCCGGTTTGATGGAGACGAGTTGAATGTTGGTCGAGAGCTCCGTGAGATCTTTGGTCTCATTTCGACGGTGGCGTCCGTGTTGAGCAGCTGTTGCGCTGCAGAGCGGATAAACGTCCTGCCATCTTCGTTGAACGGACGGACAAACAGCGCAACCTGAAAAGTCGTAAGCTTACGAACAGTTAAGTATTCGTTCATTCCATAAAAAAGGGCATACCTTATTACGATAGATCGCATCCTTCAGGCTAGCATGACAATCTGGATTCAGATCGTTCGCCCAAACAAACACCCTCTTCTTCCCAGCTGGGATTGCGAAAGGTCCAACTCCGGCCATAACATCGCATACAGCTTCGCCCTCCCTGAACATCTCCACAAGTCGACGATGCTCGGTGTTGAGCCTGCTGTTCCAGTACACCTTGGAGTAGTCAAAGCGGAAAATGCACTCTTCTTCTTTCAGCTCCACGTTCAAGTCTGGATCCCCGGCCAGGAGCTCATACTGGAATGTGCGATATTCGCTTGCGTTGCCCACGTCATCGATCTTGTTTATAACAGTGCGAACATTGGGATTCTTGTCCAAGAGTACGGATGCGATCT
>QQTW01004174.1_pt1 | contig 10792 bp, 10 predicted proteins | sample 1904831 | NCBI WGS metagenome assembly QQTW01 (sample SAMN09435610, study PRJNA476489) | Subsurface metagenome, whole genome shotgun sequencing project.
CAGGGATTCTATTTCACCAAAGCCCCCTTTTCTATAATTAAGGAAAGGGGGCTTTGGTGTTTGTTGTGGCAAAAGTGATCCGAAAACAGTGGAAGAACAGTTTGCTCAAATGTTGCCTTCAACTTAGATAGCTTTGCAACCCAATTAATCAAGAAAATACCATGAGTTATCCAAACTCTAACTCAGCTCTAACTAAAGCAACGCTCTTGCTGGTGAGTACGCTGACGGTGATGGCAGGAGCAACGATCGCGCCTTCCCTACCAGCGATGCAAGAACACTTTAAAGAAGTCGGCGATGCCGCCCTTTGGGTCAGATTGGTTCTCACATTGCCAGCCCTGTTTATTGTCATTGGCTCACTCATTGCCGGAGTCGTGGTTGATCGCTTTGGACGCAAACCGCTCCTCTTGGCAGCGGCAGCGTTGTATGGGAGCGCTGGCGTATCGGGCTATGTGCTTGATTCGCTGTTTCATATCTTGATCGGTCGAGCATTTCTGGGTTTTGCCGTCGCAGGCATTATGGTCACGGCGACAACTTTGATTACCGACTACTACAGTGGAGCAGCCCGCGCCGCCTTTCTCGGTTTGCAGGCAGCCTTTATGGGATTGGGAGGCGTGATCTTCCTTTCGCTCGGTGGGTTTCTAGCGGATCAAAACTGGCGTTTTCCGTTTTTGATCTACCTGTTTGCCTGGTTGTTGGTGCCTTTAATTGCTTGGGTAATCTCTGAGCCGCAGCGATCAACTACCCCTGCGACTCACGATACTTTTGGTTCTCGTCCGGCTTTTCCAGTCAAACTCTTGGCGTTTGTCTACGGTATTGCCCTACTAACTCAAATCATTTTCTACCTGATTCCAGTGCAGTTGCCGTTTTATCTAAAAGAGTTGGCGAATGCGAATGCGAGTCAAAGCGGATTGGCGATCGCCCTTGCCACCCTATTCAGCGCCATGTCGTCTTTGTTCTACGGCAAAATCAAGCAGCGCTTGGGCTTCTTTAGCATCCTGGTGCTGGCATTTGGGCTGATGGGAGGAGGCTACAGCATTATCGGACTGATGCACAACTATGCATTCGTGTTTGTCGGATTAGCGATCGCAGGGATGGGATTAGGATTGCTGATGCCCAACTTGAATCTATGGATTGCCTCTGAAGTCTCTGATGCGGCTAGAGGACGAGCGTTGGGAGGTTCAACCACGTTCTTTTTTCTCGGACAGTTTCTCTCGCCGTTAATCAGTCAGCCCGTGAGCAAAGCCGTTGGTTTAGGCACAACCTACGCCCTTGCAGGAGGACTGCTGCTGGTTTGCGGCTTGCTGCTCATGAGCTTACAGCGCCCAATTTGCAAGCTGATTTCCACAAAAATAGCGTGATTTCAGGTTCATGCGTGCGAAAACTCATCGATTACTATAGGAGAAACATGGTTAACATTCAACTCGGCAGCAACTACGTCACGCAAATCAATCACATTAAACTGACATCTTGCACCTCACTCTCGACACTAGGGAGGCAGAGCCTCCAAACCTGGTTCCCAGGCTCAGACTTCGCGCTGGGAACGAGAATACTAAGGCTCTGCCTTAATTCGATATAGGTGCAAGATCTGAGTTAAAGTCAAACCTCAAATGTATTTCGGTAAAAGTTAATTTAACAACGATACCTTTTCAACCCCTACCAACTATTCTTTTAAAGTGAATAACTATAAACCCTTCTATGTACCTTACTTCTGATAAAACTAGGCAATGGAGCAACTTAATTGCTATACTCGCCGCATTTACGATCAATGTGTATGCGAATGTATCTCCACCAAGTGGACTAACAATAGGTGAAATTTCTAATCAATTTTTCAGCCAAGTTCAAATTATTCCTGCTAATTACGCATTTGCTATTTGGGGAATTATTTATTTAAGTTTGATTACCTTTGGAATCTATCAAGCCCTACCCGCCCAACGGCAAAACTACCGTTTGCGTAAAGTTGGCTATCTTTTAGTATTGGCAAGTTTGGCTCAGATCGTCTGGATATTTCTCTTTCAATATCAACTGTTCTTGCTATCTGTGGTGGCAATGCTAGGCATTTTACTGCCTCTGATTGTAATTTATATAAGGTTAGGTATTTATTGGCAGCGAGCATCTCGAGTAGAATTGTGGTTTGTGCACATTCCTTTAAGTATTTATCTATCCTGGATTAGCGTAGCAACGATTGTCAATGTGGCAAGTACCCTCCACTACTTAGGTTGGAATGGTTGGGGCATTAGTTCCCAAGTGTGGACAATAATTATGTTGTTGGTAGGAGCTGCAATCGCTGCCATGATTGCTCAAAAGCGGGTTGATGTTGCCTATCCGCTTGTGATTGTCTGGGCGTTTATAGCCGTTGCGATGCGTCAGATTGCGCAACCAGTAATTGCCATAACAGCAGGAGGATTGGCTCTTGCCTTAGGATTATTCATTTTCCCCTTACTTCTGCTGAACCGACAAAACAGAGATAATGGACTCTAGCATCAAAGAACGGGGTGTAGGGGAGCCAGTCTGCAGTCTTTCTCTGTGCCGTCCGCAGCCTGGCTCCCCTATCCCCTACACCCTGTTCTTGACTGAGACTGGCACCAAACGTACTCTCTTCATCAATTTAGAGAATTGAATAAAATTTTGACAAAGTTATGATTGAGCAATGGACAGTTAGTTTTTTATAGGCATAAATTATTAGATGTAGACCTAAGCAAATGTAATTCAACAACTATGAAAAAGCTTACACTTATCCCAGGTGGACGGATTTTTAAAGATATTGTTGATGGCCCAGGTTGGACAGATATTGAAGTTGATGGATACTACGATATTAATGGAAAGTACGTGCCGCCTCAATATCGTTCTAGTCTTGCATCAGGAAAAAATGAGTACGCCACAACATCAAAGTGATGGCTCGATGATGCTGGGGCCTTTCACGATTATTTTCTCGTCCATAATGGCACAGAGACAAAAGCTGGAAGGAATCACTTTTGAAGTTTATTATCAGCACCTCTGCCTAGTACACGCAATATAACTTTGGGGTGATAAAGTGCTAGAGGAGATTTGAGCAGGTGTACTATCTCAATAAAGAGAGTGTGCAAATCCGGGTCGGCATTTGCCCTTAAAAGCAGCCGCTCAGTATACCAGTGCAACAATCTACCCAAGCGCCCAGGCTTGCTTCTTCCTTGAGTTGTAGGAAAGCGAGAGTCTTGTCCTGTTGCTAAAGCCCAGTGAAGAGAGTTACTTTTGGCCAAGCTTTTTTGAAAACGAGAGGGGATGAGATCGCTATTCGCCAACTGAGGACTATGCGCCTGATTCAACCAGTCTCGGAGAACGATGGCGGATATTGCACTGACAGTCATTCCTTGACCGTAGACAGGGCACAAAGCACAAACAGCATCTCCCAAAGCCACAAAGCCCTTTGGAAGCATCACTTTTTCATAATGGCGCATCCGGTTAGCGGTGGCTCGATGAGCATATATAGGTGACACGGACTCGGCACCGCTGATTGCCTCATAAAACTTTGGGCTGGGCAAGCTGCGTGCGAACTCCAAAAAACCCAAATCGTCTAGCGGAGGGAAATCGTGCCCATAACCACCGAGGGTAGCAATCCACTCACCATCTTCGATTTTCGCCAAATATCCTAACCGAGTACCATGCGGTGGAGAATGCGATATCAGCATTACCTTCCAGTCAGCCTCAAAGCCCTTTGGCTCTCGATAACGGCGTGTTGCATAGCCCAGGAACGGATTGACAACTGTTTCTGGTGGTGGAGTGAAACCTAGACTTTCTAGCCAATGCGGTGCTTGGGAGCGGCGACCGCTAGCATCCACCACCAATGAAGCTTGCAACTCATCTTCACTTGCTCCACCGATTGACCGCAAGTATACACCAGTAACACGCGTTTTGTCTGGAGCGCAGAGCAGCCCTGTTACGCGGTATTTTTCAACAAACCGCACCTTTGAGCAAGCCAACAGTCGCCGTCGTATAGCCCACTCGAGTAGCGGGCGACTGCAAGTGAAGGAAACAATGTCAGAGGGCTCGCCGCTGGCACTCCATCTAGCCTTTTCAAAGTGGTGAAATTCTCGCGCCCAATCTATCGTAAGAGCACCCTCTGCGGTGAGTTCTGCTCCGATGCCAGGGAAAAGCTCTTCCAGTATCCTGTATCCTCTCGTAAATAGAACGTGAGGCTGAACGGATTGTGGTACGCCTTTGCGAATATCAGGATTCTCAGGCAATTGATCTGTTTCAATAATCGTGACTTTCTCAAAGCTATCGATAAGCACACGAGCCGAAAGCATCCCGGCGATACTGCCACCAACGACAACAGCATGAACCCTCTCTCCTCCTTGGCGACCTTGGTGCCTTGGCGGTATCCCGGCGATACTGCCACCAGCGACAACAGCATGATCAAGGTCTTTTCTTCTTACCATTTCTAGCCGTTTCGGTTGTTATCTCATCTTCAGCTTCTGCTGCATCATTTTCAACCGAATTTACTTCAGTTTCAATTAGTGAGTTAGCACTTGAGTCAGAAGTGGAGGGAGCTGGAAAGCTTAATTGTAGCGCTTCATCTAGGATGATTCGTGCTTTTTCTGCTCCCAATTTGGCTTTGCGATATTCTACTAGAGCTACGGCAAATTCTTTAAGAGTTTTAAAGCTCCCTTTGAGAGTTTCCTCCAACTGGTCTAGGTCTTGTTCTATTGGTTCCTCGGTAAATAGGACATCAATATTTCGACGGGACCCAAGAGCTGCTTGCTTGAGTCTTTGAGTTTTAATTTTTAGGGGTGAGAATTTGTTCAATTCACGCACTGCCACTACAAGAGGATCTTCCTCATCCTCATCCTCCAAATCGGTTGTATGGGGTGGAGCTTCACTTAAGATCAGTTGATCTGCGCTTAGACCATTCGGCAGTTCGACCAGGTCTCCTGATTTCGACATTTCCACTATTTTATCGATAGCTTTCTGACGAGTAGTAGGTGAATCTTTACCTTGCACAGAGACTTTGACTTCAGGAGCTTCTGAGAGTGTATACGTTGCCATGAAATTTATCCTTTGAGAAAACAGTTTTGAGCAACACCTTTCATATTTCCATAGTAGGGCCGATAACTTCCAAAGTTATGGCCATCAACTTCTTAGCCACTGCCTCTGGCACTGGCATTACCGATAACCGATTTCCTCGTCTCACTACCCAAAACTCCTCGCCACTGAACTCTTGCTTAAGTCTTTCCAAGGAAACCAGGCGAGTGTAAGCCTCGACAAATTCCACGACTACAGTATGCCATCGAGGAGACTCGGCGTTGGATTTAGGGTCATAGTATCGACTCTTGGGGTCAAACTGAGTAGGATCGGCAATATTGGGTGTGACCACACGCATTAATCCAACAATGCCTGGGTGTACGATGTTGGAGTGGTAAAAAAAAGCCAAGTCTCCTGTATTCATTTGGCGCAGGAAGTTACGTGCCTGATAGTTGCGAACCCCCTCCCAGATCGTCTCGCGATCCTGCTGTAGGTCAGCAATGTTGTATACCTCTGGTTCCGACTTCATCAACCAGTAATTCATGCTGGTATTCTCGTTTCCCAGGCATGCTCCTTAAGCCGGATGAAAGTAAAAAGCCGCTCCTAAAACTATGTATGTTGCCAAAAGCAGTGCCCCCTCCAACCAGTTAGAACGTCCGTCCAGACTAATTAGATTGGCGATCGCAACTGCAATCGTGACAGCTACTACCTCAAAAGGATTAAAGTTTAGATCCATTGGTTGCCCAATCACCTGTCCTATCAGAATTAAAAGCGGAGCCACAAGCAGGGCAACTACCAAGCTAGATCCCATAGCAACTGAAACAGATAAATCCATGTTGTTTTTGATTGCTACGCTGACTGCAGTTACATATTCTGCCGCACCACCAACTAGGGGCAAAAGAATAACACCCGTAAAAAGTGGAGTCAGTCCCAGCCCCTTTGTTGCTTCCTCTACGACTCCTACAAAAAGCTCTGACTCAAAAGCAACAGCGACAGTAGACGCTACTAGCACCCCTATCCAGAGTCTCAAGTTAGGCTTATGAGCTTCAACTACAGCAGATTCTGGTGCTTCCTCCAAATCTACTAATCCTACGTCGTAAAGGTAGCTATGGGTCTTCAACGAAAACAGCAGTGTTAGTCCGTAAACTAAGATTAATACCACCGCTACTGTGAGCGAAAGATTACGAATCGCCGCTTGGTCAACCCCACTTGAGGTGTATATCACCGTCGTAGGCAAAATAATTGCAGTTACTGCCAGAGTCATGGAGGAACCATTCGCCCGCGCTACAACAGACTGAAATTCTTGCTCTTTGTAGCGCAGCCCTCCCAAAAGCATGGAAAGTCCCATGACTAAGAGTAAGTTACTGATAATAGTTCCAGTAATACTCGCTTTAACAATGTCAATCAATCCTGCTTGAAGAGCAACTAAGGAAATAATAAGTTCAGTAGCATTCCCAAAAACTGCATTTAGCAGACCGCCAATAGAGGGACCAGTAACTACAGCAATTTCTTCAGTGGCAGTACTCAACCAAACAGCTAGGGGTATAATAGCTAAACCAGATATAACGAAGATCGGGAGCGTACCCCACTCTAAAAAGTCAGCTGCAACTGAAATTGGGACAAAGACTAGTAGCCCTAGAGAAATGATTTTTTTGATTTTCATGTCAATTTAACTTGCTAATACAGCCAAGATATCATTCAGAATTAGCTGCACTTGAATTAGTTGGCTTACCAGTCTGCGGCGGTATCACCAGCACCTTATCAACCCGGTTGCCGTCCATATCCATCACTTCAAAACGCATGTTCTCCCATTCAAAATGATCCGTAGCAGCTGGGATACGGCCTAAATGTGTAATCACAAAGCCACCCAAGGTCTGATAGCTGCCCCGATGCTCTGCTGGCAACTCATCGATCTGGAAAATTTCAAAGAACTCATCAACTGGCAACATTCCATCCAACAACCACGAACCATCCTCGCGTTGCACAGCTTGCGGATCTTCCAAATCCTCAGCTGAGGGTACATCTCCAACAATTTCTACCATGATGTCATTGAGTGTGACCATTCCCTGAATCACGCCGTACTCGTCTACCACCAGCGCCATATGGATGCCGGTTTGCTTGAACAACTCGAGAACTTTTAATCCACGAGTGCTTTCTGGCACAAATACGGGTTGTCGCAACGATATCGTTAAGTCAAGCGGCTGACCGGATAAACTGCGGCTTAACAAGTCGGTGACATGTATCACTCCCAAGACATTGTCAAGACCACTTTGACAAACCGGAAACCGAGAATGACCACTATCCAACATCTTTTCTCGGTTCTCTTCCGCTGAATCTTCTAAGTCTAGCCAGACAATATCCGGTCGTGGCGTCATCAGGGCATTGACTGGGCGGTCCCCTAGGCGGAATACTCGCTCCACCATATCTTGTTCCGCTTCCTCAAACGTTCCCGCCTCAGTGCCTTGTTCGATTAAGACTCTGATTTCTTCCTCTGTGACTTGTGGCTCTGTAGACGGTTTGATGCCCATCAGTCTTACGACCAAATCAGTCGAATAGCTCAACAAATAAACAACAGGGGAGCCAATGGTAGCCAACATCCGCATGGGGATGGCGACGGCGGATGCGATCGGTTCTGGGTGGTTTAATGCCAATCGCTTGGGCACCAGTTCGCCAATAATCAGCGTCAGATAGGTGATGATCAAAACTGCTGCTACCGAAGAGATCGCTTCCCTAGAGGGTGCCAGTAAGGGGATAGACTCTAAGATAGGTTCTAGCCTTTTAGATATAACTGACTCACCGAAGGCACCGGACAAAATGGCAAGTAGTGTAATCCCAATCTGAACAGTGGCCAGAAACTGATTTGGGGCACTAGCCAGTTCCCAGGCAACCTGAGCCCTAGCATTCCCCTGGTTAGCAAGGTTTTGCAGGCGCACCTTCCTTGCCGAGACAATAGCCAACTCTGACATTACGAAGAGGCCGTTGATAACGATCAGTAGGAGAACGAGCAAAATTTCGATAGTTGGGGACATTCCTAAAATTGCCAGTAGTATCGGCAAGCTGCGCTAATGATCTTACTATCTAGTATCTAAGGTGTTTCTTAAATGTAGAGAAAGTAGCAGGATGTCACAATGGTGAAATAGGCAGATCAGCGCCTGCACTTTCGTTCAGAACGACTTCCACTCTTGAATCTATGGCTTTTTCTTCCATTGTTCGTGCTTTGGGGCGCTCGCCACTCACAACAGAACTGAATACCAAACTAAATCGGCAGCGCTTATGCCGTCTGAATGGCGTTTCCCGCCTGCCCAAAGGATTGGTGGCTTCTGCTTTAGCCCAAACTGAGAGGCAAAACCTGTTTGTGGTGTGTGCCACTTTGGAGGAAGCTGGGCGCTGGGCGGCTCAGCTAGAAGCGATGGGTTGGCAAACGGTACATTTTTACCCTACCTCTGAAGCATCGCCCTACGAACCATTTGACCCTGAAACTGAGACGACTTGGGGCCAGATGCAGGTACTAGCAGATTTAATTGAAAAATCCTTAGCCCCTAATTGGGCGATTGTGGCGACTCAAGCGTCGCTCCAACCTCACTTGCCACCAGTGGAAGCTTTCAAGCCTTATTGCCTCACTCTCAAGCGAGGCATGGAGTTAGACCTGGACACATTTAGCGACAAGCTAGCCCAGCTGGGATACGAGCGGGCTCCTCTCGTAGAAATGGAAGGTCAGTGGAGTCGGCGCGGCGATATTGTCGATGTATTTCCTGTGTCGTCTGAGTTGCCAGTGCGACTGGAATGGTTTGGTGATGAAATAGAGCAAATACGGGAGTTTGACCCGGCAACTCAGCGAAGTGCAACTGCTAGCGCAACGCCTACGCGCAGTGCTTCTGGTGGCACCGCACTTGATAAGATTGACCAGATGGTTCTCACTCCCACTAATTTCGGTCCCATCATCGGGGCAGCCGTAACTGGTAAGAAGGCGATCGCGGTTAAAGCCTTCCTCTCACCAGAAGAACAAGACCAGTTTGATGCAGGTCAGCCTCCAGAGGGTAGTCGTCGCTTCTTGGGTCTAGCCTTTGACCAACCAGCTTCCCTCCTGGAATATTTACCAGAAAACACGCTGATTGCTATTGATGAACCAGAGCAGTGCCATGCTCATAGCGATCGCTGGGTAGAACACGCTGAAGAACAGTGGGAGCAGGGGAGCCAAAGGGGAGCAGAGGAGAATTTTATATCCTTGCCTAAAATTCATCGGTCTTACGATGAATCTGTGTCGACAGCTAGCAGTTTTAAGCAATTATACTTATCAGAACTGGCGGAAGAAAACGGCGGCACGGCAACAAAGCAGCAAAATGATCTGACCGCTCATTACATCCTCAACCTGGCTAGTCGCTCAGTACCAGCAATCCCCCACCAGTTTGCCAGACTCGCGGAGACACTGCGACAAGAGCGCGATCGCGGTCTCTCTGTCTGGCTCATTTCCGCTCAGCCCAGTCGAAGTGTCTCCCTACTACAAGAACACGACTGCCCTGCCCAGTTTATCCCCAACCCCCGTGACTATCCTGCCATTGACAAGCTGCAAATTCAGCACGTACCGGTAGCGTTGAAATATTCCGGTCTTGCCGAACTGGAAGGGTTCATCCTGCCTACGTTTCGAATTGTAGTCGTGACTGACCGTGAGTTCTTTGGTCAGCACTCCCTAGCAACCCCCAACTACATCCGCAAGCGCCGTCGCGCCGCCTCTAAGCAAGTTGACCCCAACAAACTGCGTCCGGGTGATTATGTTGTGCACAGAAACCACGGTGTCGGTAAATTTCTCAAGCTGGAAAGCCTCACCATTAATAAAGAAACCCGCGAGTATTTGGTAGTGCAATACGCTGATGGCTTACTGCGAGTAGCGGCAGACCAACTGGGAGCTTTATCGCGGTTTCGCAGTACTGGCGAGCAAGCACCATTACTCAACAAGATGTCTGGCAAGGCTTGGGAAAATACTAAAAACAGAGTCCGCAAAGCCATCAAGAAATTGGCGGTTGACTTGCTGAGACTGTACGCCCAGCGATCACAGCAACAAGGTTACACCTACCCGCCAGATATGCCTTGGCAGGAGGAACTCGAAGACTCCTTCCCTTACCAGCCAACAACCGACCAGTTGAAGGCGGTACAAGATGTGAAAAGAGATATGGAGAGTGAGCGCCCAATGGATCGCCTAGTCTGTGGCGATGTTGGTTTTGGCAAAACCGAAGTGGCAATTCGAGCCATATTTAAAGCCGTTACTACCGGGAAACAAGTCGCCCTCCTCGCCCCCACCACCATTCTTACTCAGCAGCACTACCACACCCTGAAAGAACGTTTTGCCCCCTACCCGATTCAAGTAGGGTTACTCAACCGATTTCGAACAGCGGAAGAACGCCGCGATATTCAACGCCGACTGGCAACAGGCGAACTAGATGTAGTCGTTGGCACACACCAATTGTTGGGCAAAGGCGTCATTTTCCGCGATTTGGGGCTGCTGGTGGTAGATGAAGAACAGCGCTTTGGCGTCAACCAAAAAGAGAAAATTAAATCTCTCAGAACCCAAGAGATTGCCCACGCCACGAATTTCCATATCCCGCATCGCCAGTTGATATCCTGATCCCAACTGGGTAAACTCTTGAATTGCCCGTAACCGCTGCCGAGCTGCATCCGATAAAGTTCGCTGCTTGGGGTAAAACAGCCACGCATGGGCTTGAATCCCAGCCCGACCAACCCGACCCCGCAATTGGTATAGCTGGGATAGGCCAAACCGGTGCGAATCTTCAATCAAGAT
>QQTW01004175.1_pt1 | contig 10792 bp, 9 predicted proteins | sample 1904831 | NCBI WGS metagenome assembly QQTW01 (sample SAMN09435610, study PRJNA476489) | Subsurface metagenome, whole genome shotgun sequencing project.
TTCTTCGTTTGACCAAGGCTCATAACTAAAGTTTTTAAATGATGAATAAGCAAAGGTATTCCAAATTGGGTACCATTATCTGCTAAAATGCAGGAAATAAAAAAGCGCCCCGTGTTGCGGGACGCCTGTATATACGAATGTTGTGCTTATGCAGTTTCCACCGCCTGGCGCTTTTCTTTGATGCGGGCGCTCTTACCACTACGTTCGCGCTGGTAGTACAGCTTGGCGCGGCGTACACGGCCTACTTTATGCAAAATAATAGACTCAACGTTTGGCGAAAAGAAAGGAAACAGCCGCTCCACACCTACGCCATCGGAGATTTTGCGAACGGTAAACGTAGCGGTGGCGCCTACGCCCTGCACCTTGATCACATCGCCTTTAAAAGACTGGATACGCTCCTTGTTGCCTTCAATGATTTTATAATTTACGGTGATGTTGTCACCGGCTTTAAATTTCGGGTATTCTTTTTTACCTGTAAGCTGCTCGTGCACAAATTGGACAGCGGATTGCATAACTTCAATTTTAAGGCGGCAAAGATAAGGGAAGAAATGGGATTTTTACCAATGCGGCAAAGTTTTTAAGAATATCGAACAGAAGAACAGACGAACAGACGAACAGAAGAACAGATGAACAGAAGAACAGAAGAATGATGAAGTAATGCTCAATGTTCAATATTCAATGCTCAATGTTCATTTTTGGAAATAGGGATTTTGACCCTGGATGTTGGGCATTGAATATTTAGCGTTGAATATTGAACATTGAGCATTGAATATTTTCCTTATTCATTCCTCTGTTCATCGGTTCGTCTGTTCTTCTGTTCCCTACCTGGCTACATTCACCGCACGCTTTTCCCTGATAACGGTAACTTTTATCTGGCCCGGATAGGTCATTTCGGTTTGGATCTTCTGGGCAATTTCAAACGAAAGCTTGTCGCTGTCGCCATCCGAAACCTTATCGGCTTCTACAATCACCCGCAGTTCGCGGCCGGCCTGAATGGCATAGGCTTTTTCAACACCTGTATAGGTACAAGCCAGTTTTTCCAGATCCTTAATGCGCTGCAGGTATTGTTGCATGATCTCGCGGCGGGCACCGGGACGGGCACCAGAGATGGCATCGCAGGCCTGGATGATCGGCGAAATCACATATTGCATTTCCATCTCATCGTGGTGGGCGCCGATGGCGTTTACGATGGCCGGCGCTTCGCCCCATTTTTCGGCCAGCTTGGCACCCAGCAATGCGTGGCTCAATTCGGTTTCTTCGTCGGGCACTTTACCAATATCGTGCAGCAGGCCGGCGCGCTTGGCCAGCTTGGGGTTCAGGCCCAGTTCGGCAGCCATCACGCCGCACAGGTTGGCTACTTCGCGGCTGTGCATCAGCAGGTTTTGGCCATACGAGGAACGGAACCTCATTTTGCCTACCAGGCGCACCAGCTCTTTGTGCAGGCCATGGATGCCTAGTTCAATCACGGTGCGTTCGCCTATCTCCATTATCTGCTCTTCCAGCTGGCGCTTTGTTTTTTCCACCACTTCTTCTACACGGGCGGGGTGTATGCGGCCATCGGTAACGAGGCGCTGGAGCGAAAGGCGTGCTATTTCACGACGCAGCGGATCGAAGCAGGAAAGAATAATGGCTTCGGGGGTGTCGTCCACAATCAGGTCCACGCCGGTGGCGGCTTCGATGGCGCGGATGTTGCGGCCTTCGCGGCCAATGATCTGGCCTTTGATCTCGTCGCTTTCGAGGTTAAAAACGGTAATGGCGTTTTCAATGGCCTGCTCGGCAGCGGTGCGCTGTATGGTTTGAATAATGATTTTGCGGGCTTCTTTGTTGGCTTTTTGCCGGGCATCGTCCACAATTTCCTGCTGCAGGCCCAGGGCCTGCGATTGGGCTTCTGCCTTCATCCCTTCAATCAATTGCGTTTTTGCCTCTTCGGCAGTGAGGTTGGCTATTTTTTCAAGGCGGCGCAGGTGCTCTTCTCCCTGCTTGTCCAAGTCGGCTCCTTTTTGCGCTACTGCTTCTAATTGCTTATTCAGGTTTTGCTTAAGTACTTCTGCCTCTTTTATTCCTTTGTCCAGTTGTGCCGTTTTAGCGTCCAGCCCGGTTTCTTTTTGCTTGATGCGGGCCTCGGCATCGCCCAGTTCGCGGTTGCGCTTGTTTACCTCTTTGTCGTACTCGCTTTTTAATAGTACAAAGCGCTCTTTAGCGGCCAGTTCTTTTTCTTTGCGGGTGGTTTCGGCGCGGAGCTCTGCTTCTTTAATAATGTTCTGCGCCTGCAGCTCGGCATCGGCTACACGTTTCTGATTGTCTTTGGCAAATATGAATTTACCGGCTATAATGCCGGCTATCAGCGCCGCTATCCCGATAAGTATAGGCAGGATCATTGGGTCCATTGATTAGGTTTGAAAATTTGTTGGGTCAAAATCGATTTTTTTTAAAGAACCTTTTTAAAGGCAAGGTCGCGAAGATACTAAAAGGCGCTATTTGTTGCAGTAGTGTATCTATCCCCAAAACCCCTATCCGCCTGAAAGGCAGGTGCTTTGCCTTTTTGTTTGTTGGCCTTTCTTAATTTTCAGCCATGAAGACCGAAAAAGAAAAAATGCTGGCCGGCGAACTGTACAATGCTTCAGACCCCCAACTAGCGATTGAGCGGCGCAACGCCAGGCTGCTGATCCATACATTAAACCTTTCCAGAGATGATGAAACGGCGCAACGATCGGAAATAGTGGCGGCGCTGCTGCCTCATGCAGGCGCGGGTTTGTGGCTGGAACCGCCTTTTTACTGCGATTACGGCAGCAATATTTACCTGGGCGAGCGGGTGTTTTTCAACTTTAACTGTGTGGTGCTGGATGTGGCGCCGGTGCGCATTGGCAGCCGCACGCTTTTTGGGCCTAATGTGCAGATATACACCGCTACGCACCCGGTGGATTCCGAAGAGCGTGCTTCGGGGCTTGAATTTGCCAAACCCATCACGATTGGTTCGGATGTGTGGGTGGGCGGCAATGCCGTTATTTGTCCCGGTGTAACCATTGGCGAGGGTTCCATCATTGGCGCCGGCAGCGTAGTTACCAAAGACATTCCGGCCGGCGTGGTGGCCGCCGGTAACCCCTGCAGGGTCAAAAGGCCTATTACGCCGGAAGATAAAATGAACCCGGTTGGCTTTTGAGCTTTTTATGGCAAACCATTTAATAGCCTGACACCTTCGCTGAAAAAACCCTGTAAGGTCTTTAAGACCTTACAGGTTTTAAACTTCCTCGTCCAGCGAGCCGGCGATCAGGCTTTCCAAAGCCTGCAACTGTGCCGCTATCTGTTCGGCCTGAACCGCCGTTGCGGCTTCCGGCGTGCCTTTTTCGGTGGCCAGCCAGATGAGCACCATGGCAATATAATCCTGCATGTCTTTGCCGGCAAACTGGGTTTTAAATTCAATCAGCTTATCGTTCACCCGCTTGATGGTTTTGCGCACCACTTCTTCGTCCTGCGGCTGTATGCGCACCCGGTAGGTGCGGTCGGCAATAACGAGGTTGGTAGGGATCATTTCCATAACGAATAGTCCGGAAAGACGGTAAAGTCAGTAAAGTCCGGAAAGAAGTTTTTGAGGTTTTATGATGTTTTATGCGGCGTTGAATGCTTTTGGATAGGTTAGGAAAGATAAAGTTTTCGGTTCGTCTTCTGTCTTTACTGACTTTCCGGACTGTTCTGTCTTTCCTGTCTCCGCTTACTGACTCAAATACCCTATCACCTTATCAATTTCCCGGATGTAGCCATTGATCATCCGCTCAAATTCCTTTTTTTCTTTTTCGGGCAAGTCGCCGGCGGCAAATTTAAGGATGGCTATGCGCTGCTCCAGTTGGGTTACCAGCTCCACCTGTGTTTTTTCGGTATTGCGGCAGGCGTCCAGTTCTTGTTGCAGGCGTTCGTTTTCCCGTTTGAGGCGCAGTTGCTGCCGCAACAATTGCTGCAGCTTATCGGCAATAGAAGCTATTTGTTGATCGAGCGGGTTCACGTTGTAACACTTAGGTAATTTAAAAAGGGGCAAACAATTATAAATGATGAATTGCTGATCAATTTCGGGTACAGTAAGCAGTTGTTAAAAACAGGGTAACCAATAATTCATAACTCATAATTGATAATTCATAATCACTTCCTTATCTCTGCGCCCAGTTCGCCTTCCAGCGAGGTCATAATCTTTTGCATCCAGCCATCAATTTCTTTATCGGTCAGCATTTTTTCTTCGTCCAGAAAAAGGAGGTTAATAGCCATTGATTTTTTGCCGGCACCCAGCTTTTCGCTTTCAAACACATCAAAAAGCCGTACCTCCTTTAATTTGTTCAGGCGCAAGCCGCCAAGCCGTGCCGTAATGGCTTCGTACTTAAGCCCGCGGGGCACCACCAGCGCCAGGTCGCGCTCCACAGCCGGAAATTTGGGTATTTCCTTAAAAGCAACCTGCACTTTCTGTACTGCTTGCACGATGCCGTTCCAGTCAAAATCGGCAAAAAACACCGGCGCTTTTATATCAAACCGGGCAGCGGTTTTTGGCGCCACTTTGCCCAGCCGGATCAGCGCTTTGCCGGCAACGGTGCCCAGAAGCAAACTTTCAAAATAGGGGTTTTGACCTTGCTCAAAAACAGCTTTAAGTCCCGCTGCCTGCAGCAGGGCTACTGCCACGCCTTTTAAAAAATAAACATCTGCTGCCACCGCATTGCTTTTCCAGCCTGCCTGCTGCCGGTTGCCGGTGAGGTACAGGCAAAAATGCTCCTGCTCCTTATATTGCCCGATGGCTTCAGTGCCATAGGTTTTGCCCCATTCAAAAAAGTGGAGGTCGGCTGCCTTGCGGTTAATGTTGAACGAAATAACCTCCAGCGCTGTGGGCAGCATGGCGGGCCGCAGCACATCCAGTTCCGAGCTTATGTTATTGAGCAGCTTTACCGTGCTTTCCAGCTGGTCTTCGGAAAAATATTTTGCGTTTGTGATGGAGTTGGTTAATATTTCATTGAACCCCATGCCCATGAGCAGGGAAGCCCAGGCCTCTTTTAAAGCATCGCTTTTTCGATCCTGTTCCACCGAAGGCGTCATGCGGATGGCGGCAGGTATTGCCACATTGTCCAGCCCATCAATGCGCAGCACTTCTTCCACAATATCGGCAGGCAGGCTTACATCGTGTTTATGGTGGGGCACTTCCAACAGCAGCCCGTCTGCGCTTTCGTCTTTTATTACAAAATGGAGGCTTTGCAAAATGCTTTTTACCGCACCGGGCTCATACTCCTTACCGCTTAATTTCTTAAGATAGGCAAATTGGAGCCGAACCTGTGTTTTGGGTTTGGGCTCGGGATAAACATCAATCACTTCCGAAGCAATAGCGCCGCCGGCTATTTCTTTTATTAACAGGGCCGCCCGTTGCAGCACCGCTACTGTGGCCGAAATGTCTGTACCTTTTTCAAACCGCGCAGCCGCATCGGTGCGGAGCCCCTGGCGGAATGAGGTTTTGCGGATATAAACCGGATCAAAAAAAGCACTTTCCAAAAAAATATTGGTAGTGGTATTTGTTACACCCGACCGGGCACCGCCAAACACACCGGCCAGGCACATGCCTTCGGTGGCGCTGCAAATCATCAGGTCTTCGCCGCTCAGCTTGCGCTCCTTTTCGTCGAGGGTTACAAACAGGGTTCCTTCGGGCTCATTTTTTACCACTACTTTGCGGCCTACTATCCGGTCATAATCAAATGCATGCAAGGGCTGGCCGGTTTCGTGCTGTATGAAGTTGGTAATATCTACTATATTATTGATGGGCCGCAGGCCGATGGCTTTTAGCTTTTCCTGTAGCCAGCGGGGCGATGGCGCTACTGTGATGCCTTCAATGCATACGCCGGAGTAACGGGGACAGGCTTCTTTGGCTTTCACCGCTACCTCAATATTTAAATGATGGTTATCTGCTGAAAAATGGGTTTGCGGCAATACCGGCTTCCATTCTTTTTCATCGTGGTGGCTTAAGTAAGCGCACACATCGCGGGCCACGCCCCAATGGCTCATGGCATCCATGCGGTTGGGTGTAAGCCCTATCTCGTAAATAATATCGGAGTAAGGTTTAAAATAACTTGCGGCCGTTTCGCCCACCGGCGCATCGGGCGGCAGCACCATGATGCCGGCATGCGAAAGGCCCAGTCCTATTTCGTCTTCGGCGCAGATCATGCCGTAGCTTTCCACGCCGCGTATCTTGGCCACCTTCATGGTCAGCGGCTCGCCGGAAGTGGGATAAATGGTGGTGCCTACCGTGGCTACTACCACTTTCTGGCCCTGGGCCACATTGGGCGCGCCGCACACAATGGGCAACGGTTGGGCGCCACCGGTGGCCACTTTGGTAAGGCGTAGCTTATCGGCGTTGGGGTGCGGCACGACCTCCAGCACCTCGCCAATCACCAGTCCTTGCAGGCCACCTTTTACTTCTTCAAATGGCTCCATGCTTTCTACCTCCAATCCAATGGAAGTAAGAATATGAGACAATCGTTCGGGTTCAAGTTTTGCCGGTAAATATTCGAGCAGCCAATTATAGGAAATGGTCATGGGCTAAATTTCTGTGGGCAGCAAAGATAAGCGTGCGCCGGGAGTTGGGGGAGGGTAGTTCCGGGTCAAAACGCCTATTTAAAAGCTGCCGGAAAGATAGGGTTTTTGACCTTCGATAAAATGCCCCTAGTGGTTGCTGGCTTTGTAGAAAAACGTCCGGCGTTGTTGGGTAGGTGCGGCGCAAATTTTCGTTACTTTTTTTATAAACATCCGCCTTTTTTTCAATATCGGTGGTGCAGGGCGCCAGGGCCGGGTTGTTTTTGGTGCGCCGGCAAGGCCTGTGGCGGGATCCACTTTTTGCAAAAAAAGAGGTCGGCCATTGCGGGTTTATTTGTTCACAACAGGCGGTAAGCCCATAAATTCTTCCAAATTTTGCAGTGGGTTAAAAACGTGTATAACCGCCTTGGGTGCTGTGCATATCCTGTGGAAGAAATGTGGGCTAATGGCGCTGTATTAAATAAGGCTTTGCGGCAGTGCGGCGTATCTTAGCAGACCAGCCAAGGTTTATTTTAGGTTTTGAACGCCTGCAAGGGCACGCTGCCAAAGCCTTTGGTGCCGCCACCTGAGCGTATAAAAATATTTGCTGCCTGCGGGCAGGTTTAAAACATATTGCTTCACATGATGGATCTTTCAAAACTCAACCAGGACCGGAAGCCCGGCAAGCGTAACAAGCCCGCAATAGACCTGAGCACCATGGTGTACGGCAAAGTGCCGCCCCAATCGAGAGAGCTGGAAGAAGCCGTGCTGGGTGCCATCATGCTGGAGAAAGGTGCTTTTGATGTGGTGATCGAAATTTTAAAGGCCGAGTGTTTTTATGTGGATGCGCACCAGCGCATTTTCCGGGCCATGCAGGGCCTGGCCAATAAAAGCCAGCCCATAGACATTTTGACCGTTGTGGAGGAATTGCGCTTTCGGGAAGAGCTGGAAATGGTAGGTGGCCCTTATTATGTTACCCGCCTCACCAACAGCGTTGTTTCATCAGCCAATATTGAAGCCCATGCCCGCATCATCCTGCAGAAGTTTATTCAGCGCGAACTGATCCGCATTTCCGGTGAGATCATCCAGGAAGCGTACGAAGACAGCACCGATGTGTTCGACCTCTTGAACTCGGCCGAAAGCAAGATGTACGATGTAACCAACAAGCACTTAAAAAATAACTACGAGTCTATTGATTCGGTGCTGGTAAGAACCATCCAGCGCATTGAAGACCTGCGCCACCGCAACGAAGACATCAGCGGCGTGCCCAGCGGCTTTCCTTCGCTGGATAGGGTTACCTACGGCTGGCAAAATACCGATCTCATTATCCTGGCCGCACGGCCTGCCGTGGGTAAAACGGCTTTTGCGCTTAACCTGGCCCGCAATGCGGCCCTGCACCCTACGCGGCCAACGCCGGTTGCTATTTTCTCGCTTGAAATGGGCGCGGCGCAGTTGGTGTCGCGTATACTTTCTGCCGAAAGCGAAATATGGCTGGAAAAAATAAGCCGCGGCAAAATGGAAGAACACGAAATGAAGCAGTTGTATGCAAAAGGCATTCAGCGGCTGGCACAGGCGCCTATTTATATAGACGATTCCGCGGGCCTCAACATTTTTGAACTGCGGGCCAAGTGCCGCCGCCTCAAAACACAAAACAATATTGGCCTGATCATCATTGATTACCTGCAGCTGATGAGCGGCACCAGCGAAAACAAAGGCTCCAACCGCGAACAGGAAATCTCCACCATCTCCCGGTCCTTGAAAGGGCTGGCAAAAGAGCTGCAAGTGCCGGTTATAGCCCTCTCGCAATTAAGCCGCGAGGTGGAAAAAAGAAAAGACGGCAACAAAATGCCGCAGCTTTCCGACCTGCGCGAATCCGGCGCCATCGAACAGGATGCCGATATGGTGTGCTTTATTTACCGCCCCGAATACTACGACATCGGGCAAAACGAAATGGGCGAAAGCAACAAAGGCGAAACCCATATCCGCATAGCCAAGCACCGCAACGGCTCGCTCGAAACCATCGTGCTGCGTGCCCGCCTTGAAATACAGCGCTTTTTTGACGACCAGGGCGGCGATGGCTTTGGCAATAATAACCTGCCCTCCAACTGGAAGCCCGTACAAGGCGATGGCGCCAGCGGCGGCGGTGCCCGCATGTTTATCCAAACCAGCAGCAAGATGAATGACCGGGAAGAGGAAGATGATCCGTTCTAGATCGCAGATTTAGGGATTTTTGAAGGATTAAAGGATGCTCTAAGTTTGTATAGTTATTGGGTGTTTTGAAACAGTATGGGCGCAGGGCTTTTATTTGCTGATATTCTTTAGGTTTATAAAATGCGTATTCCTGAATTAAAAGAAAAGCTTCATAACGCAATTGAAGCTATCGAAGATGAAAATTATCTTCAGGCTACAGCTGTAATTCTTTTAAAAATAAAAAGCAGCAACACCATTACTTTACCGAAGGTCAGGTTTAAAACACTACAGGAAAGAGGAGCAAACTATTTAAAACGAACTGGCAATGGTTACATTCTTAATGATTTGAAATAGTTAATTACATTCAAAGATGTTCGTTCCAGTTACAGATGATAAGTTTAAAGGAGTCAAGCAAGATTTAGCAATGTTAGTGATTGTTATAAATCTGTTTTTTCTTACATTAACTTTTACCATCATTAAAACAAACGGTTATCCAATGGGCTTTGGACTATTATGGCTTCTTATTAATTTTTCAATTCACCTTTTTTTAATAAGTGCGATTATATCATTAAAGCGTTGCGGAGACCATAGTTGAAAACTAGCGGCGATAAATTTCTTGGGACTTGTTTGGGCTTTATTTTGGTTTTATTCTTCAAAGATTAGATAAACGCTCTTGTATTTCAATTTATGCTAAGGATATTTACAAAAACAGCATATCGAAATTCTATTCTCACACCTTCAGCTCTATGCGTTATTTCTTTGTTTCTGATATCAGTTCTCAGCAAATCACCCTCGACGAAGACACCTCTAAACACATTACCGGCGTGCTGCGCATGACGAAGGGCGAAGCGCTAACCCTTACAGATGGCCAGGGCACAAAAGCAACGGCAATCATTGAAGACGATCACCGAAAGCGCTGCACGGTGCGCATTAGCGATAGGCATTTTGAGAATAGCGTAAAGCCCCATATCACCATTGCCATTTCACTGGTAAAAAACGCGGCCCGCTTTGAATGGTTTTTAGAGAAAGCAACCGAGATAGGCGTTTCAGAGATCATCCCGCTCCTTTGCGAGCGAACCGAAAAAGAAAAGTTTCGTTTGGATCGGCTGCAGCATATCATCACCAGCGCTTTGCTGCAATCGCAGCAAAGCCGGATGCCCGTTTTGCACCAACCCACCGCATTTGAAAGCGTTATTGCCAGCACAGGGGCAGCGGACAAATTTATTGCGCATTGCCTGGAGTGGAACAAGCAACAATTGGCTCAAGTTGCCGGCAACCGCTCTTCTATAATATTGATTGGCCCGGAAGGCGATTTTACCCCTGCGGAAATAGAAGCCGCTATAGCAAATGAATACAAGCCGGTTGCGCTGGGCAACACACGCCTCCGAACAGAAACGGCAGGCATGGTAGCGGCTGCGTTGTTGCGGATGGGTGAAAAACTGAACGGCTGATGCGTGTGTTCGCTGAACAAAACCTTTGCAACGCAGCGGCCTATATTGCTAAAAATTGCACCCGACCTTTCCTGGACGCAACTGGATGATGTAATTGGCCTGGCAAAAGAAATCCGCCTCGACGGGATTGTTGCTGCCAACACAACTATTAGCCGCGCAGGCCTGCAAACCCCGGCAAACGAATTAGATAGCATGGGCGCCGGGGGCCTCAGCGGGGCACCCCTTAAAAACAGGGCAACAGAAGTGGTACGCCACCTTTGCCGCAACCTGCAGGGACAGATTCCGGTAATCGCTTCGGGCGGTATTTTTACGGCTGCCGATGCTTCGGAAAAACTGGCTGCAGGTGCCGCTCTTTGCGAAGTGTGGACCGGTTTTATTTATGAAGGCCCGTTTATCGTAAAAAACATTTGCAGCGGGCTGGCGCAAACAGCCCGCCAGCATCCTCAAAACACCTATCCGACAACCTAACACACCCAACAACATTTTAAATTTATGGTAAGGGTTTTGACCCTGCCAGCCGCATGGAGCAGAAAGTGGAGGCGCTTACCATTTAGATAGACATTCCTGTTCCGCAAAACAAATCAACGAACACACGCATCAGCCGTTCAGTTTTTCACCCATCC
>QQTW01004176.1_pt1 | contig 10791 bp, 12 predicted proteins | sample 1904831 | NCBI WGS metagenome assembly QQTW01 (sample SAMN09435610, study PRJNA476489) | Subsurface metagenome, whole genome shotgun sequencing project.
CTGCACGCTGCACGGCTAAACTCACATAAAGCCCAACCTAGGTCGGTCTGACCGGTGGCCCTGTCCACGGCCGCGCTGTTGAGCTGGCAGTCGATGCAGTCCCGAAATCTGGTGCCGTTTGTCGTACTGTTGTACTGACGGTCACTGCAGACCAAGTCGTAGCCATGGGTCGCGGGATTGGATGAATTCTGGGGATCGTCGAGACAGATCGATGTGCAACTGGAGCTCTGGAGAACTGCGAGGGCCGATGATACAGGTATGAGGACGCTGGCGAGCAATGACAACGAAAGCGAGAATTGTAAACATAACGAGCGATGGACCATGGTGATTGCGGCATGAGATTGCCAAGTGCTTCACCCTCTTGAAGACGTGTCGGAGCACGTCCGAGCTGTAACAGAACTAGGTCGATCTGTTTGTAGGCTCTGAAAAGACGAAAGCAAAATCCAAGATTTTCAAAACAAGTCAAATAGATCCCAAAGCCATGTTCACATAACTATCGCCTTTCCAGAATGCGATCAGAGAAACCGAACCTGGAGTCCCCGCGCCGACGCAAAGAATGAAAGAGAAATCTCCACATCACGGGCAGTGCCTCTCAACCACGCCGCAACCTTGCATGCATTTTTGTCGGGGGGCTGTCCATGCATTTCCCCCCCCCCAAATCAAAAGCCTTCTCCCGTACCTCTTACCTTGCAGCATCGTCCAGTCCAGCCGTGTCACATGTCTGTATGTGACTGCTCAGCTTTGCTCTTCAAAATGTACAGTAAGGTACATAAGGCTGCCAAGCAGGATTAAGGAGAGAGGTGGGAGGTAGGTGGGTGTGTGCTGGTGCGGGCGACCGGAGTGTCGGTAACAATTAAACTGCCACTGATAAGGGGTGATTTGCGCCCATCAACCGTTTCCGGCAGATCAGCTGGAGAACCGATGCCTTCTTTCGTGGATGTTTCGCAGCAGGGTAAGGTAGCTGTAGGCCAATCCGATCCTTTCTCGGCTGGATGATTGGCTTTCCCTATGAAGTCTTACTTATTGTTTGTGTTCCTCGAGCACCCAGTCATACTGCTGCCCCTCCTTCCTGCTTGCACTTCGACAGGCATGAGGTACTTTATGGGTACTGGGTCACACGAATCTCGTCAAAACAACTGTAACGAGTTATAGACATCTATGCATAAGCCATGCTTTCTACATCGAAGCCACATGGGTATAAGCCACAAGATACCCAGCCACCATCCACAACCTCCAACCAATTCCCCAACCATCTAGAATATCCTCACAAACACGCAACAGCTTGCTGAGCACGAAACTTCTCCGCAACCCTCGCCGTCAGCCGCCCAGTCTCAGTCCCAGGACCACACCAACCATCAAACAACCTCTGCAAAACCTCCTGAATCGCCCTCATCAACTCCTTCCGCATACTCACCACACCCTTCAACCGCTCATTCGACAGATCATGCGAGTACTTCCTCGCCAGGTTATCCGACACCAGATGCAGATACCCGTACTGAGTACCCCCATCCACCGACGCCTTGGCCATATGCCCGATCTCGGGATCGACCCAGTCGTACCCGTCAACCCGTTCCTCGAACCACGCCTTCGTCTCGTCCAGCACCGACGCCAGGCTGTAATGCCTGCCGCGTATGATGCGCGGAGCCTGCTCGATGAAGGGTTCGAGAGGATTCTCCCAGAGGACGTTCTGGCCGTTGAGGAAACTGCTGCCGCCGGTCGCCAGCCAGTGATTGGGTTCGAGCTCGGCGCGCAAGGAGCCCAGTTTGCCGAGGTAAATGACGCATTGGGCGCCGTTGAGCGTCTGCAGGGCGCGGACCACGTTGGCCCCGATGTCGCCCCAGAAACAGATTCGGCAGCCGAGAAAGGCGACGGTGGCCCCGCTGCTTGCCGTCATCTTCTGCCAGGAGAAGAGCTCGTCGGATGACCCGCCTTCCCATGCGTCGGGGCGGGTCCAGCGCTCGAGAGCGGCGACGTAGCCGATAATCACGATGTCGGCGTGGCCCATTTTCGGGAGGTTGGATTGTAGGAGCGGTTGCATGCGCTCGGTGACAGAGGGGAGTCGGTATTCTACGACATTGGGATTTCTGCCGACTAGGGAGAGGTAGGTGGCTACGATGGCGGCGTAGTGCTGCGTGTAGTCGATGCCAGGGAAGCACTGCAGTTGGAGAGTCTCGGAATCGAGGATTGTGACCGTTGGGCGCTGCCAGTTGAACGGCTTGTCGGTCTTCTCGTTATCTGCAACACGAGCCGGGGGAGTTCTGGCGTGGGCACCTATCACCTTGATTCGGGACCATGTCTTGTTCTGGATGTCGTGGTGGGTCTTCATCCGAAGGTACTCGAGGAGGGACGTTCCCATGGTATGGGTTTCAACAGACGCCACTGTTGGCTTATGAAAGGCCATGGTGCCGGATCGAGCATATCGCAGAGGATTAGAGACGAGAGGTTCCATGGTGCCACGGTTGGAGCTGGTGGGTTGTTTGGAGAATGGTACCATCAGAGACATTGTGGGTAAGGGGGTTATTAAAGTTGGTACAGTAAGCTGTCTTAGTAAGGGTGGTAATATTGTTGTTGTTGTATAGCGAGGGTTGATGAGCATCCATGACAGAGAGCGAGAGCGTTGCTTGTTATCTCCATCCTTCGCGGATGTGGCCCAGCAAGCTAAACTGCAGGCAATTCTCACCGCATATCAGACCTTATCATCGACCACTTCCGAACCATGGTTGGCCCGTCACGATCTCGATTGTTGGTCAGCTCCGGGGATGTTCATTTCCTTGGCGTCCGTTGCGGGGTGCCTTGGGGACCAATCCATGGATCTGCCGCTGACAAGTCGTCCTTGCCTCATCATGGCGCTGACGACGAGACTGATGAGATTGCGCGGAGTGATTGCGCGGAGTCCGATTGGAGATCCGACAAGAGACGGTGAAGTAACTTAGACGTCGTCGTTGGAGTATGTCGGCGCGGCGCGCGGCGCGGCGAGGCGTGGCCAAGAAGTCACGAGAAACCGATTATTGATCTGTGGTCGACACTACCTCTAAAGTAAGGTACCATCGAGTTGGAATGACACACACCGCAGGGCATAGAGATGACACTGCGGGGCAGGTTTCATGTTTCGATCTGAGTCTGTCTATGTACGGAAGGTCTGCTTCACAGTCCCAGCGTGATATCTTTTCCATGCTCATTGTTCTCCGTTCCGGGCATCTAAGGTAAAGTACCTTGTGATTCCTCACCGCCGCCAGCAAGCAAAGTGCTAGCCGATGTGAGCCTTCTGCTCTCCTTTAATTTTGTGGAAAATAGGAATACGAGCCCATGTGTATGAGAGAACGCCGTGCAAATGACGAAGTTCATGAGGTCCCGGAAATTTGATGCTTGGGACGACACGGAAGTACCTGGTAATGTTGCAAAACGGTAAGGTATGACTCCATCATTCGCCCTCGCTGAAGAGCACCTCTACACACCTGAACGAAGCTATGCAGTCAAATATGTATATACTCGAAAGATGTGCTCCCATCACTTGTCCATGGTATCACTACCAAGCCTGTTGACGGAGCTACTACTCCTTTTCCTTCGCATCATCGCCCTCGTGCCCGAAATGTCAATCTCCGATCCACCTTGCACTTTCGCTGCTTTCGATATCACGGGAGAAGTAAGACCACAGCCCAACACCAAAGAAGCAGAGCTCTGCTGAGACGACTTCTTCCGCAGCTCCGGCGAATTAGCTGCGGCGCTGTCCTTGGGCGTCATGCTCAGAGGATTGAAGACAGCGGTGGGAGTGGGTTTGCGGACCAGAGGTGGTCGCGGAACAGAAGTACTGGCTGATGGAGCAATGGAAGAGAGGGGACGTTGGGCTGCAGACGGTGTGGTAGGCTGGGAAGCGAAAGGGAAAAGTTGACGGGTTGAAGGCCACGGATTGGGAGACGTTGTGGACGTAGGCGACGCGTTGGACGAGGAATAGGATGTCTCGTCGTCAGCGGAGTCGGAGATTGTAGCGTTCGAAGTCTCTGCGCCGGATGTCGTGATATCTAGCGGAGGGATGATGAGAGGTGTTGGTATCGGCACTTTTCTGCGGGAGGGTTGTCGTGCGTTAGGACCGGTGGTCACCCCTCCCGCTCGAGGATATAGGACACCGCTGTTGGCTGGAGCACGCGACGGTCTGATTAACGACCCACTGATCCCGCCCGTCTCTTCTGATGTCGAGTCGAAGGGTTCACTGCTGTGCGAGGCTTTACTTAACCCCCTGCTACCTCTATTTCGACCTCTACCGGACCCATTACTGTTTGTCGACAAGTTCGATCTCGGGATGATGCTGCCTCTTAAGTCTACCTGACTCGGACTGAACACAACTCTAGCTCTAAGCCTTTGCACAGCATCATCAAGTGCCAGCTCGATGGCGCAATGATTTCGGATCCTGCTCATTTTCGGCCATGTGGCTCGCTCACCGGCAAGCATGGCCTGCTGCATAGAATCCGAAGTCGGATTCTTCAGCATAGCGGGGAAATCAGTGTACGAGATTTCAGGAAATATGGTAATGTCCCCAGAGTACTTCTGACTGAGGACAGACACAGCCTTGGTAAGAGTGTTGGGGAAGATTCCTAATTCCGCCATCACATGCATGCGGTGAAGCGCTTCTCCTTTCGCAAGTTTCGTCATGCTGTGAAGCCAAGTAGGGCCGGTGGCGACTGTGGAGGTTGTTCTTTGTGCTTCCAGAGCTATCGAGTCTTCCTCCTTGACGAGAAATGGGACAACATGTGGGTTAACCTGAGAAACAATGAAATGATTGACATTGAACATTTCTGCAAGACGTGTGGTCGGAATATCGTTATCAACGGAGCCATCTATCCAGCGCTGAGGTGATGGGTTCCAAGGTACAGCTTCACCACTCCGTGGGTCCTTGGCAAGCAACGAAGCGGCGGAAAATATCAACGGGACCGAGCATGATGCGGCGCTGTGTATCGTCAGCATTGAAGATAATATTGAAAGGATTAGATGACGAACACTGCAGACCAGATGAGCACATTAGGCGCGGTCACGTAGTTTAATAAGCGTGGCAGCTCGTACAGACTGGCACTCGAGACGCATATATTCAGGATTCTCCTCGTCCGATTGTAGGCTTCTTGGAAGGTCATGTCTCCCAGTATATCCTTCATCACTCTGATCAGATGTGAGATGTCGAACAAAGCTCCAAACTTCAAGAACCTTGCCACTTTTCGCAAGATGCCATCTTCGTTACCCTGTTCCTCGAACACGGCAAAATCGCCGTAGCAGAAGTTGCCGAGTAATTCTGGCATCTCCTCGTCCGTCCGAGTGCACAGCACCGCGCAAACGATGCTCCCTGCAGATGCGCCAGAGATGATCCTCGGCAGAAGTCGAGCCTCCCACAATGCCTTCAGCACTCCGATATGTCTCATCCCCAAGGTCGCGCCGCCTGAGAGTAGCAACGCACTCCTTCCAAAGGCTTGCCTTGCCGACAGAACCTGTTCCAACAGCCGCTTCGACTCCATGCTATCAGCGCCGCCCCTAGCGGAAATGTCCAGAAGCGCGCTCAAAGTATCCAGCGCCGAAGTAATATAGCGTTCAATGAGGTCTTTAGTTCCGATATGCGTGTGTTTATAAAGCTTGATGTTGCCCATGTCACCCAAGCCTCTGGTCAACGCCGTGCGAACAAGAAAAAGCATCCGTCCAGTATCGCAGCTCACTCGAGCGTCATCCAGTTGTCTCAACCGCGCTGCGACGAGCGCAGCATCATAGTCAGGACATTCCACGACGGATTTCCACGCATCATTGCCCTCGAGACTGTCCAGCGCTTCCGCTGAGGCCTTCCAATCTTCATAGTTTGTGGCCTTTAAGCGGGGGCGTCAGTGCGAAGGTCTAGGGGCACACGCCAAGCTGGGATGGTGTTAAACCTACAGTCCGTAACCTCACGTAGAGGATCTGTTTCTTATTCTCCACTCTCTGCTTCTCCAAACGCTCCTCTTTGGTGAGCCCATCCCATATGCCATCGAGCACGTCTCCGATGGTGGCCACAGGGTTACGAACAGCAGAAATTAAAGAGGCAATCGAACCGTTTGACCGCAGTTGCTGCTGATTGTGTTTCCGGCTAAGGGATGCTGCTTTGCCATGTTGCAGCGTAGTGGGCAATATCGTTGTGTCGTGAAGGAAGGACATTGTCGAAAGAGCGGTAAAGCCATCCACGACAGCTTCGATGTTATTGTCGCATTGCCAGATACGGGCTTTTGCAAGCCTATTCGAAAGCCAAAGAATGGAGGTTGAGAAGAGGGCCCAGTGGATATAATACAAGTCGCCTTGATTTTAACTCAATGCATGGATGTTCATGATATGAATATGTAAGACATTCTATAGGTATTGAGGATATGGTATGGTGTCGTGTCGTAATGTGGTCATGCCGCAACGAGGTGAGACAAGGATGACAATGTAGATCGCACTAAGGTACGAGGTACTGAAGTCCGGGGAAAAGGAAATCTCTCTAAGTCATCATATGTTTCATGCCACAATAATCTGCCGTCTATCATCGTCACAAAGACAAAGGAGAGAGGAATGTCTGCCTTTTCAAAAGTACTTGAGTAGGATGATTCGGCGTATTTGATGAAAGAGCCCTCGGCCGCTTTGACTATGAATCGGAAAAAGCCAGCCGACTTCCGAAATGCGAACTTATGCAACCTAAGCACAACTTACATTTATGCTGATCTTATACCTATTACCCCACGCTAAGGCATAACGATCTGAAGTGGTGGTTGACACTGGACACTGGGACACTGGACACTTGACCAGTGACCCGCATCACGAGCCATCTCCACGGCGGCTGGGGCGTCGGCGACCAAAGTGAAGCTACCAAACAAAAATATAAATGACGCGATAAGTTATGGAAAGACACAGCACAGTTCCCCATGTGAAAGGGTGACTGCTAAGTACGTACGGTAATGGCTGCGGTCCGGTCATCCGCCGCCTACGGTATTACCTTAGGGTATCTAAGCTTGGTCGCAGACGGGACTGAGCCGAAAGGTCGGTCGAGACTCTGAGCTGAAGGCTATACCTTACCTTTATTATTACCACACTGCTTAATGCGCGTGTCAAGATGCTGTACCACCTTCACTAACCTATCTTTTGTTTGCATGCCCCACGACCAAAGGGAGATAGATACCTTACTCAGTAGGTAGCTGTTACTAAAGTCACTTGCTAATAGTATCTGAACATGTTGGTCGCATGCATTGGCCAAACCCACCAGAGAAACTCACACGAGCATGTGAAGCTGCGTCCAAACACACCTCAGCACGTTGTATCCAGCTTTCCTTCCGGCAGCACACCCGGGACCCACCCTTCGATCGCTGCCCTCATGTGCTCCTCCACACCATCTTCACGCCAAAAGTGACCGGCGCCGCCAATTTTCTGAAACAGGAACTTGGAGTTCGGCTCATCGGCCAAACGCTCGGCCCATCTCTGCAGTTTTCCATGTGCGGTAAAGACGTCTTTGTCACCATATATCGCAAGTGTGCGATGTCGGACAAGCTTCTCCTGCTTGCCCACTTCCTGGAAGCTGTATGTGAAAGACATCGCTGCCAGCGTTGAGATAGGGGGTAGTAAAGGTGAGATCAGTAGGTAAGATGTCTGCGGCAATGGTATATCAGCCGGACGTAGACTCTCGTCATCCAACAACTTAGCATCGTCATTCCTCGTTGTGTCCCTCGAGCCCCGATTCCCGTTTCTATCACGCCGTGTTCCCCTATTCCACTGCCGGGCCAGGTCGACTGCTTTTGCGATACACTCCGCAACAGCAGTACCCTCCCTCCTGTCAGAAAACTGCGAAAGAATGACATCTGTAGTCGGCAAGAGTGCCGTAATTAGAGACCCGTAAGAGTAACCACCAAGAAGCAACATCATGCCATGACCGTTGGCATTCGAACAACCCTCTTGCCCACCGTCCGACGACCGGATCGGCGAGAGGTCCATCCCCAAACCCGTCCGTGATAGCGGTGATGCGCTGTTTCGTTCGTCCAAGTGCACATGGTGCAGATAGTAGATCATGAAACCAACAAAAGAGACGTAATCCTTCACTTCCGCCTTGCCCGTCCAACTCGTTCTGCCCTCTGAGCGACCCGCGCCGCTGAAAAAAGGCAAGTCAGATGGCTGGGAACGACGAAGACGAAAGAACCTTACCGGAAGTTGAGGGTGCCCACGATGAAACCTTGCTGGAGCAGCTCCCTTGCGACCAGCTGCACGACGGGGTCATCTTGGCAGCCACCCAGAGGTGCGTAGGGATGAGCGATGATAGCACCTTTCTTGAGCCATTGCGCCTCAATACGTAAATCGACATTAGGGTTATGAGAGGGGTGATAGATTCTGCAGTCGAGAGGTGTGTTATCATGTAACGAGGGGATCCTGAAGGCGCAAATTGGAGCCGGTGTCATTGCTGTTTTGGGGACTGTCAGTCACCATCGGGATATAAAACATTATCGGAGGTGTGGGGGAGTGCAAAAATATCAGAATCGATACTGATTCATATCAACTCTTGGGAGCTTGAAGCAAAATGGAGCAATCGACCCATATGTGGGATGGGATGCGAGCAAGGTGAGAGGTAGTTACTGGTGGGCACGCCCGCTGTGCCCTATTCTTAATTATCAAAACCGCCTGAGGCCAATTACCACGGGACTCCAAAGTTTGACGTAGAACGCGAACCAGACCAATGGATTAATAATAATTGTATCAAATCAAATATCCTAATGGGATTCTTGGGCTGTACAAAATATGATCATTATAGTACTTCAGTCTGTATCTTGGTGTGAGATTAGAAGCTCCGGATCCGGCTCATCATCATTATCCTCGTCAAAACCCTCAAGCAGCGTAGAAGGCTCCCGAGTCCGATCCTGGAACTCGTGCTTCTCGGAAAGCCCTCTAAGAAACCCTTCGTTGCTCTCAACATGCTCGTTCTCCAGCCCGTTGTCAGCTGGAGGTTGACCCCCCTTATCCTGACCAACTGCATTCAAGGTCTCCTCCAGAAGCAGTCTGCCTTCCCTCAAAGCCTCCAGCTCCGCGCCAATACAGCACACGAGCAATTTCCAATCTCGAGTCTCGGCAAGTTTGAACTTGCTTTCCACCTGGGCGATGACCGGATCCATGTCTTTCAAAAGATCCCTCATGCCTCTATCAGGAGAGGTATCTGAGTCGTCATCTTCCCGCGCCGACGGTAACCGTTGCACCTCGTCCTGAATCCGTTTCTCAAAAGCACCAACCTCCCTGACGACGTCCTCCCACACTACCATGCCATCTTCCAACGCCTCTCTTTCAACATCGACTTCACCACGTTTCTTCACCAGCGACTCCCGCTCGCTCAACCAGTGCTCCTTGGCCATTTCCAGCGTTCTCCGCTTCGGAGGCAGCGCTATGAAAGTGGACTTTGCTGGAGAAAGCGCAGTCTCCTGCAACGGCGGTCTGGCAAGGAATTTTCTCACTTGAGCGTCCACGATGGACAAGCTCGCCTGGTAGGAAGATAGCTTAGCCTGTACCGAGTTCTCGAGCTCCGAGATCTGTGCCGTCAAATGTCTATGCCGCGCCCTCATCTGCAACAGCTTTGTCTCCAGCTCATGAATCTCGAGCTCTACACTCCTCGCCTCATCTCTCAGCTCAGGGATCCGCCGAGCCTCGTCTTTGCTCTGAATGCCCGCAATCTCCTGTTCCAGCCCCGTCCTCTTCCTGCCAAACCCTTCGACTTGCCTCAGCACCTCATCCCTTTCCTTGATTTCCGCTTGTAGAATCTGACTCTCCTCACCCTTCACCAAGGACAGCTCTTGTATGGTGTGCAGGATGCGACGTCTCGCCCCATGTAGACCAACCTTTTTCTTAACGGGTTGCCTTACAGGCATCGTCTTCCCTCTCCGCTCACCTGCAACCGACGTCGATGGCGTCTTGGTCCCGTTCGACGAAGCATCATCCAAATGCGCTGCGGACAGTCCAGCGAGTAACCCTTCGCTTTGCGCATCGAGAAGAGTTTGCAAGTCCTTCTGCAGCTGTCTCTCCTTGCGCCCCAGGGCCAGGAGCGGGTTATGAAAAGCTGTGGACGAGGCCATGACTGACAGATTCGCATCGAACACCGGCTTTGGTATCACGATCTGGGAATCTAGAGGTTCGAGGCTGTATGAGCTGCCGGCTGAGGGCATGTGCTGTTGCTGTTGCTGTTTATGCCTGGGTAGTAGCGGTTGCTGCTGGCCGCCGGACAAGCGGCGCATGAAAGTGCTGAGAAAGAGCATAAATATTAGAATGAAATGACATCTTGATCGTGATACTTACCTCTCCATGGAGGTTGCTCACGTGGGTCGGAGCCCACGAGGTAATACGAGGGTCTTCGTAGTTGCCTAGCACGAGGTTCAAGTAGCCATGGGTTTCCACCAGGTACAATCACAGTTCCAGAGTTAATGTCGTACTATATTCCCCATGCTATCAAGCATTTGGTCGATGGTCAAACTCAAGAACCAAAGGACTTGTTGATTTACAGGGGCGCTCTACGTACATAAAGGGTACAAGTAGTCTATAGTCAATGTTCTAATAATCACGCCCGAAGGCTTCAGGCTATGTGTGCATGCCTAAGGCATCCCAGATGGCTCGAACGACGCTGAAACGCATCTATACAACAATCAACTTGTCCCTAGAGCTATCCGACCACCGTCCATGTTCACAATGTCCAATGGCCCAGATCTCCGTCTTCCAGGTAGACCCACCCCACATTCACATGACCTCAAGCAAAGGTCCAATGCCGGATAAGCGCCCAATTCACCCCTACAATCG
>QQTW01004177.1_pt1 | contig 10789 bp, 8 predicted proteins | sample 1904831 | NCBI WGS metagenome assembly QQTW01 (sample SAMN09435610, study PRJNA476489) | Subsurface metagenome, whole genome shotgun sequencing project.
TAAAGCTGTGAGGACCGAAGGCAAATTCATCCGTCAAAGTGGTGGTAAAGGTCAATACGGTCACGTCGTCATCGATTTAGAGCCAGGTGAACCCGGAACGGGTTTTGAGTTTGTCTCTAAAATAGTTGGCGGAACAGTACCTAAAGAGTACGTAGGTCCAGCTGAAGCAGGCATGAAAGAAAGCTGCGAATCGGGCGTACTTGCCGGGTATCCGTTGATTGACGTGAAAGCGACATTGATTGATGGGTCATACCACGATGTAGACTCTTCAGAAATGGCGTTTAAAATCGCTGGTTCGATGGCGATGAAAGAAGCTGTGATGAAAGCTTCGCCCGCCCTGTTAGAACCGATGATGAAAGTTGAAGTCGAAGTTCCCGAAAACTATCTTGGGGACGTAATGGGTGACCTCAACTCGCGTCGCGGACAAATCGAAGGGATGGGTTCCGATCAAGGTCTTGCCAAAGTAACTGCTAAAGTCCCATTAGCAGAAATGTTTGGTTACGCCACCGACATCCGGTCGAAAACCCAAGGTCGGGGTATCTTCTCAATGGAGTTTAGCAGCTACGAAGAAGTGCCTCGCAACGTCGCTGAAGCTATCATCGCCAAAAGCAAAGGGAACGCATAACTAGAAAAGGAAACGAGTATTCATGGCACGCGCAAAGTTTGAACGGAATAAGCCTCACGTTAACATCGGTACCATCGGTCACGTTGACCACGGTAAAACCACGCTGACTGCTGCTATTACTATGACCTTAGCAGCTACAGGTCAAGCTGTTGGAAAAGGTTACGACCAAATCGATGCTGCTCCTGAAGAGAAAGCACGGGGTATTACAATTAATACGGCACACGTAGAGTACGAAACTGCAAATCGTCACTACGCGCACGTAGATTGTCCCGGACACGCTGACTATGTGAAAAACATGATCACTGGTGCAGCGCAAATGGACGGCGGTATCTTGGTTTGTTCCGCAGCCGACGGTCCCATGCCCCAAACCCGCGAACACATCTTGTTGGCGAAGCAGGTAGGTGTACCTAACCTAGTGGTTTTCTTGAATAAAGAAGACATGGTAGACGACGAAGAGTTGTTGGAACTCGTAGAATTGGAAGTTCGCGAATTGCTTTCAAGCTATGATTTCCCCGGCGATGACATTCCCGTAATCAAAGGTTCGGGTTTGAAAGCTTTGGAAAAAATGACTGCTAGCCCCAAAACACAAAAGGGCGAAGATACCTGGGTAGATAAAATCTACGAATTGATGGATGCTGTGGATGCTTACATCCCGACTCCAGAACGCGACATTGACAAGCCTTTCTTGATGGCTGTGGAAGACGTATTCTCGATTACTGGTCGGGGTACAGTTGCTACCGGACGGATTGAACGCGGAAAAGTCAAAGTTGGTGACAACGTTGAGTTGGTAGGTATTAGAAATACCCGCGCTACTACCGTGACTGGTATCGAAATGTTCAAGAAGAGTCTTGAGGAAGGTATGGCTGGTGACAACGCTGGTTTGTTGTTACGCGGTATCCAAAAGGCTGATATTGAGCGCGGAATGGTACTAGCTAAACCCGGTTCAATCACCCCTCACACCGAGTTTGAAGGTGAAGTATACGTGTTGACCGAAAAAGAAGGCGGTCGTAAGACTCCATTCTTTGCTGGTTATCGTCCTCAGTTTTACGTGCGGACAACCGACGTAACTGGTACAATTGACGCTTTCACCTCCGATGATGGTAGTGCAGCCGAAATGGTTATGCCCGGTGACCGCATCAAGATGACCGTGAAACTGATCAACGCGATCGCAATCGAGCAAGGTATGCGCTTTGCGATTCGTGAAGGTGGTCGTACTATTGGTGCTGGTGTCGTTTCCAAAATCATCAAATAACACCTTACAACTTTTATATTAAAAAAGAGCAGAGATGCTATAATACGTCTCTGCTCTTTTTTCGCTTCGTGTGATGAAGCTGTCAGCGACCGACAGGTTGGTGAGAGTTTAGTAATGAGCTATAGATAATTAATCAGAACCAGGAAAACTAAAGAAATGGCAACGCTACAGCAACAAAAAATTAGAATTCGCCTACAAGCTTTTGACCGCCGTTTGTTGGACACCTCTTGCGAGAAGATTGTAGATACCGCTAACCGCACAAATGCCACAGCTATTGGTCCGATTCCTTTACCAACAAAGCGTCGAATTTATTGCGTCTTGCGATCGCCTCACGTTGATAAAGACTCCCGCGAACATTTTGAAACCCGCACCCATCGTCGGATTATCGATATTTACCAACCTTCTTCTAAAACTATCGATGCTCTAATGAAACTGGATCTGCCATCGGGTGTTGATATTGAAGTGAAACTGTAATTTGTCAGTAGTCAGCGGTCAGTGCTCAGTGGTCGGTAGTCGGTAGTCAGTGGTCAGCGGTCAGCGGTCAGTGGTAAAAACAAAGAACAACTGACAACTGACAACTAACAACTAACAACTAATAACTAACAACTAACAATTAATTGTAATAATATTTACTAGCCCTGAAGAAATATATCTCAGGGCTTTCTGCTTGCCATAAAACAAAATGGTAGAATGTAGTTAGAGTACGGGAAAATTACATAGTTATACCTTTTAAAGATTGAAATTATACCAAGGTAAAAATGGCATCCTCTTCCAAAATTGCGGTTCGCGAACTACCTCTGTTCCCGTTACCGGAAGTAGTTCTATTTCCTACAAGACCCCTACCCCTACATATTTTTGAGTATCGCTACCGAATCATGATGAACACGATTCTGGAAAGCGATCGCAGGTTCGGGGTATTAATGGTCGATCCAGTTAAGGGTACAATTGCGAATGTCGGTTGCTGTGCCGAGATAATTCATCATCAACGTCTTCCCGACGACCGGATGAAAATGGTAACTTTAGGGCAGCAGCGATTTCGGGTTCTTGAATATGTCCGCGAGAAACCATACCGTGTTGGCTTAGTCGAGTGGCTTGAAGATGAAACCCCAAGCAAAGATTTGCAACCGTTAGCTACAGAAGTTGAGCATTTATTACGGGATGTTGTTCGTTTATCTGCGAAGCTAACCGACCAAAATATCGAATTGCCAGAAGATTTACCCGACCTGCCCGTTGAATTATCTTATTGGGTAGCAAGCAATCTTTACGGTGTTGCCAGCGAACAGCAAACATTGCTGGAAATGCTTGATACATCTGCACGTTTGGAACGCGAATCTGAAATTTTAACTTCGACTCGCAATCATCTAGCAGCTCGTACCGTCCTCAAAGACACTTTTAATCAAAAGTTATAGTTAATAGTCATTGGTTATTGGTTATTGGTTATTGGTCATTAGTTATTGGTCATTAGTCATTACTTATTGATTTATCGTCGGTTTTGATAGCAACTGACAACTAACAACTAACAACTAACTAAACAGAACCAATTGGCAAAATACTGTAGCTGCCAAAAATTTTGAGAACTTCGGTGTAAGTAGATAATTCTGCCAGAGCCGATTGCATTATTGGTTCCCCTGCATCGGCTTCCAGGTCGATAAAAAATAAATATTCACCAAGCGATCGCTTTGTTGGACGCGACTCAATCCGACTTAAGTTAATTCTTAAATCGGCGAAGATTTGCATAGCTCTAACTAATGCTCCAGGGGCATTCGCGCTCAAGCTGAATGCTAATGAAGTACGGTTATTGCTGGGAATTAATTTGCATGGTGTCGGTATGGTATTTTGACTGACAACCCAAAAACGGGTACAATTTTCCGGGTAATCGTTTATACCTTTAGCTAATATTGGTAATTGATATAGTTCAGCTGCACGTTGCGGAGAAATGGCAGCAGCACTTAAATCCTCTTCTAATCTTTGCAATGCTTCAGTTGTCGAATTTGTAGCTATCAATTGTACGTTTGGCAGAAAACGTTCTAGCCATCCTTGGCACTGTGCTAAACCTTGGGGATGCGAATAAACGGTAGAAATATTCTCGAAGTTCTGCGAACAAGAGATTAAGGTATGAACAATTGGCATCACCAATGCCATCTGAATTTGTAAAGTATCCAATTGCCACATCGCATCCATCGTCATCGTCACGCTGCCTTCGATTGAATTTTCCGCAGGTACAACAGCTAACCCGACTTGATTTTTGGCTACAGCTTGGAGTGACTGGGCAATGCTCGGATAAGGGCAAAGTATAGCATCAACACCCATATTATTATTTAACCAGGTAGTATAAAAAAGCGATGCTTGCTCTGTGTAAGTGCCTGGAGGTCCTAAATGTGCAATTGATAAGTTCATATATTTCTACCTTGGTTAAAATGGTTAATTTATAAATCTAGCTTAGATGTTTTGGTAGACATCTTTAAAACTGATTTTGACTCCATGCTTATTACTAACCCAAATCAAGACAGAAATCTCATTATCAAGTTTTGTGACTAATAGTAGATAAATTTACCACCACACTGTTGGTAAAATTAGTAGGGCTTATAAGACTAATAGTAGATAAATTTTCCGTCGCACTGTTGGTAAAATCAGTAAGGCTTATAAGTTTATACATAAATATCTTTCAAGCCAGAAATATTCGAATAAATTAAAGGGATATACAGAAGCTCATGGTTACTAAGTTTACTGCCTCGCTATCGGTAGAAATTGCTGTTCCAGAGCAGCCTATTCCAATTACACACTACTTGCGTCAGCCAAAACGTTTGGTAAATGCTTTAGTAGACCCGACCCGGATTAAGCAGCTTTCGGAGGAAATATTTCGTTTAAAAATGCGTCCGCTTAGTTTCATGTCATTAAGCGTTCAACCGACAGTAGATATGAGAGTTTGGGCTGACTCGAATGGAATTCGCTTGCAATCTGTAGGTTGCGAAATTCTTGGTTTTGAGTATGTTAACCAACGCTTTAACTTGACTTTGGCAGGTTATTTATTTCCAGAACAACTCAAAACAGGAACCCGGCTGAAAGGACAAGCTGATTTAAAAGTGGAGGTAGATTTACCCCTACCATTTTCCCTTACTCCCCAACCAATTTTAGAAGCTGCTGGTAATAGTTTACTCAAAAGCGTACTGTTAACAATCAAGCAAAGATTGCTGCACCAACTGCTAGATGATTACTATCGCTGGGTGAAACTGCAAACCAAAGAAACGCAAGAGCAAGATAATACGGAACTGCCAATTCTAAATCTAGAATAATTTTTTATTATCATTATACATGTAGTGGTTTATTTTAAGAATCCCGGATTCTTACCCCCGCTACATATAATGCATTAATGACATTAACCAGTAGGGGCACACCATTGCTGTGCCCCTACGTTTAATTGCTGTACACGCCAGATTGCTTAACGGGGGGAACCCCCGCACGCAACTGGCTCCCCTACGTTTATATGTTACTCGACTAGAAGCTTCTATACACCGGGTTTTCTGCCGTTTAAGTTAAAAGATTTGCGATGCAACCTTGACGAACCATACTGCTGTATAGCTGCTATGTGTCGCTGGCTACCGTATCCTTTGTTACGTGCTAAATCATACATTGGATATTTGTCTGCCAACCGCAGTATCAAATCGTCGCGCCAAACCTTAGCAACAATACTGGCTCCGGCGATCGCAAGGGAGAGCGAATCACCCTTAACAATGGTTTGTTGAGGTATCAGTAAATCTCGAACCAGCTGATTGCCATCGATAAGACAAAGTGCGGGCTGCACTTTGAGCTTGAGTATAGCCCGCTTCATTGCTAATAACGATGCCTGCAAAATATTCAATCGGTCAATTTCGACAACTGATGCAAACCCAATTTTCCAATCACTACAATTGGTGCAAATTAGCTGCGCTAACTGCAAACGCCGCGAACTCGATAGCTTTTTGCTGTCTTTGACTCCAGCTGCTACCAGTTTCGGCAATGCACAATCGGGTAATATCACAGCTGCTGCCACTACAGGACCAAATAGGGCACCTCGCCCTACTTCGTCCACACCTGCAATCGGTGTTTGCGTGCTAAACAGCGTTGAGAACTCTAACCAAGTTTGTTGTTGCAATTAATCGAAAAAAACTATCTTGAACATTCTTCAGGAGTCGCTTTCAAGCGCAGAGGAACGACGGCGACGGCGACGGTTAGCAGCAGCATTACCAGTATCATTTTCATCAGAAGAGGAAAAACTTGCTGTTTCTTCAGGCGCTTCTTCAACGATAGAAAAACGCACTGGTTCTTCAACTGGTTCTTCAACTGGTTCTTCAACTGGTTCTTCAACTGGAGAAGCAATCGTAACTTCAGGCTGGGGTTTTCGTCCTCTTGCTATTTTGACAGGAGTAGGTGTAGGTATCGTGGAAGGCCCAAATGATTCGACAGTCTCTTCAGGTGAAGCCGTTTGTCCGGGTGCAGTGACGTTAACAATTACAGATTTGGGATTTTTGACCTCTCGGTTTAAGCGCAGTAACGGCGAAACTCCCATCAAAGCGTAAACATCCTGTTCGTCGGGAGACATCTCTACCGATACAATCTCTGGTGGTTCGACAACTGGTTTAATTGGTTCAATCTTAGTTGTTTTAACGCGATCGCTTCGCTCTCCCCAAGGTACTTTATTCACTCCCAATGTTGGCAGTTCGGGTTGTCCGGCTTCTGCGTCGTTGTCGATGTCGAAGTCTGAATCGTTGGTAAATCCAGCTTGGTTACTACCAAGGCGCGATTCATCTTTACCATTAACCCCATTAACACCAATGCGCTGACGGCGACGGACGCGACGATTTTTATTATCGCCAAGTTCTTGATAGCTTGGATGATTAATTAGATTTGTTGAAGAATATTCTGATTCACCCTCAAATCCTTCATTAAATCCTTCGTAATTTTCGCGTGGGTAATTTTCGCGTGGGTAATTCTCGCGTGGATAATTTTCGCGTGGATAATTCTCGCGTGGGTAATTCTCGCGTGGATAATTTTCGCGTGGATAATTCTCGCGTGGATAATTCTCGCGTGGTTCGCTATTACGAGCAACTGGCAACCGTGTTTCTCCCCGCTGTGGCAGAGGTACAAAACGCTCCGGTGTTTCTACGGTTGCAGCGGCAGCGGCTGGTACTGGTGCGGGTGCTGGTGCTGGGTGTCGATGTTCGGTTTCTCCAGGCAAATGTACGATATGTCCCAATCCACCGCAAGTCGGACAAGTTTGACCGAACAATTCGTAAATATTTTGACCTTGGCGTTTGCGCGTCAGTTCTACCAAACCCAATTCGGTCAACTGGGCAATTTGCGGACGGGCTTTATCGGCTTTGAGGGCTTTATTGAAGTGTTCGAGAACCTGAAGTTGGTCGCGTCGCGACTCCATATCGATAAAATCGACAACAATTACTCCAGCAATATTACGCAACCGTAACTGACGAGCAATTTCGGTTGCGGCTTCGCAGTTTGTCCATAAAACTGTTTCGCGGGCGGTTGCCGAGCGCGTAAACGAACCGGAGTTGACATCTATTACTGTTAATGCTTCGGTCGGCTCGATAATAATGTAACCGCCTGAAGGTAAGTCCACTCTTGGTTTGAGCGCCTCTTTGATCGCGGCAGTGATGCGGAAGTATTCGAGGATGGGAGCGCGATCGCGGTGATGGTCGATTAGCAACCCTTGCGGTGTTTGTCCCCCGCTCCAGTTCTGCAAATACTGTTTGACTCGCTTTAATCCCGTACTCGAATCGACTACAATACGGTTGACATCTGCGCCGTACATATCCCGCAGGACGCGCTGAATAAAGTCGTCATCGCGGTTGAGTAACGCTGGCGCACGAGTTGATTGTGCTTCGATCTGGATAGTTTCCCACTGCTTTTGCAGCGCTTCTAAATCTTCAATAATTGCTTCTTCAGGTTTGCCTTCGGCTTCGGTGCGAACTAGTAAACCCATTCCCGCTGGTTTAATCAAAATCGCCAATGCACGCAAGCGGTTACGTTCGCTTTCGCTCTTAATCCGTCGAGATAAATTTACACCTCTGCCATAGGGCATCAATACTACGTAACGACCGGGCAATGTAATGTTACCTGTCAGCCTCGGTCCCTTAGTACCAGTTGGCTCTTTCATTACTTGCACTAACACTTTTTGTTGCGGTGTTAGCAATTCGGTGATTGCTGCCGCAGCACGCTTTAAGCGCAATGGACCTAAATCTGTAACGTGAATAAAACCGTTGCGTTCGGGGTCGCCGATGTTAACAAAAGCAGCATCAATGCCAGGTAATACGTTTTCAACAACGCCTAAGTAAATATCACCTATTTGGTGATGTCCTGTAGCTACAACAAGTTCTTGTATTTGGTCTTCAGAATAGACCGCAGCAATCTGATGCTGCTCGGCAATGATAATTTGTTTTGGCATTAAATTTCCTCAAAAATTGGTAGCAAAAACGGTTCTGGAAATCCGCTATCCAAGATTGCTTTTGCTAACCCAGCGCTACTGGTATTAATAACTACAAATGAACAAAAACGAACTTGGCAAGCTATTGACACTATATAAGTGTCTGTACATCTGATGCTTCCAGAACGGCTGCATAAAGTTTTAAACGATAAAAATCATCCGTCCGCGATCGTTCGTACTCTTTAGTCTGTCTTCAAACTGGATCTAACTTAGTAGAAAATCCTCTGAAGAACGACTAATCCTTTTCTACGGGCGCTGTCTCATCGAGCAATGTTCCCGTTGGATTGGATTTCATTTATAGTGAAGGACTGCTACATAACACAAACGATATTTGACATTGGTTTTACAAAACATTTCAAAGGGAGCATGGGAGCGGTTATCCCTCAATGTCTTTACGCGGTTTAGTTAACCGCATTTTTTTTGATAAGGCTACAACTCTTCTATTTTTTTGCTTGATTTTTGCTTATATATAAAGAGTTGCTTCTGTATGCTTTTGGTTAGTTTGTCTTGCTTCTCGACTACTAAACTAAAGCTTTTTATCCCCAGGATTCTTCCTTTGGTTGACACGAGGGTAATACTAATCCGCCCTTTCAGAGAGAAATTTAGTTTCAATCAACCCAGTACAGAAAAGCTAGCTCTACCCTTGTGGGGAGCCGCTTGTACGGGTTTTTACAGCACTCATCAACGTGGATTCGACATTCAGCAATTGTTTTAAAAAAGATATAGCGAGATTTGCCGACGAGCTTGTTGATTACTGATTCTCACCATAGCAATAAGCGCGAGAGTGTTATTTAATCTGCCTCAGTTTGCCTGGATAAAATCCACTTAAATACACTTTCTTGAGTATGTTGCTTTTGCGCCCTGAGTAACAGGGTAATGAATCAGCTTGTTCAATGCAGCGCCAGAAAATTTCTCTTCATATCATTCTAACGCAACCTTGTCAAAAATCAAATTCCTTTCATATCCAATTAGTGGGTAACTTGGTCATGAGTTACCCTCATCGATTTAAGACCGCAAAACTAGTCGATTGCGGTGAAAGTGCAGCAGTTGAAACTCTGCATTTGCGACTTGTTCTAGCATAAACAGGATTTGTTCGGGACGCAACAGGGTGCCATCGTTACGACAACTACCGAGATAACGCAGCTTAACTGCCGAATCGCAAACACTTATGTCAGTTTCGAGTACTTCCAACTCTTTCAAGCGATCGCGCAAATTGACTAATTGGATGTTGCCTGACTTAGTTGTTTGCTTTTGTAAAATCTCAGTATACGTTTTAATTGTATCAATCCACCCAAGCCACTGTGTAGGAATTGTTTGGTTTACAGCACGGACAGTAATGATATATTCCGCAGCTTCCAAGACCTGAGTAGCAGCAGGCGCTTTCAAATCTAACTCTTCCACATTATATATGGGTATGTCCTTCGGTAGTGCTGCCGAGAGCTTGGCACAAAAATCTTCCTTTTTCACAACTTGAGTCAATTCAATATCAACGATTTCACCGCTACTGGTAGCACCCAATGGTAAAGCATTGGCTAGAGAAATGCGCGGATTAGGGTGAAATCCACCTGTAAATGCAACTGGTAATTTTGCACGTCGAATCGCGCGGTCAAACAAACGCATCAGGTCGAGATGACCAACTAAAGCCATATCGCCAATCTTACCAAACCAAACGCGCAACCGTTGAACTTTATTTGTATTTGGAACAAAGTCACCTGCAAATTTCGGAATCAAAGGCGGAGGAATGACTATATTATGACCAAAATCAGTGCCACAAACGCCACAGTGCGAACATCCATCAAACGAGCAATCGGGTACTGTCGAGTAAACTAAAGCGCGTTCCAAATCCTCTTTAAGCCATTTTTTGTCTATTCCAGTGTCGATATGGTCCCACGGTAGAGGTCTGTCGAGAGAGGGAGAGGGGGAAGAAGGCGACAGGGGGAGAGGGGGGGAGGGGGGAGATACAGAAGTAATGTTGCTTACTTGTCCCCCTTGTCCCCCTTGTCCCCCTTCTTCTAAATTAAACAAATTCCACTCGCCGTTTTCAACTTGGCGGTACTTCCATATCTTATCGGCTTCGGCGATCGCTTGATTCCAAGCGCTAAATGCTTTATCCGCATTTTCAAACCACGAATCCATTCCCGCACCCAATTGCCAAGCTCTTAACAAAACTTTACCGAGCTGGCGATCGCCTCTACCAATAAAGTCCTCCATCGCCGAAATTCGCACGTCGGTAAAATTGACTTTTACTCCCCGCATTCGCCGAAATTCATGGCGTAATAATTCTTGCTTGCGTTTAAATTCCGCAGTCGCAACCGAGTGCCATTGAAATGGTGTATGGGGCTTAGGTGTAAAGTTGGAAATTGTCAAGTTAAAATTTAATGGTTTTCTACCCCTTTCTCGACATTCGCGTTGCAGCCAAGCTACAGTTTCCGCA
>QQTW01004178.1_pt1 | contig 10788 bp, 9 predicted proteins | sample 1904831 | NCBI WGS metagenome assembly QQTW01 (sample SAMN09435610, study PRJNA476489) | Subsurface metagenome, whole genome shotgun sequencing project.
AATCCGGGTTATCGAAGCGCTCGACGGGCAACTTATCACCAACGAACTCCACCTCGAACCCCGCCTTGAAAATGGGCTGATTATTGCTGATCCCGAACGCGACATCCTGAAATTAGTGGTTGTCAATCGCTACCAGGACGCGCCACCCGCCGTTGCGTTCATCAAAAATTTCGGGCTAAAGCACGGCGCCATTGCTTCGTCCGTGGGGCACGACTCGCACAATATCACCGCCGTTGGCTGCGACGACGAGAGCATCTGTCGGGCGGTCAATCTGGTAATTGAAGCGCGGGGGGGACTATCGGCAGTGGCGGAAACCGCTCCGCATCAGCACGACAGCGAAGTGATGAGCCGACGTGAATTTCTGCAAATCACTACCACGCCCGAAATGCAACTGCTGCCGCTGCCCGTTGCTGGCCTGATGAGCGATGCGGACGGGTATGACGTAGCAACTCAGTACACGCTACTCGATGCGTATGCCAAACAGAATTTGGGCAGTACGCTTTCGGCCCCATTTATGACGCTGTCTTTTATGGCATTGCTGGTCATTCCATCGCTCAAGCTCAGTAATATGGGTTTATTTGACGGAAAAGTGTTCGATTTTACCTCTCTCCGAATAATGCCATCGCAGCATTAAAAAATTTTATTGACTACCATTTTAAATTCAATAAAATATCAATATGTTTACACGGTTCAAAACCCATCTCAACCAGCAATCTTCCGCTTATGGCTCGATCCCGTACGCAAACCGGCCCCGACGACGAAACCCTTTGGAACATGTTTCGCGGTGGCGATGAAACTGCCTTTGCTCGCTTGTATCAAAATTATGTACAGACTCTCTACCACTACTGCGCTCATTTTGCGACCGACCGGGCGCTGATTAAGGATTGCATCCACGATCTGTTCGTTGAACTCTGGAAACACCGCACAACCATCGGCCCCACAACATCGGTTCGGTTTTACCTGATGGCGTCCATCAAACGCAAACTTGTCCGGCACCTCACCGCCGAACAGAAATTTGTGAGTCAGGACGAAGTGCTGAACGGTCGGCGAATCGGCGACACGCTTCCCGGCGCTGATCCTTCTCACGAAAACCGGCTTATTGCCCACGAAGAAGATTCATTCATGAACGACTGCCTGCACCAGGCCCTCGACAAACTGCCGCGCCGTCAGCGCGAAGCCGTTCATCTGCGTTACTTTCAGAATATGAGCAACGAAGAAATTTCGACGCTCATGCAGATCAACATCCAGTCGGTCTACAATCTGATTTTTGGTGCCATGAGTAATCTCAAGCGCCACGTCACTCCCGAAAGCGTATCCTTTTAACCCTGACTATTCCTAAACTGAACCCGCGCCTGTCAGCCCTTCAACCGGCTGGCAGGCGTTTTTTATGTGCCACAGCTGAGTATCCTGGACGGCCACGTCCGGGCGAACAAACGAAATTCTGCTTTTTCTCGCCCGGACGTGGCCGTCCAGGATACTCAACTGTCAGCCGGTTTACCCATTCATTATCAGTACGTTATGTCGGTGAAAATTCCAGATTAAACGGACCCAATCGGTGCGTTTTTTTGTTGGTAAGGTATGCAGTTTCATACCGAATTTTCGCCCGAACCATCCTCTCGTCGCATTGACCTCCAAAGCCGGATTGTGACCATTGGGTCGTGCTTTGCTGAGGTTATGGGGAATCGGCTGGCCGACCATAAACTGACCGTACTGAACAATTCCTTCGGCACTATTTTCAATCCGGTTTCCATTGCCAAGTTGCTGACGATGGCGTTGACCGGCACTGCCCCCGATGCAAACCGCTATGTAGAGCGCGACGGTATCTGGTTTCACTACGACTTTCATTCGTCGCTTTGGGCCAACTCTCAAGACGACCTACACGAGAAGCTTGTACGTCGGCTTGCGCACACGGCCGACGCCATCCGTAACGCTGATTTTTTGATGCTGACGCTCGGCTCGGCCGTGGTCTATCGGCACATCGAAACGGGTAAAGTCGTGGCCAACTGCCATAAGATGCCGGGTGCGCTGTTCGAGAAGTATTTGTATCAGTACGAGTACCTGCATGACGACCTGAAGCGGCTGATGAAGACGTTGCACAAGGCTAACCCGAAGCTGACCGTTTTGCTGACCGTCAGCCCCGTGCGACACACCCGCGACACGCTGCCGCTCAATCAGGTAAGCAAGTCCACGCTGCGGGTTGTGACCCACGAACTAACCGTCTGGAACGACTGGGTGCAGTACTTTCCGGCATACGAACTAATGATCGACGATCTGCGCGATTATCGCTTTTACGAAGCTGATTTGATTCACCCTAACGCACAGGCTCACGATTATATCTTCAGAAAATTTGCCGACAGCGCGTTTGATGCCGACCTTCGCAGCTTCGTTACCGAGTGGTTGCAGGTGCGTAAATCCCTTGCTCACCGGCCGCTCTACGGCGAAAGTAGTCCCGCCCACCAGCAGTTTCTGCTTAAACTACAAACCCAATTGGAGGCCCTGTCGAAGCGCGTGGACGTATCGTCGGAACTGGCCGACGTGCGGGGTCGTTTAGCTAAGTGTATAATGGCTAATGCAGAATGAATGATGGGGCGTAACCCAGCCGGCTTGTTGCCATTGTACCGCACGGGCGGCCCCGATTACACACTAATCATTATTCATTGATAATGTCTGATTACCGATTAAGTAAAGAATCCGTCCTGCGGGCGTTGAGCACCGTTGAAGAACCTGATTTGAAGCGTGACCTCGTCTCGCTCAACATGGTGAAAGACATCGTGCTGGGCATCGATTCCGTCCGCTTCACGGTTGTATTGACTACCCCCGCCTGTCCGCTCAAGGAAGTAATCAGGAAGCGGTGCGAAGATGCGATTCACGCGCAGATTGGATCGGATATTACCATCACGATTGACATGACGTCGGATGTAACGTCGACCCGGATGAACGCGCCGACGCTGCCGGGCGTGAAAAATATCATTGCCGTCTCGTCGGGTAAGGGCGGGGTCGGCAAGTCGACCGTAACGGCTAATTTAGCGATTGCGCTGCACAAGTCCGGCGCTAAAGTGGGCATTATCGACGCCGACATTTACGGACCCTCTATTCCCACTATGTTCGGTGCGGAGGACATGCAACCCCGCATCTTCCAGGTCGACGGGCAGACTCGGATGGAACCGATTCAGCAGTTTGGGATCAAATTATTGTCGATGGGCTTTCTGGTTGCGCCGGGGCAGGCGGTGATCTGGCGTGGTACCATGGCCGGACGGGCGTTGCAACAGTTTTTCTCTGACGCTGACTGGGGTGAGTTAGACTACCTGCTTATTGACCTGCCTCCTGGCACGGGCGATATTCACCTGACATTAGTGCAGACGGTGCCCGTTACGGGAGCCATCATCGTGACAACGCCCCAGCGCGTAGCCTTAGCCGACGCCACCAAGGGTTTGGCCATGTTCCGGCAGCCGCAAATCAACGTACCCGTGTTGGGTGTGATCGAGAATATGTCGTACTTCACTCCCGCCGAATTGCCCAATCACCAGTATTACATTTTTGGCAAGGGCGGTGGGCGGCAGTTGGCCGATCAGTTCGACGTGCCGCTGCTGGGTCAGATTCCGCTCGTGCAGAGCATCCGCGAAGCCGGTGACGAAGGCCGACCGGCGATCAGCATCGGCGAACCCGTGGCGAGCGAAGCCTTTTACGCAACTGCCGAAGCTCTGGCGCAGCAAATCGCGATCCGCAACGCCACCGTAGACCGGACGAAGCGCGTTGAAGTTGCATAAAACCGCGTCACCCTGTAACTTTACTGTAAATCATCGAATAGCATGGAAGCGGCAGTTCATAACGATCAGCTCATTGAAAAAATAGAGCGGGCACTCGACAGCATGAGACCGTACTTGGCGGCCGACGGGGGCAACGTGCGCGTGCTCGACGTGACAGACAACAAAACGGTTCGGCTCGAACTGATGGGGGCGTGCGGCTCGTGTCCCATGTCGGCCATGACGTTCAAGGGCGGTCTGGAGGAAGCAATTTTGAAAGCGGTGCCGGAAATCAGCAAGGTTGAAGCAGTAAATATTACGCCCCTGTTTTAAACTTATAACCCATGACCGTTCAAGAAATTGTAAATGTTGATCCGGAAACGATGGGAGGAACGCCTGTTTTTAAAGGTACACGCGTACCCATCCAATCTTTGTTCGATCATTTAGAAAGCAACGTACCGCTTGAAGAATTTTTGGACGACTTTCCAACCGTTTCGAAAGAGCAATCTGTTGCCCTGCTTGCAATAGCTTCCACATTGATTCACGAGAAAGTAGCAGTATGAAAATACTGTTAGACGAAAACATACCTAAACGTTTTCGGGTTCAGGGCAGGACTGGTATTGCCGAGGTTAAAACCATCAATGAGATGAGTTGGAAGGGAAAAACGAATGGCGAACTGCTCCGTCTTCTGACGTCAAACGGTTTTGACGTATTAATTACATTAGATAAAAGTCTTTATCAACAGCAAAATCTGATCAACTTTTCGGTAACTGTTATTCTGCTGCGCGTAAAGACCGATAAGTATGAAGATATTCAACCTGTTTTACCTCAATTATTCGATTCTCTTGGAGAACGTCCTCAAGGAAAGTTGATTGTACTAAAGTCTGATTAACCCAGGCCACTTCCCCCAAATCACTAGAACGCCCCAACCAGGCGTTTTTTTCGTTTCTTTGCGATTCGTAAAATCTCCTTGCTCAGTGAAAATAGGCATTTTTTTTGGTGGCCCGGCGCGGGAGCGTGAGGTGTCGTACGCGGGCGGACGGACGGCCTTGGCCAATCTGGACAAAGGTTTGTTCGAGCCGGTGCTCGTGTTTGTCGACGGGCGCGGGCGGTTCCGGCTCGTTCAGCCCGACTTTCTACAGTTCCCCATCCTACGCGAGGCTCTTCCCCAGGACGACTCCGGCTTTTCGGTGTATGACGAATCGCTCTCGGCCGACGCCCTCGATGCGTCCCTGCCCGAACTACGACCCGAAGACTTCCGTCAGCACTTCGACCTGGCATTTCTGGCCATGCACGGCCCCGATTGCGAAGACGGGGCGATTCAAGGGTTACTGGAATGGTACAAGATGCCCTACACTGGTCCGGGTTTGGTCGGGTCGGCAGTGGGCATCAATAAAATCCTGCAAAACGAACTGATTACGCTCGCCAACGGACAGCAAAAGAAAACCGCCACCATCAGCCGCGATGCGTATGAACGGGCCGACAAAGCGCAGTTTTTTCAGTCGCTGACGGCGCATCTCGGTCTGCCCATCGTCATTAAAGCGCCCCACCAGGGATCGAGCATTGGGGTAGTTATCGTGCGCGACGCCGACCTGACCCAGTTTTGCCGGGGCGTGGAGCAGTGCTTTTTCACGACGAGCGTCCGACCCGACGGCTGGAGCAAGCTGAGCGAATGGTCGGGCCTGTCGGCGGATGAGAAGCACGAACTGGCGCAGAAAATGGTCAGTTTGGATTCTGGCATCAGCTTCCCAGTCGTGGTCGAGCAGACCGGCGAAGTAATTGGCCACCCGGCTGAGTTTATCCAGAAATTGGATGCGCTGTCGAGTAACGGGAGCATGACTCTGGCGTCGGTGAACGCCGAGGATGAGGTGCTGTTTGAGGAGTTTATCAGTGGACAGGAGTTCTCGTGCGGAGTTATTCAGGACGATGACCAAACGGCGATTGCCTTGCCGCCCACCGAAATTTATAACACGACCGGGTTCGATTTTGAAACGAAATACAGGACAAACGTCGCCAAGAAGCGGATTCCGGTCGAGACGAGTTTAGAGAACAATCGCAAGATTCAGCAAGCCGTGGCGGAGGTGTTTACCCGGTTGGGCATTAATGTGTATTCCCGCATCGACGGGTTCCTGACGCCCGCCGGAGACGTGTTGCTGCACGACCCAAACACGATTCCGGGGATGTCGCCGTCGTCGCTTATTTTTAAGCAGATGGCCGAAATCGGGCTGAACCTGTGCCATTCGCTGACCTATTTGATTCGCCAGTCCCTGCGCGAACGCATCCGCACCGGCAAAGATACTTTCCACCTCAAACGCCTGCTCGCCGACCTCGACGCGCAACTGTCACTCCGCAAAGCCAATTCCCTGCCGGAGCGCGTTGTCTCGTTCGGCCCCGGCGACGAGGAGTTCGCTGCCGCCAAGCACCAGTACCACGAACTGGCGGCATCGGGCACGGTCCGGCCTTCGCTGATGTACATAAAAAACAAAACCGAGAGCCACGAGGTCCCGGTTCATTTGTTGTTTAAAGACACTATCGCCGAATTAGAAGCGGCCCTGAGCCAGCCCCGCCATCCACTGGTGATTGAAACCGCAGAACGGACCGCGCACATCACAGAACGGTACGTGTGATGAAGTTAACATAAATGACCCATCCAGGTAGCTCATTCTACCGTTAGGTGAACACTTTTGCCCGAATAAACACCCTGGGGTAAATCTACAATGAACAGCGTACTGTGTTGGTCTTCGTTGACCACCGCACGGTAGTTCACTCCTTTTGCCGGATAAATGCCCGTCACGGAAAGTAAGATCCGGTTTAACTTTCTCGACGGGTCGGATAAGGTCAACTCCTTCAGCCGACCTCCCTGCAGTTTCAGCATGGCCATGCCTTGACTGTCCAAGCTTACCTGGGTGCCTTTCTCGATTTCGATGGTTCCTGCTTTATAAAAAGCCAGTTGAGTGATTCCTAACTGGCTGTGTTTTACCGCCTGCATAGTAGCCGTATTAGCGAGAATCTCGATGGAACGATTGGTGTTGGCGGTTTCTTTCAGTTGTTGCTCCGACACGTCGGGCACCACAATGTACTGGTAGGAAGCCCCGTTGGGCTTGTTTCCGTGATTGAACGACAGCGTAAAGACAGCTTCGCTAACTACCTCATTGCTGATGTTTTTTTGGTCCGTAATGTCTGACCACCGTCCTGTTTCGGCTTGATTGGATAAACTGACAGTGGCTGGTTCGGGGAAAATGTAGCCTATTTTATCCTGGTGTACCCAGTTCACCCGTTCGAGGGTTCGGCTGCCCTGCGGAACTCGTTGCTGCGTGCCGTCCTGCATCATCTGCACGTCGCTCCGCATCAGCACCTGGTTGAGGGTGGTCGTTACTGGCAAATTGGCCGTTGACCGGATGGCCGTACCCAGACAAACATACTCCTTATCGAAAAAGAACCACGATTTTTTGGCCTCCAGCGGGTCGTGGGGGCTTTTGAAATCAAAGACCACGGCACCGTATAAGCCGTCGGTCACCGCTCCCACAAAGTCGGTCAGCCCTTCCTTCTGAATCGCATCCGGACCGGGAAGTTGGGGCTTCTGCACGATGGTAGTCCCCGCTATTTTTTGCCAGTTGTACACGGGCCAGATGTTGTAGTATTCGTCGCCTTTCAGCATCAGGTAGTTAGTGCCGTCGGCGCGGTGGTGAGTTGTTTTGCCGGGACCGTTGTAGGGTTCTTCCATGTTTCGGTTACGGGTCGAAAACATGCGAACGGTAGTGTAAAAGTTGGGGCGCTGAAAGACAAAATGCTCAGATTGCCAGAAGAACTTGGCGAAGGATGCCGACGGCCGGGCGTCTCCTTTGCGCAGCCGGATGATTTCTTCCAGTTCCGCTTTTCGGTAATCCGTGCTGACCAACACCCGTTCGATTTCGAGGGTACTCTGCGGCTGAAAGGTGGACTTGCCCGAAATGCTTCGATTCTTGACGCTGATGTCTTCGTAGACGCCATACACCATCTGTTTGTAGATACCATCGAGGTAATAGTCAACCAGTTGGTTTATTTTTTCTTTGGCGAATGCATACCGGGTTCCTGCCACGTAAAACGACCAGTCGCCGTAGGCATTGGCGTATTTTCCGTAGCCATAGGAGGAGGTGTTGTTGACCCGGTCTACCCGGTGATGGAAGCTGTGGTCGTGCTGCAGTCCCCGTTCGCCCGTCGAAAATTTCAACTCCCCTTCAATGATCTTTATGATGTTGTCGAACTGCTGGTAGTCACGCATAAAGAGCAGATTTTTGGCTAATATCCCCGCAATCACGATCCGGTCTCCGCTGGGGCGGGCACCCGACGCGTTCATGTTGGCCCGTCCAATCATGGGCTGGGCTTTGGCGACGAGTTCCCGGGGCAGTTCGTTCCCGATTACCAGCATCAGGTTGCCCAAATTCGTGGGGGTTGTAATCTGATTGTCGTGCCAGTTGTCGCCCACAAAATCGTGCTTAACCCAGTAGTCCAGCCCGCTGATGATCCGCTCTTTCAGTTGCTTATTTTGGTAGTAACTGGACGTTTTGTTTTTGTACGCTTTGGCCATGTACACCAGGTCGCGCGTGTGCCCGCCGTGGGGAAAGCTGGCCGTTCGGCTGAGGTCTTCGTAGTTTATGCCCCGAAAGCTTCCGTCGGCGTTCATCCTGGCGATGATGCTTTCCACCTGACTGTCGATGATTTTAGTCGTCATCAGGTCGGCCACAATCCGTTGATTGATGAGCTGCGCGTCGTTCTGCGCCAGACAAAAAGAGACAAACAAGGCCAGGATTGGCACAAGCAACAGGCATTGACGCGATGGGTTCATGACGGATGGATCAGGTATTTTAGGGACAACTCCTTCATAAGCTGATTGTCCGCATTTTCTATCAGTCAGCATGCACTAACTCGACCAAAATAGGGGCGTTGGTAACGCTTTTCGGGCGCTACTCAGTTCAGTTAACCGACTTCCAGGCTACCGAAGGCAATCCCAAAGGACGACACGACGGTAATACCGCACCGTACGTCTTGCTGAGCTACTGCTGTGAGGTGAGAAAATTGAGTAGTACTGGTAACGTTTCTGAGGGTACGCTTGTGAAATGAGAAGAGCTAACTTGCCTTTGGGACGAGGGGTCTCTCGACCGACAAGCCGCCCACGCGGAGCAAACCACAACGTACCGTACCAGAGGCCCGGTTCTGAATCTCTATGCCGACGGGCGAAGTTAAACAACGCACTGTCAACCTCTTGTTCGGAACCCGCCGAACGAATAAAAAAAACTGACTGTCGGGGTCGGGATGCGCTGCCTGTCGCCCAAACGCTGCCTTGTAAGCGCGGCTTATTGCTACACCCAACGACCGCAGGGGTTGATGGGCGAAGGGACAGGCTGACTGACCGAACGCGGCTCCGACCTTTACACCTCCTGCCGGCTGGGCTGCGGAGTTTGGCTTTGCGGCCTGCTTCCTGTCGACCGTAAGCTGCCCCGCGCGGAGCGATGACAACGCACGTTCCGATTAACGCCGAGCGCGAAGCTTAGGCTTCTAAAGCTGTTTATTTGTTTGCTTTTTATAATCAACATAGGCTTTTTTCAATCCTTCATAGTCGTAATAGTCGATATTATGATTAGTTAACTTGTTGAAAAGTATAAAAAGTAATTGTAACGACGAGTCATCAACTTCATCACTTTTGGCTGATTTATATACTAAATCAACAAGGGTAGGTTCATTATTTAGAAGGGTACGAATATCCTTGGCAAGGAACTCTTTAAAAACGTATTTCGATAGTGAGTCAGTTGTTAGCTTTTTATAATCATCTAAATTTCGCAAATACTGGAAATACGGCTGTTTACCAGTACGTAAATCTGTGATATGCTTTAGGGCTTGTTTTTTCACTGAAATGCTTGAGGCAAATCTTGAAAGGCTGTCAAGTACAGATATTGAATATCCAGTGGCTAATCCTCCGTTCCCGAAACCACGAACATTATCTGTGAGTAATATTTGCTCTGCCGCTTGTCGATCAACTACTTGGTTAACTTTTTTTATTTGATTATCAACTATCTGTTGAATCTTAGGTTCTAAATTTTCTTTGGCAACCTTTTCAATGAACGGTTCCAAATTCCTCGCTTTAAAGACATCTACAATGCTCTTGTTAGCTTCCAATTTGGCTGTCGCAGTTGCTTCATCTTTAACTCCAGCAATTTGACGTAACGCATCAGACCGGGTAGCGTTGATGTCTTGAGTGGCGGATTGAATCAGATTAACTACGTCACCTTTAACTTCTTTCTCACTTTCGGCTAGCTCGGTTCTCGATTGGGCAGCTTTTTGTTCCATCCGGTCACGCTCCTGCCGAATCTCTTCTCGCATTTCTTTGAGGTTGTTGCGAATCTCCTGCCGGGCTTCTCTCTGGGATTCTCGCATCTCTTGGCCATCCTTAAAAGTTACAAACCCAACCCAAATTGCGAGAACTGAGAAAACAATTCCAGCGAATGTGACACAGTATTTGAATAAATCGATGAGGCTTCTATAATGCTCTTTCTCTTCACTGAATTTGTCGCCTTCTTTTTCTTTCGTAGCCATTGGTGTAAAACTATGTTATATATGTTATGGCTCTTTGAACTCTAGGTCCATCTTGCCTTGGTTACAACTATTTGTGAGCCGCAACCGGAAGAAGTAAAAGCCTGCTTTGGAAGACGTGCTTACTGTCGAGCGAAAGGCTAACATGGACGCCCAAACTTACCCACACGGGGCGTTCAACATGTCGGACGAAAGGCTGAAATAGAAGCTCCAAGCTACCCCCGCGAGCTGTGCGGCTTATCGCCCGGACGCTGGAAATGGAAGCCCGGTACAGACGAGCACCCAACAAGGTATTGTACGCAACATCGCTTAATGCTAAGACTCTGATTAATAGTAAGTTATCGTTAAGTATACCAATTATGCACGTTTAACTCATTAACTAATCAACGCTACTACAATCATAAACAGCGCACATGCGTATTGCAACGAAACAACTGAAAAAGTTTCTTAAGCCAAGCGATCAGGCGTCTTTGTCCGT
>QQTW01004179.1_pt1 | contig 10787 bp, 8 predicted proteins | sample 1904831 | NCBI WGS metagenome assembly QQTW01 (sample SAMN09435610, study PRJNA476489) | Subsurface metagenome, whole genome shotgun sequencing project.
CAGGCTCTTGATTCATCCACTAAGGAAATGAGCGCAATAGGCATATTAAATAGCCGCGCTGCTAGGGTGGTAATGCGATCGAATGCGGCTTCGGGGGGAGTGTCGAGAATTTTGTAGCGATGCAGTGCTGCCAACCGCTCGGTTTCATTTGCAGGGATAGGTGTAATCAACGGTTTTTGCGGCAGTTGGTTAGTCATAGAAAATAAGCAGTAGAGTGGAATTGGGATGGGAATACGAAACTAACTAGGGTTTTAATCAGGGTGTTCGCTCAAGTTGACGTTGCTTGGGACGTTCGCAAAGTGCTAATTATTCTCTCTAACGCCTATGGTTCTACAGGTTTGCCAGTTGTGTTGCGGAAATTTAGCTGGCAATGCTTATTGTTGATCAAAATCTCTGACATAGGCGATGGATAAGGGTTAGTACGGTGTAGAAATTGGTGGTTTACCTGCCGATCCAACTAGCGCGCGGTATGACAGGCGGGGAAGCGGCATTGGCAATTGGTGATGTAAGCAAGTTGCATACGCCTTACAAGCAATAATCAATCAAACCCCAAGACAATATTTAGGGCTGACTGGATTTGTTGCCAATACTGTGTCTCCAGCATTCCAGCTAATTTATGTAATCGCTGATAACTGACTGCACGAATTTGACCTACATCCAGAAACCGATCTCGATCGCATTACCACCCTAGCAGCGCGGCTATTTAATATGCCTATTGCGCTCATTTCCTTAGTGGATGAATCAAGAGCCTGGTTTAAATCCTGCATTGGCTTTGATGCTCGTGAAGTGCCGCGTGATGCCACGCTTTGTAGCTTTGCGGTGTTAACTAATGAGCCACTAATTATTCCCGATACTCTACTAGACGAGCGCTTTGCCTGCAATCGGTTTGTCCAGAGTGAACCAGGGGTTCGGTTCTATGCGGGTGCGCCTCTGCTCAGTCGTGACGGCTTCAATCTGGGAACGCTTTGTCTGCTTGATACTCAACCCCGCAACCAGTTAACCGACGAGCAGCAAGCCACCCTAGTTGACCTGGCAGCAATGGTAGTCGATGAACTAGAACTGAGATTAGCGGTGCAGAAGATTACCCAGGTAGACGAGGCACTGCTGGAGATTACTCAAGGCGTGGCGACGGTCACAGGTGAAGCGTTTTTTGCTGCGCTGGTACAGCACTTTGCCAAAGTTTTGGACGCGGATTATAGCTATATTGGCTTAGTGGAAGGTAGTGACCCCAAAATGCTCAAAACGATCGCTACTTGCGCTAGGGGTCAAATCGTAGATAACCTGGAATATTCTCTGCAAGATACGCCATGCTGGGAAGCGCTCGAGCAGCGCAAAATTTGCTGCTATCCGCGCAATGTGCAAGCGCAATTTCCCCATGCGCCCCTACTCAAGCCGCTAGAAGTCGAAAGCTATGTAGCGATTCCATTCTTTGACTCTAACGGCACTCCACTCGGATTGTTAGGGGTAATGGATGGCAAACCGCTAGAGAATGTGCAGCTTGCAGAATCATTGCTGACAATCTTTGCACAACGCATTGCCACCGAAGTTGAGCGTCAGCTTTTTGAGCAGGAACGCGAACGGTTTCTTGCTGTTAGTTCAGATTTGCAAGTAATCACGAGAACAGACGGATACTTTCACTGGGTTAGCCCAAGCTTTGAACGATTGCTTGGTTGGACAGTGGAGGAAATGACTTCCCATCCCTGGACTGATTTTGTTCATCCAGACGACGTTAACCCCTCTGTCTCGGAAGCCGATAGCCTTTTCTGTGGTAGCAAAACCTTGGCATTTGAGAACCGTTATCGTCACAAAGATGGCTCTTACCGATGGTTGCTCTGGAAAGCACAACTATACTCCCAAGGACAGGTACTTTACGGAGCCGCCGTTGACATCACTGAGCGCAAACAGAGGGAACAAGCCCTGCGCCAAAGCGAGGCACAATTGCGCCTCGCCATTGAGATCGCTCACCTGGGAACCTGGCGCTGCGATCTCGGTACGAATCTGGTTGAGTTAGATGGACGGATGCGCGAAATTTGGGGGGAAAAAGAGGACACCACGCTCCTACCACTCTCTCAGGTGATGGAGCGGATTCACCCAGAGGATCGACCACAGGTGACGAGTGCCATAAGTGCTGCCCTTGATTCGCTATCGTCGGGAAATTACGAGATTGACTACCGCATTGTCTGGGACGATGGCACCGAGCGCTGGATATCCGCCAACGGGCAGGTAATATTTGCGGGTGAAGGGGAGTTTCGGCAGGTTATTGAGTTTCTGGGAACCGCCCTTGATATTACCGAGCGCAAATGGGCAGAACAAGCTTTGCGCCGAAGCGAAGAACAAAGCCGAAATATTCTAGAGAGCATTGACGATGGATTTTTGGCCCTCAACCAACACTGGCAGTTCACCTACATCAATCAATCCGCCGAAGCACTGCTGGCTCGCGCTTCCGGTGACTTAATTGGCAAAGATTTCTGGCAAGAATTCTCAGGTTTCAGTGGCAGCGAGTTTGAGCAGATGTACCGGGGCGTTATGCGCGAACGGGTCGCCCGGTCGCTGACGGCATTTTACCCCGACCACGAGCGCTGGTATGAAGTCCGCACCTACCCCGCCGCAAACGGCATCACCATCTATTTTCGGGATGTCACCGAAAAAATTCAAGCAGAAGAAGCCTTACGCGCCTCTGAAACTGCCCTGCGCGCCAGCGAAGATCGTTTTCGGTTAATGGTTGAAAGTGCCAAAGAATATGCCATTTTTACCCTCGATCTTAATGGCAGTATCACCAGTTGGAACGCTGGAGCCGAACGATTGTTAGGCTATCAGGAAGCAGAAATCATTGGTCGTGACGCTCATATTCTTTACACATCCGAAGACAATGAACGAGGTCGAGCCGATTGGGAAATGCAAACCGCCCGGACACAAGGACAAGCAGTTAATGAGTGCTGGCATAGGCGTAAAGATGGTAGCCGCTTTTGGGGTAGTGGCTTAGTAATGCCTCTGCAAACTGAAGCAGGTATCATGCAGGGATTTGTCAAAATCATGCAAGACAAAACAAAGCAAAGGCAAGCCGAACAACGATTTCGGCTGCTGTACGACACTACCAGCGATTTACTTGCGACGGAACAACCCCTAACGCTGATGCACAATCTGTTTGCTAAACTGTCAGCCCAGCTAGAGTTGGATTGTTACTACAACTACATGGTAAAGGAAAAAGACAACTGCCAAATACTTCATCTGAGCAACTACGAGGGAATTTCTGATGCCGAGGCACAGTCGCTCGAATGGATTGAGTTGGGTCAATATCTCTGTGGTCTAGTAGCACAAAAGCGGCAGCAAATTGTCTTTGACCAAACACAACTTTCCAGCCATCCCAATGCTCAACTGGTCTGCGCGGTCGGCATCACGGCTTACGCAGGACAACCATTGATTGTTCATGGACGGTTACTGGGGACACTCTCGTTTGCTAGTCGCACTCGCAACCACTTTACACCTGGAGAAATTAACCTCCTACAATCAACCTGCGACCAGATGGCGATCGCTCTTGAGCGGACAAACTTAATCACTTCAATTCAGCAACAGGCAGAGCAATTACAACGAGCCAACCAGCTTAAAGACGAATTTTTAGCTGTGCTATCCCATGAATTGAGATCGCCCCTCAACCCAATCTTAGGCTGGGCGCGGTTGCTGCAAACTGGCAAGCTCAACGCCGAGCGTCAAGCCGACGCTTTAGCAACGATCGAACGTAACGCCAAACTGCAATCGCAACTGATCGAAGACTTGCTCGACATCTCTCGGATCATGCAGGGCAAACTGTCCTTAACAGTAGCACCCATCAATTTAACGTTTGTAATTTCTTCCGCTCTTGAAACTGTGCGTTTGGCAGCATCAGCAAAAAACATTAAAATCGTGCTTGACCTCGACAACACAATTGCCCCCATTTCTGGTGATGCTGTCCGATTGCAGCAAGTGGTGTGGAACTTGCTTACCAATGCCGTCAAGTTTACACCCCACAGCGGACAAGTGACTATTGGACTGCGGCAAGTAGATCGCTTGGCTCAAATTCGGGTCATTGATACTGGAAAGGGCATTGCTCCCAATTTTCTGCCCCATGTGTTTGAGTATTTTCGCCAAGAAGACGGCTCAACGACGCGCAGATTTGGTGGCTTGGGGCTGGGGCTGGCGATCGTGCGACAGATTGTAGAAATGCACGGCGGTACAGTCAAAGCAGAGAGTAAGGGTGAAAATCAAGGTGCAACCTTCATCGTGCAATTGCCACTCACTCCGCAGGCAGTGCCGCTCGTGCCGGAGCCAACCATAGTCCCAGCAGACACAGCAGCGCCTTTAGACAACATTCAAATTTTGCTCGTAGATGACGATTTCGATACCCGCGAATTTCAGGCATTTCTGCTGGAACAGAGCGGAGCAAAGGTAACAGCCGTTGCTTCTGGCTTAGAAGCGTTGCAAACGCTCGAGCAGTTGATTCCCGATGTGCTGGTGAGTGATGTGGGCATGGCTGATATGGATGGCTATATGCTGATGCAACTTCTTCGTGCGCGCCCACCCAATCAGGGAGGAGCGATTCCGGCGATTGCCCTGACCGCCTATGCCGCAGAGGTTGACCGCCTTAGAGCAATTGAGGCAGGATTTCAGGCTTTCGTTACCAAACCTGTGGAGGCAGAGACTCTGGTGAAGACGCTCATCACTTTGCTTGATGGTAACCAACAATAGGTAGAAAAATCTCTCTATCGTTAGAGTGAGGAAAATAATGAAACCAGGATAATTGAGTAAGTTTATTAAAAAAACTTAACTGTCTTCTGTGCTTACGTAATGGTTAGTTCATCTGCTGAAACTCCTACTCCGGTTGATCGCATCCTGGTTGTTGACGATCTTCCCGATAATTACTTTTTACTGCAAACAGTTCTAGAGAGTGAAGGATATATTGTTGAAGTTGCCGATAGCGGTCGCACAGCACTAGAAAGCATTACCTCCCATCCTCCAGACTTGGTGTTACTCGACGTGATGATGCCAGAGATGAACGGGTTTGAAGTCACTCGTCGCCTGCGGCAGAATCCTTCCCTGCCTTTCATCCCCATCCTTCTAGTTACAGGCTATAGCGAACCCACGCCCTCTGATGGATTTGATGTTGGAGCCGATGGATTTATTCGTAAACCGATTGATTTTGATTACCTGCTAGACAAAATTCGGACAATTCTACAGCCTAGAAACTTGATTGAGCCGCAAAGATAGTCGGGCGTGTTTTAAGTAGCGATCCCATGAGCAAAACCACAATCCATCAAGTTGTCGGGATTGACGGCACTACTCTGATAGTCTTCTACACCCAAGCCCACTGCTGGCAATTCCGGCTGATTAGCCCCGGCGGAGCAGTATTTGGAGAGCGGAAGATTTACTATACGGCTGAAGCTACACTTAAAGCAAGGCTGGGGTAGATTGCTTGGGAGAGTTGAAACTTAATCCAATATTCCTTCTTAGTTGTTTGCCAGATAAGAATAGGGATACTCATGTGCCTCCGCTTAGGAAAATAGTAAGGATATACTGAAGTAAGGAAATCTTACGTTTATATTTTCGGCAATAGGAGATTAGCAATGCTTGCTAAGTTAACTGCAAAAAACCAGCTTACCTTACCTAAGAGTATTACCCGCGAGATTGGCGATGCTGAATACTTTGAGGTAAGAGTAGAAGACGGACAAATTATTCTTACGCCTGTAAAAATTCAACGTGCCGATGCAGTTAGGGCTAAACTTACAGCTTTAGATGTGAGCGAACAGGATATTGCCGATGCGGTAGCTTGGGCGCGTAAGCCATGACCGCTCAAGTGCGAGTTGTAATAGATACCAATTTGGTAGTGTCAGCTTTAGTCTTTGGTGGCAACGTAGGAAAATTACGGTTTTCATGGCAGGAAAATCGACTGATTCCCTTGGTTTCTAAAGCAACAATTATGGAGTTAGTTCGAGTTCTTGCCTATCCAAAGTTCAAACTTACAAAAACCGAGCAAGAGGATTTACTTTCGGACTACTTGCCATTTTGCGCTCCTGTGCCGATGCCCGATAATTTACCTGTGATTCCTGAGTGTCGAGATCGCTTTGACGAGCCTTTTTTAATCTTAGCGCTTGTAGGTCATGCTGATTATCTAGTTACAGGCGATCGGGATTTACTATGTCTGGGTAGTAGTTTTTTCTGTCCTATTGTGACTATTGAAAACTTTTGGAAACTTTTGGAAAATAGTTGATAATCAACACTTCTAATCTTGTTTGTGCTGCCAACTATAATATTTTTTTTCAACATAATTGAGTAAGAAGCGATTGTTGCAAAAAGTAAACTCAGGTTGACTTATTCTTTTGCACAGTGCAAAAATCCAGCTAATTGTGAGTTATAACTTGCGATTGCTTCCAGCGCTGACGCAACGGCAATCGCTTACCATTACAAAAACTACCTGTGAATAGCCAACCGCGAACCGTCCAAATATATTTTGACGGTGTTAAGGTGCTGCGAATTGAGGATGGCGAAAAACGTCATGAAATCTTATTTCCTGCTGACCATCAGCCGGAGTTGATGGAACTGCGCTGGGATGGGGAAAGACTTGCAAGCCCACTACAAAAAGCTGGCAGTTGTAGAGCAACTGTGCCAACTTAACAAGCGCGAATTTCTCATACTTTACCAAACTGTTGATAACTACCTCAAAAATTCTCCGTCAGTCCCACCCAAAGATACAGAGCAACAGGCAGTTAAAGGTGAGGTCGCACAATTGGTAGAGCAGATTAACTCATTAGGAAAACAACGAAAAGAAGCACTAGCAGCTGTAGAAGCTATGCAAAAAAGTCCCTTGCGTAACTGGTGGAATGGCAAGTATGATGCGGCTGTCGCCCAAGTCCAGCAAACTGCAACAAAGCTAGAAAATGCGATCGCACTTCAGCAGCAAAAAGCAACTCAACTAGAGCAATGGAGCAAGCAAGCGCAAGCTTACCAGGCTTGGAGTAAAGAGCCGCAGACTGTAGATATGAAACTTATTGCCCAAGGCTTAAGTTCGCCTCAAATTCAACAGAGACTACCTGCTATTAACCTGCGACAGTCGCAGAAACAATCACAGCAAGCGCTAGGGCAGCAGAAGGGAGATCGGGGGCAGGGGTTATCTATTTGAGGATAGAGAAATTAGTTTTGTCTCTAATTGGAGACATTTAGGTTGCCTATAACAATAATGAAACTTAGAGTTACAAATGACGTGTCATTTAGATAGACATTGTAGGTTTTAGAACCTCAACTCCATTAATGTAAGGTTTTAGAACCTCTGGAACCCGAATTGAACCATCCGCATTTTGATATTGTTCTAGAATAGGAATCATTGCTCGAGACGTTATACCTGTTCCATTCAATGTATGCACAAGGGCAGATTTCTCGTTTCCTTTTTTGTGACGAATATTAAGTCTGCGAGATTGATAATCTGTACAGTTACTGCAGCTAGTTAACTCGCCCCAACCTGCAGATTTACCATCTGAACTCCTTCCCATCATCCACCCTTCAATGTCATACTTTTTATATGCGGGAGTACCGAGATCACCAGCACAAATCCTGATCACCCGGAAATAAATATCCAGTTGTTTAAATATGCTTATTTCAAACTCCTTTATGTACTCGAGAGTGCTGGAAGAATCTTTAGAATCATTGATGACAACCAGTTCTACTTTGTTAAACATCTTATTTCTATATAAACCTGCATCGCGGCGTCCATAAGATCCTTCACGTCTAAAGCATGGTGTCAGAGCAACCATTTTGATTGGTAGCATAGATGTATCTATGATTTCGTCAGAGTATTGTCCAACCAATGATATCTCTGCAGTACCAGCAAGGCATAACTCATCCTGAAGCGTAGAAAAAATTTCTGTCCCCTCATCCTCTCGACGGGGATTGAAGCCTAAGCCCTCTAGTATGTGTTGTTTAACGAGCAACGGCACATTGGTTGGTACAAAACCATTTTTAATTGCCCGATCCTGAGTAAAACGCAGGATTGCGTTTTCAAGTAAAGCTAAAGAACCTCTAAATAATGGAAAACCAGAACCAGCAACGCGTGTACCGGCTTCAAAATCCATACCTAAGTTATTACCTAGTTGAATGTGATCTTTGGGATCAAAATCGTACATAGGTTTAGAACCAAAAACCTCTAATTCAAGATTATCTTCGTCATCTTTCCCTTCTGGAGTATCCTCTGCGAATAAATTTGGAACAGATTTGATCAAACTGTCGTATTGCTCATTAACCTGGCGAAGGAGGTTCTCAAGGATCTGTCCCTGTTTTTTTAGCTGAGAACCTTTCATCTGAAGCATAGTGCGTTCTTCATCAGGTACAACCTTCATTTTTGAGGCGTTTGTATTTCCTTCGCTACGGATCTGCTCAACTTCTCTTTGTAGTTTGAGGCGCTGGGCATCAACTGCTAGTAGCATAGAAATATCAGCCTTAACTCCTCTAGAATTACACACAGTCTGAATTAGAGACGGATTTTCCCGAATTATTTTTATGTCTAACATTTTCGCTCCAATTGAATATTTAAAAAAATGAAACCTGTCTATAGTATTAGATGATACGTCAAAGTTGAAAATACATTTGTAGCACCTACATTAGTTGTCGCGCCTCAAACGCTAGAGCATACCCAATCAATTAAGCAGGTACTTGAAGCTAATAATCAAACTGGGGCTGCTGAGAAAAATATTGCCAAGCTGTTGCACCAAGGAGGTTTAACCGCAGAAATTCTCAAGGGCGAGGACTTTTACCTCCTAGTTGAGAATAAGCCTTTCACCCCCCTATCAATAGAGCGACACGGGCAAGAACTTAACCTTACTCATTTTCTTAAAGACAATTACGGAGACTTATTTCTAGACGCGGAAATGGTCTTCAACATCTCTAATCAAGGACAATTGACGCTTACCCAAACTGCTACTCAAAACCCCTTCAATGGCGGTGAGTATCGCAGTAACAATCGGGCATTTGGGCAAACCTTCTCTAGCAATCTATTAGCACAAGGCTTTGCTGAAGCTGCACTGTCGGCATTTCACCAAAAGCAACAATCGCAGCAAAACCAAGAGAACCCAGTAGTAGCAAAAAGTGAAGAGCAGGCTACAGATAGCATTGCTAGTCCTGCAAGCGATGCCGCTCAAGCAAAGCTAAACGAGCATCCTTCGCCACCAGAACAACTACCGCTGGCTACAAACAATTCAAAGGATAGAGAGCAACCGCCCTTGAGCAAAGCTTCTCCAACCGCCTTACATCTATCCGAACCGCCTACAGTAAGCTCGGTTAACCGCGCCAAACAATCTAGTGTTAAATCTTCTACTTCCAAATCAACCCAAGTAGTTGAGCCACAAGGATTACAATTGAGCTTGCTCGACCTGGGCTTAGCTAATACGGAGGAACTTAAAAACGTCCCTCCCAGCCCCGCACAGCAAGTAAAAGCTGTACCACTGGCTCACGAACGAATAGAGGAAGCTGCACCCAGTTCTCAAGTTAATAATTCCCCTCCTCCGACTTCAAATCAACCTGGTGCTAGCACTACTGATAATAAGAGCGATCACTCAGTAGATCCCATGCGAATTTTTCAGCAAGTAGTAGAGCGCGTTGACAGGCAGACTGATGAAATGCTTGCTACCCTCCATTCTTCTAGTCCATCGCTAAATATGCTGCGGGATTGGTATAAAGCCGCAAGAGAATTAGGCAAGTCCCAAAAACATCCTGACCGAATTTCTCAAACTGGAAATAACTTCAAACAGGGAGAACCATTGACAGACAGGGCTGTTGAAGTCATGACAAAGATTTTTAAGCATACTACAAGCAATTAATAGTCGTTGAGCAATTAGGCAATTTGACGGACAGAGATTTGCTTGCCCTCAACCAAAATATCACTAGCTACTTAAACTCTCCCCCACCCAGTCCTCCAGCCCAAACTGACCGACAAAAAGTTGAGTCTGAGGGGGTGTGACCTCTAATTGATTTATTAAATGAATCATGCTATGCCTTAAAGAGTGAATAGAGTTGAGGCTGGTATGGGCGTTCAATTGCTAAGTATCGAAGGGACGAGAGTGAAGATGGAAGTGACCATAGAACTGAGTCGTTCGATGTTAACCAGTGAAGAAAATATCCAGCAAAGCTTAAACGAAACAGGATGTATGGCGACAGAGGCAGCCCTGAAATATCTAGATACCGATGGTTCCGCCATAGAGATTGCCGGAGAGGTGATGAGAACTAAAGGAGAACAACCAAAAGCCTATCAAACCCCCTATGGTGAAGTCGTAGTTGAGCGCCACGTTTATCAACGTTCTGGAGGCGGGAAAACCTATTGCCCTCTGGAGCGAGAGGGCAGAATTATCATTACCTCTACCCCCTTGTTTGCGAAACAGGTGTCCTCAAAACTAGCTTATGGTTCCGCACGAGATGTTCAACGGGATCTAAGAGAAAATCATCGCCGTCCCGTAGCAGTGTCTTATATTCAGCGCGTTAGCGAAGCGGTTGCCAGTATCATTGAAGCGAAGGAAGAAAGCTGGAACTATGTCCCCCCAAAACTGGATGTAGAGATAAAGAGCGTTGCTATTGGCTTAGATGGAACCTGTATGCTGTTATGTGACACCGGATGGAGAGAGGCAATGGTGGGAACCATCAGTATCTAGATATTTCAGGGCTGCCTCTGTCGCCATACATCCTGTTTCGTTTAAGCTTTGCTGGATATTTTCTTCACTGGTTAACATCGAACGACTCAGTTCTATGGTCACTTCCATCTTCACTCTCGTCCCTTC
>QQTW01004180.1_pt1 | contig 10786 bp, 11 predicted proteins | sample 1904831 | NCBI WGS metagenome assembly QQTW01 (sample SAMN09435610, study PRJNA476489) | Subsurface metagenome, whole genome shotgun sequencing project.
AGGTGCTGACTTAACCGCTGATGCAGCCGCTTGAGTGTAGCAGGTTCAAAGTCGCGGTTGTACCAGTCCATCAAAATAGCTATCTCTTGTTCAAAAACTTGTGGATCAATCATTTTTTACGGGGGGATTAGGTAGCTTGGCAAGGCGATCGCAGAATTGAGAGTATTCCAAATCAGAAATCCAGTGCTTGCAAAGACAAATTTGGTTGAGGTTTCAACTGCAAAGAGCGCTGCGGATCTTGGCGCGACGAGAAGCGGCTTTGGCAGTAACACCGTAACCCTCCTCGCCTACGTCCACACCTGATTGCAATGCCTCCCACTCGATAAACAACTCATCACGTCGCTTGAGGTCGTATTTACCAGCAGAAATATGCTTGCGGACTTTGATTAGCAACTCGCCAGCCATTAGGTTTTGAAAAGCGGGATACTGCATCAGACTTCGCGCCATCCATTTCTCAAACTCTGGGTCGAACTTGCCCCGATAATGGGTTTCCCAAGGCAGGCGATAACTACGCTCACACAACGCTCATGCAATGCTTACGCTGCCATCGATGTTTTTGGGTAATTGTGGTTAGGTACGATTGAAGCGATGGTCGTGCCCAGGGCCGCCTTCCTCATCGCGCCTCGATCTCAGGGACTGGCGATCGCCATAAGCTTTTATTGCGTAATCATAATCAAGCATGATGTAGATAGTAGTAAAACCAAGTAATGCTTTTGGTAATAAGAGAGTCATGCTTGAAATTAAAGATGCTGTTGCTTCAACTTCGCGCATTATGGCTGCTGTCAGAGCCATAGAGTCACAAAGGCCAGATCGCTTATTTGAAGATCCCTTAGCTGCTCAACTAGCTGGAGATGAAACGATTGCTTCTGTTGCACCAGCAGCCAAAGAATACGAAGACAAAGGTATACCTATTGTCGTTGTACGGACGCGCTTCTTTGATGATTTTTTAACACCTTTAACTGCTCAACTGCGTCAAGTAGTCATCTTGGGGGCTGGAATGGATACCAGAGCTTTCCGTCTGACTTGGACTACCGATACCCATCTATACGAACTAGATCGAGCAGAAGTCCTACAAACTAAAGAATTTCTCCTGAAAAATATTCCGGCTAAATGTTATAGACATTTAATTACCGCCGACTTTAGACAACCTTGGTCTGAATTTCTAATAAATGAAGGCTATCAAGTTGAGACTCCTTCAGTTTGGCTACTAGAAGGGCTTTTGTATTACATGAGTCAAACCCAGGCGCATGACTTATTAAAGATGATTACTCGTCTAAGTGCGCCAGGAAGTTGGCTAGGGGCTGATTTAATTAATCAAAAGTTAATCCAGCAAAGCAGTGATAAATTGGCTAAACATTGGCTTTATGGATGCGACGAGCCAGAAGCTCTACTAGCAACTTATGGATGGGAGGCAACAGTTGTTCAACCAGGAGATGAAGGAGTCAATTTCAATCGTTACACTAACAAATTTCCACCTCGTAGTGTTCCAGATGTAGCTCGTTGCTTTTTTGTCACAGCCAAGAAAAATTAGGGAAATGTCAACTTTGATAGAATCTGCGATTGTTTGGTACTAGGAATTAGCTGGGTTTGCTTACAGTTGTAGCCAAGCTGGATGCAGCTACATTCCTCGTGCGTAAGACTGGGCATCTGGTTCTCACCGCCATTTCGACAATATCAGCAGCTTGTATGACTCCACTCGAAGTGAACGATTCTTTAAGTCTCGTTGCAAAGTTTGAATAGGCATCCTCAGTCAGTACCCGTTCAACCGCATCTCTAAGTTTAGGTATACTTAGAGTATTTAATGACACTACCTCCCCGGCTCCTGCAGGGCAAACGCATCGAATAAATGCATAATGAAATACTTTGAAGTACTTTGGGCTAAAAATTCTGGAAATAGCAGACCAAAGTAATGTTTAAGGCTAAATCGTCAGGTTATAAGCCTCAGATTTTCTTCTATAGACTCATTTAGCCAATAACTTGATGCGTAAAATCCTAGACTATCTTCAATGCATACTTCAATGCAGAGATAGCTTTAGCTCGCAGTTAAATTTTGCGTTCACTATTTACCCAAACAGAACTTTAGTGAGGTACTCGTTATCCCATCCAGCTTTTAGTCGTTTGTTTTTTATTCCAGTTTTAACTGATTTATTTTGTTGTAAAAGACTATTAGCGATGTGGCGTAATACGGCAAAGTTTTGGGGAGCATTATCTTTTCTGATTCGGCTATCATCTTCCCGAAACGCTACATCTAACACCCAGTGTAAAGAGTTTTCTATCCCCCAGTGGTGACGGATTGATTGGGCTAGTAGTTTGGCATTATTTGGGAGGCTACTAATGAAATAACGAGTTTCAATTTTCGTTTTACCATTGGCAGTTCTCATTACATCTGCCCGGACTATACTTTGTATGTTCTGCCATTCCCCTTCTGGATCTATTTGCTTCTGAATATTACTCAACATTACACAATATCTGGTTTCCTCCCGACTGTGACTCTCTTCTGAGCGGCGCTCTATACTGTGTATAAATCCTTGATATTTACTTCTTAGTGCCTCTGAAAATAATGCTTCTACCCGTTTATATAAAGAGCCTTGGTTCTTTTTTAAGGTAATAACGTAATCTGCTTCTTGCCCAGCTATTAACTTGACAATCTCCTTCTGACACCCAATCGCATCTATGGTTACAATGCATCCTCGTAGCGATAAAACCTTGAGCAACTCTGGGATTGCTGTAATTTCATTTGACTTCTCATCTACTTTAACTTGACCTAAAACAAGTCGGTTATTTGTTGCCCAAGCACTTACCATGTGAATTGCTTTTTGGGACTGGGAACGATCGTAAGAATGACGTAGAGTCTTACCATCAATTGCTATGACTTCCCCTTGAGTTACATTACTAATCGATTTGACCCAACTTAAGAAGCTCTGCTGAAATTGTTCGGGATCTAATCTAGTAAAGACTCGTGCAAATGTATCGTGAGACGGAATCCCATTAGCTAATTCTAAAAACTGCTTGAACCAATCTTTCTTAGCTAGTCCGTAAGTTTCTATATCTACCCATGTATCAGCTCCACAAATTACTGCACAGATAGCGATAGTAATGATATCAATTAATTTATGTTGGATGCTCCACTCAGATCTTGGATCTTCCATCTTGCCAAAATGGTCTGCAATGGTAATTTTCGGCTTAAGTTTCATCAGGCGTAATCTAGTTAATTATTTCCTTTCAAGGAAAAGTATTTATCCCAGAATACCACTTAGGCGCTTAGTATAAATTTGCGTGCGTTCGCCCTGCCGGCTCCTGTCCATGTCAGTCTCGCTCCAACTCCGGGCTGGTCGTTGGTAATTGGGATAGCAACCATTGGTACTCCATAACTGAGGGACTCTAAAACTGTGTTGAGACCTGCATGAGTAATGGTTAATTTGGCTAAAGCTAGCAATTCAAGTTGAGGCGCATATTCTACGACAAGTGGTGAACCGGGCAGGTCTTGGATCTGTTCTATACTATTTCCACCTCCCAGAGAAATGACCAGTTGAGCCTCTGACTCAGCACACGCGGCTGCAATGCAGTGAAAAATTTCTTGTTGGCGGTTTTGCAAAGTCCCCATTGAAGCGTAAATTAAAGGCTGCCCTGTTAATTGCTCAAAGGGAAAAGCAACAGGCGCTCTCCCAACGTCGAGGAACGTCCCCGTGTAGTGGAAGCATTTTGGCAAGGCAGTACGAGGAAAGTCAAACTCAGCAGGCTGCTGGCTAATTTGAGTTAAGGAAGAAAAGCAGTCATCAAACTTGCGATGAACGGGCAATTGGTGCTGACGACGATATTCAGCCAGGTATTTTATAGTTGGTGCGAAAATGCGATTGACTATATAAAATCCTAACTGATTGCGCAAACCAGCCCACCAAGCAGTTGAGTAATTCCAAGCATAAAAGGGAGGGGGAACGCCAGCTTCTTGGTTAAGAGCTAGGGCATTGCATATTGTAATGAACGGTAGATTCAAAGATTCTGCAACACTTCCACCAGAAGGTTCAAATTGGTCTACTAATAATGCCTCAATTCCAATTGCTTGGATGGCATCAGGAACCTCAAGGCAGACAATAGCTGCCTGACTTTGAATCAGCTGTGATGTAAAACGTACTGCTGCCAAACCGCTCAGTTTACCCAATTGCGCCAGCGTTTGACTTGATGAACCGAGCGGAGCATTAGACTGTCCAATTGGATAGAAATTCAGTCCTTCTGACAATACTTTTGCTTCTACATCTAGTATTGCTAGAAAGGTGACGCGATGCCCTCGACGCTGTAATTCGCGCCCCAACGAAGTCATAGGGTTTAAGTGACCAGGGACAGGCGGACAAAGTACACCAAAATGAGTCATAGCTCGGCACCAAACAAGGGGTACAAATATCCATTAAAGTGTACGTCTTAGTGTAGCTTAGCTTAGCTTACGAATACTGAATTCTGGCAGTAAATGGAATCGTCGTTGATTCATTTGTGGCGATAACTTCGCTCATGCTCCGCTAACGCCGTTTAATAAAGAGAACTAGCAGTGGTACGGTCAGCCTTTTAGTTAATGGGATTGCTTAGCTAAGCATCTGCCACGTAATAAGTAAGCGTAAGCTTTTTTGTTTTGTCAATGTGTATAGAGAGCGTATCCTTGTAATTTAATGAAGCCTGCCCTTACTTATGCCCATTACAACCCCTAAAGTCAAAATTTAGCTCAACTCAAATAGTTTGAAACGGCTAATTGAATTATATCAATTTTACCTTTTTTAGATTAAAATCAGTACTTGTCTAAGTTTGAAGAGTAAGAAATGACAGAGACAGCAACAGAGCAACTAACCGGAAAATCTTTACTACAAAAGATAAAAAGTAGCAACTTACCTAAAAGAGAATTAGCTAAAGAGTGTGGCTACTATAGTGTAAGCAAGGGTGGCGAGGTTCGGGTTAATATAGCAGATTTTTACGATGCCTTACTGGCAGCGAAAGGTATTGCTCTAGAACCGAAATCAGAAAAAGATGCAAGAGGAAGAGAGGCAACTTATCGGGTAACGGTACATCAAAACGGTCAAATTGTCATTGGCAGTTCTTATACTGAGTTGATGGGGCTGAAGCCTGGAGATGAATTTGAAATCAAGCTGGGGCATAAACACATTCGCTTGATTCAGATAGATGAGAATAAAAATGGAGTCGAACAATCAGATGAAAAATAATTAGCAATATTGTTTTTTCAAACGCATTGCTAACCCTGCAATATTACTGTTGTCAATGCGCGAAATAGGGAGAGCAAAATTTGCTTTAGTTGTGTGCCTCTAGCCCCCCGCTTCGCAGAGCAAAAAGGAGCGCTCCAGCTATAACTCAATTGGTTGGAACCATAGCGCTCGCTCAAGATTTCAATAAACTTGCTTTTTGCAGGCGAGATATGAGTCCAGGTCGATTAGTATATTGCTGCTTGATTTGCTCAATACGATTGTAAAACTCCTTGAGATTGCCCTGATGCTCAGCGAGATCTCGTAACTCTTTCAAATGAACTATTGCTTGATCGTAGGCTTTAGTTTGCTTGAGTTCAATCAAGCGAAAGACTTCTTGCCACAAAGTGTCTCCTTGAGGAGCAAGCGCATCTAATCGCTGATGTCTGGCTTTCTCTGCGGCAAGTTGTTCTTTGTGTTCTCGCTGTTTTCGCACTTTTTCAGCACTTGCCATCAAGTTTGCTAATGACCTACCTGAAATTGTGCCAGCATTGACGAGTGGTTGGCTAAACATCTGCCGCAAGCGTTGTATTAATTCAACACCTACATGAGAATCGCCCTTGACCACCCGGAGTAAGTAATGATTGCGCTCGTTTTCAGGCAGAGCGGCGATCCATTCGTCTACAGGTTCAGGATTTGCCTGGCGGGTTTGGCTTGCTTCTGCTGCTGCCGCAATTAAGTCGGTTTCAACCTTAAACAACTCTACAAAGGTTTTTAGGGCAGGAGAGAGCTGCTTGAGGTTGGGTGGAACGGGCGGTTCAATAACTTCCAAATCTACATCAGCATCCTCTATCAAGCCAGCCCGCAACCATGCTAGGTATAACAGCCGTAAATCACCCTGTAATAGTTCATCCCGCAAAGCGACCAAACCAGAGAGCCAACCTTCTCCCTCAATCCAATCATAATAATCTTCGCCAGTAAGGTTAATATCAATAATGACTGACTTTTCAGTAGTTGAAACACAGATGTAGTAGGGGACGCAGTACGGTTCAAAAGTTGCCCTATTTACTAGACCTTTTGGTAGCCGGAGCATTAGCTGCCGCACCCCAAAATTGGTTACGTACAGCATCAAGTCAAAGCAGCGTTCTATAACCTCTAATGGATCGCCGCGAAAATCGCCATAGTTGTAAACAAATTGGGCATTTGTCGCTGTCAACTCCACCCGACTTGACAGTTGTTTAAGATAATTGTGGTCAGCATTGGTCAGTGTCCGCTCTAGGGCTTGAAACTCGTAGTATTGATACTCACTCACGATGCTTTTACAATCTCAGTCTGAAATTAATTTTAACTAACATTGTATCAATTCCGCTGCTGGTGAAGTTAGTAAAATCTGATGCTGATTTTAGGAATTAGGTATAAACGGATTAGTTGCTATTGATTGACATTTAAAACGCTACTCTCACACCCAATTCTTCTAGCATTTGCTTCAACAATTCTTCCATAACTTCCCCGTTCGTCTGACCCAAAGTTGCTGGGCCACAGAGAAATTCTTTAATCGTTATTTTTTGCTCATAAAAATCTTTAACAAAATCCCGAATTTCAACTAAAACCTGGATCTGAGCTAAAAGTTGCTCTAACTTTTCTCCAATAGGGTCAATTCCTGCTCGTACAGCTTTGCGGTAATCAGAAACCATTACTCCTTCTGCACTACTTTTTAGCTGACGAAGTTCCTGTTTGAGAGCAACATATTGAGTTTTGAGCAGTTCATTTTCTGCTTCTAAACGATGACATTGTTGGCTCAAATTATCCTGACTGTTACTCTGGCTCGATTCTCCTTGCTGGTGTTGTCGTTCGATTTCCAATAACCCTGCTAGGTCTTTCGCTTGGTAAGCTTGATTAATTTGCTTCATAATCTCCGTGTAGCTGTTCTCCATCTCGCTTGATGCCACCTTATCTGGGTGAAAAACTTCAGCTAAGCGAATAAATATCTGACGAATCTTTCTACTTTCATCAGTTTTGTTAGTAGCAGCAAATTCTAGCTTTTGTTCTACCTTCTGATCTGGAGCGTAGTGTTTTGATTGCGAGGAGTGAAAATCATTTTTATACTGATTTGGTTCAAACCATTCCTCAATCTCTTGCTCGTTCTCCTCATGATTAGCTTTAGGACTAATAATTCCCATCGCTTGCAGGTTATAGTAAATTACTACAATACTTTTCCTCGTCTGCTTGCCCAACTTTCTCCCTGTCAAAATCTCATCAAACAAAGTATGAATTTCTGTATCAAGAGCTACTAATCTGCTGAAGCTACGATTACCTCGCTCAAATATCTCTGTAGCGACAGAGCGCATCTGTTCGCCAAAATTCTTTAGTTCAGTCTGTTTTCTCTTAATCTGTTTGACCAGCCATTGATACTCTTTTTCTAGAGCTTCATGATGGGTATCGAGTGATGAAACAGCAAGCGTTGTGGTGGTAGTGGCAGGGAATGAAGCTTTTTGAGGCATGGCAGATGTGAGGAAACTTACGGTGAATTAGCTAACAGGTAGAACGCAGAGCGCTCCTCGCAAAGAAGATATATAGTAGGATGCTTCTGGTTCTAATCACTGACAACTGTTAGATGAATGAGTCACTTAACTTTTTTAGCTTACTATTTTTGTCAAACCACGATCTGCTTTGAGAAGAGCCTCGTTCTCGAATTAACGTTAAACTGGGGCTAGAATCACCTTTTAGCTGTTGCTTAGTTAGCTTTTATTTCCTTGCTGCTCTGCCCAAAGAGAGAGGAAAACGCTAAGTTATTTTGTAATTTGAAATACATAGGTTGCTTTTACGTTCAGCTAATTGTTGCTGATTACTAACGGCTGATTTGTGAAGCAACGCTCTAACAGCTGCATCGTTTCACCGATGCCAGTCTTAACCTGCGCTTATAGATGGAGGGGAAAGAAAATGTCTGTGACAAAGCGAAAATCGGGAACTGCTGTTGTCTTTGAGGCTCCTAATGGTGGCGTGGTAGCAGTTTATGCTCAAGGAGTGTGTTATGTAGCTCCTATTTGTACACCTGGTTTAAAAAGTAGCATCTCAGAACTGGTGCCAGATGACGCGACAACAGAGGAATTAGTTACACAAGCCCAGTTCTTGGAATTACTGGCACAGAAGACTAAATAAAGTTCTTTTACAACTTGAGAATTTCAGGTGTCCGTTGTTGGTATTGCTAGCTTTAGCAGATCTGGGCAAGAAGTTAGTATTGGCTCCTTACTAATAGCTTGCTTTAGATCTGCTAGCATTTGGGACAGCACAGAAAGCGACTGCTTTAATAGCTTGCACGACCTCAACAGAGGCTATTGCAAGCAAGTAATTGTCATGTCCACGCTGAAACCAAACGTATCAAAGCAGTAAGGCTTACAATGTTTTGATGCGTCCAGCAAGAGTAGCAACTGCTAGTACCAAAATACTAGGCTCGACAGGCTTTGCAATCTGAAGTTGGAAGCCTGCCCTCAAGGCTTGTGCAAGTTCTTCCTCATCAGTATAAGCTGTCACTGCTATTGCTGGAATGTCCTGGGATGAAGATATAGAGCGTCTTAGCTTGCGAACCAAACTGTATCCATCAAGCAGGGGCATTCTAATGTCACTAACCAGAATGTCTGGGTCAAATTGCTCTAATACTTCTAGGGCTGCCCTTACCGAGTCAACAGCCAGCACAGATGCTCCATTTCCTTTGAGTGCTATTTCTTGAACGGATCGTCCATCTCGATCGTCATCGACAACCAAGACTTTAACCCCAATTAGTAAACTTTGGTTATCAAATAAAGTCTCTTGCTTCGTTGTGTTTCTCCAAAGCAGCCGCTTCATCTGCCTTCTTTGGATGGCACTGCTCAAGGAATTAATGAAATACTCCCAATCAATTGGTTTTTGAATCAGGTCATAGGCTCCAGAACGCAAAGCTTGTACAGCTATGCGGTACTCTTGATATCCTGTCAGCAGTAGTACTGGAGTTTCAGGTCGCCGTTCTCGAATTGTTACTAACAGATCCAGCCCATCAATACACGGCATTTTAACGTCGGTAACAATTGCATCATAGTTATTCTTTTCAATGTGACGCAATGCTTTATCTGCCGAATTGCAGGTGACGGTATTTACAGAAGGGAGTCGGACGCGCAACCCTTCAGACAAGGCGTAAAGGAATGTTACGTCATCATCTACGAGCAGGACGCGAGCTTGGGGGGTTAAGTTAGCTCCCGAATCAGCATCAATATTACCTTGTTGCGTCTTTGACACTGCCCTCCTCCTAGTTACTATGGCTCTATTGGAACTGCTGCACCGACTGCACAAGAATTCCTCTAGAGGCTTAGACCTCAAGTAAAAAACAAAAGTATTCTTTACTACATTTGATAGGGGAAAGGACAGCAATACATCTGCCAAGGGAAATATGCCTTAACCTTTTGTTAGAAAAATCAGCTAATTATCATAATTTCAGAGATGGGAGATAACTTCTTAGTCCTATTACCAACACACAAATTTCACTTCAAAAAACTTCTACCCTAGGGTATAGCCAAATCCACCCTCAAGAATCAGAGGCTTTAAGCTTAGCGGCGGTTAGTTTTAGTTGTACAGAAAAAATTTAGAGATGAATGTTTGACGGTATTAGTCCGAAAGCTGATATTTGATGAAATTATTAAATAATTAGTTAAACTTATGCTAAAAGCCAAGATTTTGATTGTTGAAAGTGGGGGTATTATTGCTCTTGATATCCAGAAGAGCCTACAAAGAGTTGGATATAGTGTCCCGGCTGTCACTAATTCAGGACTCAAAGCAATAAATCTAGCAAAAGAAATTGCTCCTGATTTAGTGCTAATGGATCTTGAATTAAAAGGAGAGATAAATGGGGTGATGGCGGCAAAACAAATTTCAACTTGGTTGAATATTCCAGTCATCTATCTTACTACTCGTAAACCTGATGACTTGAGTAAGACATGGCAATATATATGCAAGCCTTTTCAACAAGAAAAGTTATACACTGCGATTAAAATAGCTCTAGCAAAAAACGCTACCTTTCCACAGCCCATGATTAGACTGGGTGCTAATGCAGCTTAATTTGTCAGAACTGCGTGCCTGAGCGTTATTAAAGAAAATGTTAGGAATTTACACTCACGCAGCAGTAGTTTTAACTGCTGTTTTATTCTTTCTCCAAATTTTTTATTTCGTTAGGCAGAGGACGCAGTTCCCCTAACTGGGTATCTTGAGAACGCTTGATCAAGCTCTCACAAGTAGTTATGAGCATTGAGTTGTCCTGTCCGATTGTGAACTACCCAGGTATTAATAGCCCCTGCCAGTATTTACAGGCAATGGAGCGACTAGTTACCGTTGTTCAAGAGCTTTCGCTAGCACGGACTCTTGAAACAATTATGGCGATTGTCAGAGTCGCAGCACGGGAACTAACCGCAGCTGATGGAGCAAGTTTTGTTGTCCGCGACGGGGAGCAATGCTTATATGCTGATGAAGACGCGATTGCTCCACTTTGGAAAGGAAAACGCTTCCCGATCAATATCTGCATCGGCGGTTGGACAATGCAGAACCGCCAGCCAGCCATAATTGAGGACATCGACAAGGATAGC
>QQTW01004181.1_pt1 | contig 10786 bp, 6 predicted proteins | sample 1904831 | NCBI WGS metagenome assembly QQTW01 (sample SAMN09435610, study PRJNA476489) | Subsurface metagenome, whole genome shotgun sequencing project.
ATCGTTAGCTTGGGAGTCTTCCATCAAGCCGCCCATCCATTCTCCATTTCTCCGAGTCCCCCTCGAGCTCCGTAATCGCATTTACAAGGAACTCCTTGTCACCAGTCTCACCAAGACGCCTAAGCCCTTCCTCGACAATTGCCGCTCTGCTACGCGGTATGACTGGAACTTGCATCCAGCTATTCTGGCCACCAGCCGTCAGATACACGATGAAGCGCGGTCTATCCTAGGCGTATACAACGAGTTCGTCGTGGTCGAGAGTGCTGCCAAGGAGCTTGAGCAGAAGAAAAGCGATATGGGCCAGGAGGACACTGGAATCATGCAATACCGAGTCAAGCTGTGGCCTGGGAAGAAGTGCAAAATTGGTGACGTCCCGAATGAGAGGATGAGAATCTGGTTTGGCAAGGAAGACTCCCAAGCTAACGATACCGAGAACAAGTCCTGGACCCACGTGGTCCTGGTCGAGGAGTTGCGCGACTTGCTCGTCGGACTTTCGATCTATCAAGGCAAATACGGACCATACCGCATCCTCGGACTGGTTGCAAAAATCACGGTCCCTAAGCCCATCGTCGAAGAGACACAGAAGCGGAAGAAGGCTCGAGAACGACGACTTTTGGACCCAGTGATGAAGTTGCGCTTCCTGTCATCAGTCGAGGTTGAGGGTGTGACGCCCGGCAGAAGCCAAGCTGTTTCTGATCAACTTCGTCGATCCAAGTGGGACCATCAAATCGTTTACGCCACGTTCAACGAGCTCCTCGACGCCGGCAACCAGGCGCGTCAAATGGGCCATTACACTGTCGCAAGCGGGTACTATAGGCTTGCGTCCGACTACGTGATCCATTTCATGGAACACCAACGATACGTCTTCACCGATCCGATAGACCCAATTGCGTTCCAGTTCAAGGTCCATCTCCAGCGTTCGCGCACCTGGATCGAATCGGGCTACTTTGAAGATGCGCTTGGTGCCGCAGAAGTCGCACTCAATGCCGCCAACGCCGTCTTCCGCACGAACGTGCCAGCTGTCGGACCTCCGCCAGTAAGCGCAGACGGTAGAGCGAAAAAGGGCGCCTTCAGGAAATGGACTTGCGAGTGTATCAAGGATGGAGCGGCCAAGTATGGGCAACGTATCAAAGCCGAAGAGATAGGGGCCGCTTACTACTACAAAAGCATCGCCGAACACTGTGCGGACGGCGACTCGGCGACAGAACAGGCTGAGGACGATAAGATGCTAGGGATCGGTTGTTGCGCCATCTCCGACACAGCACCCAAAGATTGCATACAAGAGCTTCTTGAATTAGACAAACGGACCATGGAAAGACTCATGGAAGAAGGTCATACCGACCACCACGGATCGAGTGACGACGAGTGGGAAGACATCGACTAATCTTTTTTTTTCTTGTATGATACACCCCCACGTACAATGAACCTCAACAACGTCGAGCGTAATCCCTTTTCAGTCCCGAGGTAACATAGAAGAACAATGCCTTTCATAGATCGACTAGAATGCCAGAAGCCCTTTAGGTAGAAGGAAGAACTCACAGATACTCGGGCTTACAACTGTCTCTGCCATCTTACCATTTCTTGTTCCTTAGCCCCACCGCATTCAAACTACCAGCACCAACCTCGCCCTCTCATCCATCTTCTACACTGTCTCTAACCACCGCGACAACCCACCTCAAAATCTCTCCCAGCTCCCCCTCCCTCCCCATCCTCACCCTCACCCCTTCCCTCTCACAAACCCGCTCATCCACCGACCCCTCAATATCCCCTTCGCCGAAGAATCCTTGATTCTCCAGCACATGGTTGGGCCAGACGACCCTGTCAAAGTACCCCGCCGGATCCTCCCACCACCCGTCCATAGTCGTATACCCGCTCCTCGCCTCCCTCCTTCTCTTGGCATCCTCGTACGGCGCCCGCACGAGGATCTTGACGTCGAGCAGGGAGACGAACGAGCGGGGCACGGAGGGCGTGAAGAGGAGGAAGCCGTCGAGCAGGAGGATGCGCTGTGCGGTGGTACCTTCTTTCCGCTCCCTATCTGTCGTTGTCTTCTCTCTCACCTCATGCCGGAGCTCCTCGACGAGCGCCTGCGTGATCCCTCCTCCGCCGGCACCACCGGCACATTCCGGCTGCGGATTGACCTGCCCCTCATCGACTGGCTCGCCATCCCTCCACTTCCGCACCGCGGTTTCAAGGCGCGGCCAGTCGAGACTTGCGGTGCAGTCCCAATCTAGGAGACCGTCGCGGACGGGGAGCTCGGCTTGCGGTCTGTAGAAGTCGTCGACGTGGAGGAGCGTAAGGGCATAAAGGGGTGGGGGGAAGATGGAGGGGAGCTGGGATGCGATTGAGGATTTGCCGGTTGAGGAGAGGCCGCTGAGGGCGATAGTCAAGGGTTTTGTTGGGGAGGGCGGCATGTACAGGTGTGGAATGGTCGATCGGAGGTGGCTCGGGCGGGTGTTCTTGGAAAAAGCCTTGGGGGTCCATTTGGTTTGCTTTGGTTGGACAATAATGCATGTCACGTGGAAGACATTAGTAGAGTTTAGAGATTGGTCCGGATTAGTATACAAATAATGTCATGTTCCTGTTTCATGTTGAGCCCTATTCACATAGACTGAAAAATCTGGAGGCAACAGCCACTGAAATGTGTAGGCTAACAAATACTGCTCGTTACCATCTGGTCCGCAGAGCAAAGCCAAATGCTTGCTGAACGCCCGCTAAAGCTCAGACCGAACGCATCTCATGGCCCAAGGTGGAGGAGCTTACGAAGGTCGATAGGGTCCAACACTGGAGTGGTTGTGAGTGGTTGTGTAGGTGAATGCGAGAAAGCGCAGACAGCATCATCGTCGTCCCGGCCAACCCCAGCAGACAGCTCAAAGCGACGGCAAAACGACTACAGGTCGCTCGCTCCAGGAAGAAGCCCTACTCCTCCTCGCTTTCTTCGCTATCATCCTCGTCGCCGCTCGTATCATGTGGACCGGCAACTGAGGAGGTATCAGAACTGGGTGGAGTTCCAAGCCCATGGGCTGGGTACTTACAAACATCCGGAGCATTCTCGATCGAGGGCGTTGGGTTCTGAAATTGTGACGAGATGCTCTTAAGGTCCTGGATCTGTCGCTCTTGCTCTTGTTTGCTCATCGGCTTGTTCTTCTTCCGCGCTGGCGCTGGAGCCGATGTTACGACAGGCGGGGGCCGAGGCGTCTCTTCGTCTCCCTTGCTGTTTCTTCGAACAAACTCATGCAGCTTCCGGAGAACGTCGTCGGAGAGTTCATCGATGTCAAGCTCAAGTTCATCATCTTGCACGCCCTGCTCAATTCCGCCGGTCAGCCCATTGACTACAAAGATTGGACCATAAGGGGATGGCTCGGGGCGTACCTTCAGACTCGGCATATTATCGCGGATGATCTTGAGAGCCTTGGCCATCTTTGTTTCCGAGAGCGAGTTGATACGATTGGAAATGTCTTGCTTCTGCTCGTACGTCACGTATTGCTCTTTCTTCGAATGCTTCGCAGGCGCTTTCTTCTCTTGCCTTGCCGGTTTCGCTGGAGCAGCTTTTTTGGCAGCCTTCTTCTCGGGCTTGGCGCCTTTGCCGGCCTTCTTGCCGGCCGCCGGTGGAGACTTCTTTTTCTTCTGGAGCATTTTAACCTGCTCAGACATTTGAGCAATGGATCGCTGCAAAATGGTCAGCTGATCCTCGTCCACGTCCTCCTCAGCTTCATCCTCTTCGTCTTCCTCTTCTTCGTCCTCGTCATCGGAGCTAGTCGTTGACTGTGCGCCAGACACTGGACTGTGTGCCTTAATCCAGGTCTGCTGTTGGTCCATTTCGTAGTTGTAATATTTCTCAAGCTCACCGGCTAGATTACAGATAGGGTGGTCTGGCTTGTTGTATGTGCGACAGTTGAAGAAGATGAGTTTCATGTCCTTGTCGAATTCGCCCGCGTTCTCGTATTGTCCACTCTCAAGTTTGGCCTTCATCGTCGACAAATCCATGGGCTTCTTGATGTACTTGAAGTAATCTGGGATGTTCAAGGCGATCGGATCGACGGGGACTGCGAACGGGTCGGTAAGATTTTTGTATCTAGGCTTCATGATTTCGTCCAGTACATGCGAACAAAATTTGAGTTCCGCTTGGAACTTCTTCTTCTTCGGTTTCGAATGCGCGTATGGAAGATCGCGTGGAGCTGGAGGGTGGATATCACGCTTGGGACGACCGTCCCCTTTGGTGGAGTCACGGCGAATTAAAGGCACGCCATTCGTGTTGAGGGCAAAGGTCGTGTTCGGCGATCGAGCTGTGACAGGGGACGGCGCAGTGGCAGCTGGCAGAGAGGCTCTTGGTTCTCGTTTCGGAAGCCCTGCTTTAGGCGCTAATGGCAGCGATGTCTTTCTCGACTTCTTGTCCACGGGTGCCGATGCCTTCACTTCGAGTCCGGGGAGATTGGCCATTCCACGTTCGAATGTTTTCGCCATAGCATGAGCATTCTTGGTGATAGCATGCTCCGGCCCGTTGAACAGGATTGAATTCTGGACAATTTGTTCGAAGTCGGACTTGAATGCCTGTGTGGAAGCATACTGGTCACTCTTAAGCTTCTCTTCCATCGTCTTGAGATCCATGGGGTTCTTAACGAAATCGAAATAGGTCGGAATGTTCAAGCCAACTATGTCCACCGGGTTAGCGAATGGTTTCGCATCGTTCGACCGTCTTGTATTTTGGATAACTTTGACCATATGCTTCTTTTGTGCATGTGTGATGGGTACGGCAGGTTCGGAAACAATTTGCGTAGGAGTTGAGGAATGAGTGACTGATCCTTGTCCAGGTTGAGCAGGCACTTTGAAATAGGCATTTGTCGACTTATCATTGACAGGCGAAGTCCCGCCGTCGAGTCTCGATCGCTTGGCAGCCGGTGCTTCATCTCCATCGTCTTCGCGAGGTCGCGACATTTTTGGAGGGGACTGAAGACCGGCTGCTAATTCTGAGTCAAGGGACATTCGCTCCTGGTCGGTGTTGCTCATTAGTTGACTTGGCGAAGGAGCTGGATCCAGTGGCGCTTCGGGCTGCTTGTCTTCAGGTATTGGAACAGGAGGGTGATGCGGAACTTGGATAGCTGCAATGGATGGTTCGGATGCTGCTGAATTCTGTACCGGGACCTGATGCGAAGGCGCTGGCTCTGGCTGTCCGTCGACGACGGACGCAGCCGGCGGGTGAGACTCAGTCGTCGTGGATACCTTGACAGCTTGGAGTTGATCCGAGAGTACTCCGTTGTTTAGATCAGTCTCGCGAGGGATGTTGTCTTGCTGGTCCTTTTCTTTAATTTCCGTGGTCTGCTCCAAGGTCGCAAGCCGAGGCTCGCCAGGGTCTAGCGGTTGAGGCAATGGTGAGCTAGAGCCAAGAGTCGGCTTATCTGCGCCTTCCTCCGGTAATTCGAAAGTGTGATCGTAAGATTGATCAGGGGTCGCTATTGATGAAGGTTCAACCTCACCAGAGACCGAGTAATGCGAATTCAATTTACTGGCGATATCGTTTGCGTTGGCTATTGATGTATGATCACCATTCACTTCGGTGGATCCAATGTCATCAATTGATGTCGCTTGAGTTGAGTTGCCAGTGAGGGGGGCAGTGTTGGGGGAGGAGTCTTTGAAGTGGTGACCATTTGAAAGCAAATCACTGCTAGATATGGCGGTGTAAGAAGTTATCGCAAAGAAAAACCAAGAGCGTTCGACAAAAACAGGAAAGACTCACCTCTGCGGATTCATATCAACATCCATGAAATCGGCTGGTGGAGTAAGCGGGCGTTTCGTTTCCGTCGCGCCGCCATCAGTTGCTTCAACAGCCATCCTTGAAGACAAGCGACGCAGACTCTTGGCGCGCTGGCAAGGATCGAGACGGCCAGAGTCGTAAGCAAATGCAACAGCGGCGTCGAGCAGTTGCGGAGAAATATCGGCGAACAACGACCAGATCCTCGGCGTAGGAAACCTGGTGGGAGAGAACGACGTGCGCAATATAGAAAGGTATTGGCCTCTCGCGTACTCGAGAAAAGAAAGATGGAATCCGGGAAAGCTGACTTCTTTAAATATGCGACTGCTATGATGAATAGAGTGTGTATCAAACACGTGACGTAACTCGTGAAGAAAATTTATTGAATGTTATGAAATGTTGATGGGAAGCGCAATATCCAGCGAGTGTTGAATATCAAATCACGCTTTGTTATTAGAAAGCGTTGATGAGCAGACACTGTGGTAGGCTTGTGGCAAGATCTGTGAATAGCTTCACGATGGCCTATTTAGGGTTCTTGGCGGAGGTCGGGTCCAGCTAGCTAAAGCGACCGCAAACAGAATTTAGGCGAGGTTAAAAAGCGTGCGGAAGGGGGGTGTCGGAGGATGAATAATCGTTGTGGTGGCACAGAGGTCACTTGACCACTGGGGCTGGAGGCTGGGGAGATTCCGCAGGCATAAGCCGGGCGAGAAGAAATCGAGGGGGCTCGGAGAGGGGAGGGGCGATGGGATGGCCGAGGTATTAATATGAAGCAACAAACACCATGAGATGACGACCGAAGGCTCAAGTCTTAAATGGTGGGCCCAAGGAAGAGTTTTCGCTTAGTCTTATGTGGCATTGCCGGGATTACATGGATTCCGGCAGCAAAAGCCTTCGTAATTGGTGGAGAAGAAAGCCAGATTGCATGTTCTAAGCTGCATCCAGTGTAGGCCATGTTGACAGTGTGGCCCCTATCTTCACGCGTGAGATCTGTCGCATTTCTCCAAGCCGCGCCCCTTGCGTGCGTTTCAAAAGTGCACAACAGGTCATATACCACCCACTGACCACCAGTACCAGCACCACAACCAGCCAGAGTGAAACCATCCCTTCCACTCTCGTTGATTTAGGCTGTCTTGCCATCACTCGGCCGCATGGCAGCTGCTTAAACCCGAGACGGGCGGGAGGAACAGGCAGCGAGAAAAGCAAAGAGATTGGGGGAAGAGGCTCGAACAAAACTCCGCGCGTCTCCCCCACAGGCTCAGGCTACAACTCGCCCCGTTGCCGTTGGCCCCGACACAACCCCGCGATGACTCAATAATCTTCAAGTACTTCATACTCTTGCAGGTCACGCGACTTATCGTGGACCAGGTCACTCCGATCCGTTGTGCCACTTCAGAAGTAACGCGGACTGTAGTCAAACCTGCATACCAAATGCATCTTGAAAGGAGAAGCGACAGGGTATTGGACCTCATCTATTGATCGCCACACAGGAGATTACATACGGAAATATGAAAGCTGCTGTCGTGCTGTATTGAACCGACTTCTCTACTACAACGGGAAGAGACAGGGTATATACTCAACTGGGCCCTTAAAACGGATATGGCTCACAGCTTTCGGGGGCGGGAGTGTTATGGAAGATAAGAATAATTTGCAACCTTTCACTCCACCTCTTGGCCAAGCCTTTGGCTCCGGCCACATTACTTAATCTATACGAAGCATAGCGTCTCCAATCGTGCTTTTGGCCAGGGTTTAGCGAACCTTATTTTTTTTTGTGTGAGATTGAATCTTTTCACCCACACCGCCTATGAGCGGCAGCTTCAATCTTTTCACCCACACTGCCTATGAGCGGCAGCTTCACGTACACATGCTGTGTACCATCAAGCCTTAAAAAATACAGAGCCGCAAGGCCATAGTAATAGTAACTATGGGCATCGACCAAGTTCTACAAAGCTCAGTGTCCAAAGTCCCAGCACCTTCGGCCCCCGCCGCATCTTCGAATACCCAACCAATCACTAAATCTTCAATACTTCAATCGTCATTTGCGCCCTCATATTTCCAGCTCCCCCTCTTCGCATCCGTGGTACTAGGGCTTGATTCGCAACAGATTCGAATTCATGACACAGCATCTGGACGCTTGCGATGTGAGCACGCGATCGCCCCCAAAGTGACCATCAACTGCCTCGCCTGGGGATATTATGGGAATGGGCCATGGGAGGACCATCAAAAGGACTCGAAGAAGAAGAAGAGAAAATGGACGGAACAAGTCAATGGCGTAGCAAGCGTCGACAATGCGCAAGACGTTGTTCTTGCGTTCGGCACGAGCGATTCAGACCTCCACTTTTACTCCCCGGCAGCAGCGAAGGTCATTGGGACCCTTGAAAATGCTCATACGCAAGGCATAAGAGACTTCGAGTTCGTCAACGCAGGGAGAGGTGCAGAAGGGTGGAGCATTGGCGGTGACGGAAAGTTGGTGCACTGGGATCTGCGGAAAGGCAGGAGCATTAGGTTCGTCAGCATACAATGCAGTGAATTCCTATTTCAGGCGCTAAGTGCCGAAGGATTATATCGCTGCCAGATCCATCTGCAAGGACGCTTTGTCCCTTTGGATCGTCCGTACTCTGCGCGTCACACAAGGTTTTCATCATAGAACCAGAACCCTCAAACCCGACCACATCCTATACAGCTTCAAACAACGTTGTGCATAGTATAAGAGCATCCGCAAAAAGGACAATACAGACTTCACAACCTTCTTCGTTTCTGACCGCAGCCGAGAATGACAGATTCATCAATGTGTTCAGTAACCAAACAGATTCCTCCATCGGGTCTCTTGTGGCTGAAAACGACGTTGCGAAGGTCGCGACTGTACCAGACCACGGATACACCTCTAGTGGAATTAAGACGGCGACAAAGTCGACAGATGAGGTCTTGGCAGCTATAACAAGGGGTGGTGTTCTAGAACTTTTCGAGTCGCCGTTCAATTTTGGTGGCTCGTCTTCTTCCGCACACACAGAACTGAAAACCCTGAAAGCCCGGATGAAGCAGAGGACACGCAAAGCAACAGCAATAGTGAAGATCGTCAGGCCAGACGGAGGCGCTGCGATTGTACCGCTTTTGGATGCTACTTTTGTGGATAATGAATTGATTTTGGTGTGGACCGAAGGCGGCGTTGATCTCCATTTTGATAAAATTCTGTGGAAAAATGAGGATGCGCCAGGAATCTTGCTGAACGGGGTCCACGAGGTCGTCAGAGGGGAAGGCGGGGCGGCCGCTGGAGCTGTCATCATGAATGGGGTCAAGGATATGGGCAGAGCGCATGTGGATGACTCTCAGGCCGTCGTGACGGCTGGTGGGCAACCTGAAGATACAACGATGGGCATCGACAAGCCAGAGGTCATTAGTATATCAAGTGCGGAAGAAGAAACGGACTACGAGGACGAAGAGCTGCCTGAACGGCTCTCACGAAACACGTCCGAGGACGATCGATTACCAGAAGCAGCTTCGCATAGAGGGAACTTGCCTTCAGGAGAAGCAGACGCTACAATGGAGGATACTGATGGGAAGAACAGTGACGCTCACGAAGGCGCCGCAGAAGCCGATCAACCCACTTTCGGGGAAATGATCAAGGCCAACGCACCGGGACCTGTGGACGTCCAAGCAGCGTTCGCCGCCCCAAACGCTCAAGTCTTGGCGCCTACGAGCGAACGGATACTACAGCTGCCGTCAGGGATGTCGCTTGGGACGGTCTTGACCCAGTCATTACGCACAAATGACATCAGCCTCCTGGAAACGTGTCTTCACGTACGTGATGTCGCCATTGTCCGAGCGACCATTGAGCGTCTGGACTCCTCGCTGGCGTCTACACTGATGCAGAAACTTGCCGAAAGATTCCACAGCCGACCTGGACGAGCGGGAAGCCTTCTTGTGTGGATCCAATGGACAGTGGTTGCGCACGGCGGGTATCTAGCTAGTCAGCCCAGTGCAATGAGAACGCTTGCATCACTTCACCGAGTCATCACCGAGCGCGCTCGTTCGCTACCATTGCTGTTGTCGCTGAAGGGGAAACTCGATATGCTTGAAGCACAGATGAACCTCAGGGCTACTATGCAGGCGAGGTCCAAAGCGCAAAATGCCTTTGATGATGACGACGAAGAGGGGATCGTCTACGTGGAAGGGCAAAAGGAAGACGGCTCGGAGAACGAGGTTCAAAGTAGCGATGCAGACGACATGGAAATGGGACTGTCCGACAATGGTATGGCTATCGACAATGCGATGGAGATTGGGGATGACGCCCAAAGCGGCGCAGAAGACGAGGACAACATGCCGCCAACCATGCCGAATGGCGGGCTCACCGATTCCGGCGACGAAGGATCCGGAAGTAGTGGTGCAGATTTCTTGGACGAAGAAGCGGAGTCGACGGATCAAGATTCAGATGATGAAGTGTCCATGGACGATATGAACCAGGAAGACGTCAATTCCGTCGAATCAGACGCCTCCAGCGAGATCGAAGACATCCCACCAGCCAAACGACCGGCAACGGAGAGATTGAGCAATGGCATCAACGACCGGCAACGGAGAGATTAGCAATGGCGTCAAAGACAACGAACGCTGAGCGACAGGTCCGAATAGTGTAGGTAACTTGTGGATGGATGGATACCCCCCGTGGCGAGTTCTGTGAAGGCTTATGTTATCTCATCATTTCATTCTTGCTGTCTTTTGCATGCAAAGCGAAGCGATCAGTCATGTCCAGTCTACCAAAAAGAAGAAGCATCGTCGAAAGCATTAGCGAGAGATACCCTGTATCATATGCATGATGACACGAGTGCATAAGGGTTTGGCGTTATTTACAATGCCGATTGTTCGGTGTTCCGGCACATACACGGGCCGATCCGGAAAGCTTCTCGGATAGAAGAATGAAATGGACAATCGAATGAGAGCTGATATACTGACTGCTCGCGTTGACGTACCATTATATCATCACTTCGAGTTTCCTACGTTCGATCTGTTCAGTATCTCTTCAGTGCTGGGAATTAAGTATGGTGTCTT
>QQTW01004182.1_pt1 | contig 10783 bp, 9 predicted proteins | sample 1904831 | NCBI WGS metagenome assembly QQTW01 (sample SAMN09435610, study PRJNA476489) | Subsurface metagenome, whole genome shotgun sequencing project.
CCCGTAATTCCAACGACACCGACGACTCCCGTAATTCCAACGACACCGACGACTCCCGTAACTCCAATTACACCGACAACTCCCGTAACTCCAATTACACCGACAACTCCCGTAACTCCAACTACACCGACAACTCCTGTAACTCCACCGTCAGATTCGATACCTAACCCAGGAAATAATCCTGGCTCGGATAAACCAATTCCATTTGACCCTTCCAAACAACCACCAACTTAACTACAGCAGGTTACACCTTCGATTCTCCTTGCCAAGGAGTAGTAGGTGTGCCAAAATCCTCTAAAGACAGAGTATCGATTGATGAGTCTTGGTTTGAAGAAGATTGAATGTTTTGGGATAATTGATTTAATTCCTGAAGTACCTCAGATGCAGATTGGTAACGTTCTTGGTAATCTTCGCGTACCATTTTATTTAGAATATTAGCCAAACCAAGATTAACTTCGGCTTGGTCGATCCATACTAATTCCCCGTCTGCATCTTGCTTGATTTCGTGAGGGGGGATACCTGTCAAAGCTTTAATGCCAATCATGCCAACTGCATAAATATCGCTGCTATATTGCGGTCGTCCAAAGCATTGTTCTTTGGGTGCATAGCCTTTAGTACCGATTCCAATTGTAAAAGCTGACTGTTCTGGATTCTCAAGCAAATCGGCAGAAACTTGTTTGACTGCACCAAAGTCGATCAGTACTAGTTTGCGATCGCGCTTTCGTCGCATCACATTACTGGGTTTAATATCGCGGTGAATTACGCCATTTGCATGAACAAATGCTAATATTTGCAATAAATCGCGCAAAATGTCAACTACATCAGTTTGATTAATGCGTTTACCCGATGGTAGTTCTTGACTAAGAGCATTTCCAATGATATACTCTTGCACTAAATAAAATTCGGATTCCTCTTCAAAATAAGCTAAAAGTTGCGGTATTTGGTCGTAGGTTCCCAATCTTTGGAGCGTTTGAGCTTCAGAACTAAACAAGCGTCGCGCAACTTCCAATTCTTCGGATTTATTGCTGGCTGGTTGGAGTTGTTTGACAACGCACAACGGGTTTCCTGGTAATCTAGTATCTTCGGCGATGTAGGTTTCGCTAAATCCTCCAGAACCCAAGACTCTGACGATTTTGTAACGTCCGTCGAGGATTTTACCAGAAATTTGAATTTCCCGTTGCAAAAGTAAGTCTTTGAGGTCTTCTTGTTGGCTGATAATTTCTTGAACAACCCGCGAAGATGGGTTTTTCTTGAGAATATCGACGATTTGGATTTTTTTTAATTTTTCTAATGCAATTTCGGTTCCCAAATATGATATACCAACTGCAAGCATTGCTACGACTGGAATGGCAGTTGGAAAAAATAATTGACTCGAAATAAATAAGATATAGCTGATACCTCCCCAAACTACGGTAATGGCAAAACAGGATAAGATTCTCATTCTGCCATACTTGTTTTTGCCAACAAAGAACGCACACCCAGCAACTAAAGCTAGTACAAACAAACTGCGTGCGGGAGAATTTTCAATTGCCAATGTTAAAGCATTCCCTTCCATCAAAGTTGCGATCGCGTTAGCGTGAATTTCCACTCCTGACATGCGGTCGGCAAATAACCAGTTAACTGCAACTGGATAAAAGTCATTGGCTACGTTTGCAGTTGCACCCACTATCACAATTTTGTCTTTAAATATTTTCCCTGACTGTAAATTACTATTCCACTGGTCGGGGTCGAGAACGTACCAGAAGGGAAGCGTGGGGAAAGTGCCAGCACCACCGCGAAAATAAATGCTTGAGCCTTTTGGTTTGGGAAAATCAATATTTGCAGACCGCAGCGTTGCGGTATCAAAGTCTGGTATTTTGTCCAGCAGCGAACCTTCTGTTTCGGTCAACTCCTTGGGAAACTCCCCCGCTAAACGGTGGACTTTACCATCAATTTCGAGAGGGAAATTTACCGAACCAACAAACTTGGAAGCGCTAAGGAGTATTTCCTGGGGTTGTCGTAGTTGTGTAATTGCTAAACCACCATTTGTCTCGGATTGCTCGTAAAGAGCAGCTAAAGTGACTTTGCTGCGATTGCGTTGTAGTGCTGCAAGTAACTTTTTATCGTCTGCTACACCGTAACTACTCGGCAAATCGAACACCACATCTAACGCTACAGCACGGGCACCGGACTCGATTAACTTGTCAATAACTTGTGCGTATGCTGCGCGTTTGAAGGGAAAAGCTTTCAAAGGTTCAAAAAAAGCGTATTTTTTGGGATTAGTTTGATAGTAAATTTGGGGATTCGATATCGACTGGTCATCGATTGCCAAAATGACGATGTTCTTAGGTGGTGCGATCGCGCCGCGAAATTGATAAAATGCCGATTGTGCCTGCAACTCCATCATTTGCGACAATGGTAAACTCGATCCTGTTAAACAAGCTGCACCGACTGCCCAAACAAAGGCCAGACTATGTCCCAACCGTGCCATCTTTTTGGATCGCGCTAGCACTGAAGTTGGTTTTGTCGAGTTACTTGACTGTTGGTTGGTTGCAGAGACATATTTTTTAGTTAAGGTAGATGTAGATTCTTCCAACATAATTTATATCTAAATTGAGTTACGTACAATTTTTCTTATTTATTTACACGAGCTTTCTGGGCTATAACCTGGAAATAACACTTAAATGAATATCTTATACAATTATTATCTATACCAGTATCGCTTATCGAACTTGTATTGGCTCCACTGTCGGCACAATCAACTGTATTGTAGGGTAATAGTTCGTAAATTCGATACTCCGAGACAGTTGATTGCAATTTGCGTCTTTAAGGAATACAGGCTTTCCACATAGGTTGACGATGCTGCAACGCACCTACAAACACCAATTTACCTAATTTCTCGATTTCTCCAAGTTTAGTGAAAACACTTACGGGAAATCACTAGTGTGGACAGTGGCACTGTACTTTGTTTACAAAAGAATAAAGACTACCAACTGTAAGGCAACATCTACGGTAAGTTTTGAAGGGCGCTTTGCAATTCGGAGCATGTTGTCAGAGTATATAATTACTCTCTCATGCAATACTTGCAACATATCAAAGCAGTAAAGATGTCTTTGGTGGGAGTTAATGTTGGTATGTCCTTGATTTAACAATCAAGCCTCGACCATAGTAGCAAGTTACGATACCACTTGTTTATTTCATACCTCTTTAGGAGTAAACTAGATTGATATACAGCTAATTATGTTGTGATTTAGTCAAGTTTATTGGTAGATTTTTATGGCAGGCACGTCTAATCGTGCTAGGAGGTAATAACGGAAAAAGGCTTAAATGTAAAGCATTATTATTTAAAAGGATTATCTATTTGAGCAATCTTTGATAAAAGATATACATGTCAGCATAGTGTCAATATAATTTATAGATATTAGCGAACTAGTCATTTTATAATTGCTATAATCTATTGTTCCATCAAAATTCTTATGTATATATCTAGGTGTAAATTTCTATGGGTACGACTATGAATCGTCTATCTATTTTTGTAGACGGAAACAATATGTTTTACGCTCAACAAAAAAATGGCTGGTTTTTTGACCCGCGTCGAGTACTAGAATATTTCAAACACGAACAATCGGAAACAACTCTGATTAATGCTTTCTGGTACACTGGCTTAAAAGACCCCCAAGACCAACGCGGATTTCGAGATGCTTTGATTAGTTTAGGTTATACTGTTCGCACTAAAATTCTCAAAGAATATTATGATGATACTTCCGGTCGCTATTCACAAAAAGCTAATTTAGATATTGAAATTGTTGTAGATATGTTTAATACAGTAGACCAATACGACCGGGTTGTTTTATTTAGTGGAGATGGTGATTTTGAACGTGCAATCGAATTATTAAGGTCTAAAAATACTCATATAACGGTTGTATCCACCGAAGGAATGATAGCTAGAGAGTTACGTAATGCCACCGATCGATATATTGATTTAAATGATATCCGCGAAGTTATAGAAAAAGCTGAAGGTTCGTAAATCTTAATCATTATTAACAATTATAATCAAAGAAATAAAGTTGAAAATATTTGTAGCCAGTAAAAATTAATCCGAATAGACGCAAAAGAGGTGCAAATGAGTAACAACACAGACCGAATCATCATCTTTGATACTACACTCCGCGATGGCGAACAGTCTCCGGGTGCAACGTTGAATATTGAAGAAAAATTAACGATTGCCAAGCAGTTAGCACGGTTGGGAGTCGATGTCATTGAGGCAGGGTTTGCCTTTGCCAGTCCCGGTGATTTTGGGGCAATCTGTAAAATTGCCGAGATTGTGGGAACTGAGAATGGTCCAATTATTTGTAGTTTGGCACGAGCTAGGCATGATGATATTAAAGCCGCAGCCAAGGCGATCGCGCCAGCAGCCAAAGGTCGAATTCACACTTTTTTAGCCACATCCGATATTCACCTTGAATACAAATTGAAGAAAACCAGGTCGGAAGTTTTAGCGATAGCTGAAGAAATGGTCGCATATGCCAAAACTTTCACCAACGATATCGAATTTTCACCCGAAGATGCTGGACGTTCCGACCCAGAATTTTTGTATGAAGTATTAGAAAAAGTTATCGCAGCTGGTGCAACAACTGTTAATATTCCCGATACCGTTGGCTATACTACTCCTAGCGAATTTGGAGGATTAATTAAGGGGATTAAAGAAAATGTCCCTAATATCAATAAAGCGATTATTTCGGTTCACGGACACGACGATTTAGGATTAGCTGTTGCGAACTTTTTAGAAGCAGCTAAAAACGGCGCTCGGCAAATGGAATGTACAATTAATGGTATTGGCGAACGTGCTGGAAATGCAGCGTTAGAAGAATTAGTAATGGCATTGCACGTGCGACGACAATATTTCAATCCGTTTTTTGGTAGACCAGTTGACTCCGAAGCACCACTAACAAATATCGATACGCACCAAATTTACAAAACATCACGCTTAGTATCGAATTTGACGGGTATGTTAGTACAGCCAAATAAAGCAATTGTTGGTGCGAATGCTTTTGCCCACGAATCGGGAATTCACCAAGATGGAGTGTTAAAAAATAAGCTCACTTATGAAATTATGGATGCTCAATTAATCGGTTTGACCGAAAATCAAATCGTTTTGGGCAAACACTCCGGACGCAATGCTTTTCGTAGCAGGTTGAAAGAATTGGGTTACGAACTATCAGACACCGAATTGAATAAAGCATTTGTGCGGTTTAAAGAAGTTGCTGATAAAAAGAAAGAAATTAGCGATTGGGATTTAGAAGCGATCGTTAACGACGAAATCCAACAAGCACCTGATTTATTCCGTCTAGAATTGGTGCAAGTATCTTGCGGTGACCGTTCCCGTCCGACTGCAACTGTCACGCTACGCACTCCCGCAGGTGAAGAATTAACCGATGCAGCGATTGGTACGGGACCTGTTGACGCGATTTACAAAGCGATTAACCGCGTTACCAATGTACCAAACCAGTTGATTGAGTATTCAGTGCAATCGGTGACAGCGGGTATTGATGCAATTGGGGAAGTAACGATTCGTTTGCGTCACGAAGACCGTGTATTTTCAGGACGTGCAGCGAATACCGATATTATTGTGGCATCGGCACAGGCATACGTGAATGCACTAAATCGATTGTATGGTGCGATGCAAGGGGAAAGGCAGCACGCGCAAATGGTAGGGACTAGGGAGTAGGGAATAGGGAGTAGGGAGTAAGGGGAAGAGGGGGAAAGGGTAAGGGAGAAAGAGGAAAGAGGTATCAAATTATCAACTTATAACTCTTAACTCCTAACTCCTAACTCCCTACTCCCTACTCCCCCATCTTCCAAGATGATATTTTTGAACAGTTATGGGAATTATAAGTTGGAATAAAGCTGTGGCACTAATGCCAAAAAATTCCAGCCATGCTGTTGAAGATTGTTAAAAAGCACTTTACCAAGTCGGATAAACCTCTAACACTACGTTTAATTCTTATTCTCCCCAAATCTTTACGGCTTTGGGGCTAGTAGGATATCTTTCGTCTAAAAATGGACAGCAAGCAGTAAATGAACTTGCAAACCAAATTAAGGTTCTTTCCTCCACTTCCCCCACTGCCTACTCCCTACCCCCTACTCCTACTATTACCATTCGTACTGCTATGAAAAATTCCGAATGGATCGAGATTGCGATCGCAGATAATGGTAATGGAATGCCAGAAGATGTTCGCAAGCGTATTTTTGACCCATTTTTCACAACCAAACCTGTGGGAAAAGGTACTGGTATGGGTATGTCTATCAGCTATCAAATCATTTCCCAGAAGCATAAAGGCAAATTAGACTGCGTTTCATCCCTCGCAAAAGGAACAGAATTTTCGATTCAAATTCCAATTAATCAAGGTAATAGGGAGTAGAGAGTAGGGAATAGGGTAAAGGGGAAGAGGAAAAACAGATATCAACTCCTAACTCCTAACTAATCAACCTATAGTCTATTTGGTACACCGGCTTACGAGATTGCAAAGGTTTGAGGGTAGTAAATCTCAATTCATCACTCACCTATCTAACGCTAGCTACCGCCTCAACCTCAACAAGTATTGATGGTGATGCGAGGGAAGCCACGCCGATACCAGTTACAGATGGACGAGATTCGCCTAAAAAGCCAGAAAGAATGGGGGCAAGAGTTTCCATGTGTTCTCCAAGTTCACCTCGGATATATACGCGAACTTGCAATAACTGTTCGACTGATGAACCAGCCGCTGTTAGGACAATTTTAAGATTGTCAAGCACCTTTCTCATTTGTCCTTCGACCGAGTTCTCTGTGGTCTCATGTTGATGATTCCAATCGACCTGACCAGATACGAAAACTAGCCCCAATTCCGTCTCGACAGTAGCCTGAGACATGCCAGATGCAGCACCATCGTACAGTTCCTTTGGATTGATTAGTTTTTTGCTCATGCTGTCCTCATAGTTGATTTGAGTAAATCTGTCAAGTAACACAACACCATTGTAATGTATATAGAATTCTCTTCTAAAAAAATGGTGACTTGGTATATTTGGTCGTTAAAAATAGAAAACGATCGCTCCCATTTCTATATCTAATTCTCACTTCCTAACTCCTAACTGCTAACTCCTAACTGCTAACTCCTAACTCCTAACTCCTAATTTAATAACGAACTCAGCACCTTTACCAGGGGATGAAAAACACTCTAATGTGCCATTATGTGTTTCAGTAATAATTTGATAACTAATTGAGAGTCCCAAACCAGTACCTTTGCCTTCGGATTTTGTGGTAAAGAATGCATCAAATAACTTTTGACAGACTTCTTTGGACGTTCCCAAACCGTTATCGGCAATCTTGATTGTGACTTGGTTTGCGGTTGCAAAGATGGAAATTTTGATAATGTTAGGATTTTTTTCTACATCAAAGTAACTTTTGCCTGCGTTGGATTCGTCTAAAGCATCAATGGCATTTGCAAGCAGATTCATCTGGATGAATATAAGTAGTTGGATGCAAAGTTATAAATTCTTCGTAATCATAGCCATTCATCCGTGCATAAGCTGGATTAATTGCGACAATATTACTCGTTTCTAAGTTCATAATCGAAAGTCCATCGACTACATTTTCAAAAATGCTGCGATATTGTTCTTCTTGTTGGGCAATTTGTGCGGGTTGTTCGTAGTTATGTAGCGCATCTCCAGGTTCTGGGTTGGTTGGGGATTGTTGGTTGGGGTAGGGTGGGTTTATATGGTTTGTTGGTGGGGGGGTTGGGTTGGTTGGTGAACCCACCCTTACAGGTTCTGGGTTGGTTGGGGATTTTTGGTTGGGGTGGGGTTGTTCGTAGTTGCGCTTTAGCGTATCTCCAGGTTCTGGGTTGGTTGGGGATTGTTGGTTGGGGTGGGGTGGGTTTATATGGTTTGTTGGTGGGGGGTGAGGTTGGTTGGTGAACCCACCCTTACAGGTTCTGGGTTGGTTGGGGATTTTTGGTTGGGGTGGGGTTGTTCGTAGTTGCGTAGCGCATCTTCTCCAGTTTGCTGGTTAGGGAATAATGGGATGATTAAACCTTGTTGCAATGCATCGGACAAACTTTGCATTGCTTGTTGAGGATTATTTGCGCTGATTACTGATAAAGTTTGTAAATCGAATTCGTTGCCGATACATGCTGCTAACTGCAATGCTTGCTGCGTCGATTCAGGTAACTGTTGCAATTTCCCAATCATCAACTCAACAACATTATCGGTGATATTCTGCTTCTGGATTTCTTCAATATCCCATTGCCATCCAGCTTGGTAATCAAATTGTAATAAACCATCTGAATACAGCGATTTAAGTAGTTGTGCTAAGAAAAAGGGGTTCCCTTGAGTTTTTTTGTGTAAAAGTTCCGCTAAAGATTCAACTGCTTTGGGTAAAAGATTCAGGGTATCTGCGACAAAATAGGTTGTATTTTCTACAGATAACGGTTTTAGGGTAATCTTTGTCAGATTACTAAGAGACCGAATCTTTTTTATCGTCTGTACTAACGGATGGTCAGGATTTACTTCGTTATCTCGATATGCTGCAACAAACAATAAGTGCTGCATTTCTGCATCTGTAACTATAGATTGCCACAATGCTAAATTGGTTGTATTTGCCCACTGCATATCATCCATGAAAATTACTAGCGGATGTTCAAGACGGGCAAATACTTTAATAAAACCCAAAAATGTTTGGAGAATGCGATTTTGTGCTTCAACCGCACTAAGGGACGGTACGGATGGTTGCTTCCCAACAATCAATTCGACTTCGGGAATTAGGTCAATAATAACTTGTGCATTCGCTCCCACTGCTGCTAAAATACCCTCTCGCCATTGAGCAATACGTTCTTTGCTTTCAGTCAGAATTTGTTGAATTAACCCTTGCCAATTTCAGACAACCCAAAGCGTTTAGCAATAACATGATGCAACGCACCAGCTTGCAAACAAGTCGTAATATCACGAGATGCAGCTTGATGCGCTTCTTTACTCATCGCGTACACCAAAACGTAATGAACCGCAAGATTTTTGTACATTAACGAATAAACCGGAACCTGCGGTTGGGTTTGGGAATCTGATGCATAGGTTGCGATCGCGCTATTATTTTTAAGTATTTTCAAGTTGGTTTCTAAGTTGCCACCAAAATCGACTTCCACAACTAGGTCAACTCCAGAACCCGTTATTTCTTTAACCTTTGCTGCTACATCTTCAGTTTTATAGTTAACTATATAATCAGCACCCGCAGCACGAGCAATTTCGGCTTTTTCTTCCGAACTTACCGTTGTAATAACTGTTGCCGCGCCCCATTTTGCCAGTTGAATTGCATAGTTTCCAACCGCACCCGCTCCACCTGTAACTAATACTGTTTTCCCGCTCACAGCGCCATCTTTGAAGACGCAGTGGTGAGCAGTCATTGCTGGAACACCCAAACAAGCGCCCTCGGTAAACTCGGTATTATCGGGTAATAAAACAGTATTATTGCTGGGTACTACTACATATTCCGCAGCAGTCCCCAAACCTTGTGCGAGAGTAGCTTCATATATCCAGACGCGATCGCCGATTCGATCGGTTGAAACGCGATCGCCAACTGCCTCAATTACACCCGCACCATCATTGTGAGGAATAACTCGCGGATAGCGCATTTTCAAACCACCCCAACCGCTACGCTGTTTCACATCCGAAGGGTTAACACCTGACGCACGAACTTTTACTAATACTTCTCCTGCACCAGGTTTGGGAGTATCAACTTCACCAATATTAAATACATCCTTCGCATCACCAATTTTTTCGTACCATGCAGCTTTCATAGATGTCACCTCGTTTTAGGGAGTGGGGAGTAGGCAGTAGGGAGTAGGGGAGAGGGGGAAGTGGGGGGAGTGAAGTAAATTAACTCCTAACTTTTAACTCCTAACTCCTAACTCCTTGCCAGATTTGCAATAGTCCAATCTAAGCTAGATTTTGCCCACTTTGCCATACATTGCTTTTTAATCCTGACTTAGCACTTCTTCCAACCTGCGGATAGCTTCGACAAGTTGCTGTTCGTTTAATTCACCATAACCAAAAATAAATTCACCCGAACTGCTAGACTCTAAATATTGTGTAAAAGCTGACATCATCCCGACTCCAACTTTTGCTGCACGCTGAATAATCTCATTATCGCCAAGATGGGTTTTCAGCTTTACCATAACGTGCAAACCAGCTTTTTCTCCCAAAATTATCGCTTTTTCTCCAAAATGCGATCGCAACGCTTGCACGAGAACTTGACGACGACAGTCATAAAGCGATCGCATTTTTCTAATATGCCGTTCTAGATGCCCTTCCGCGATAAAATCAGCTAGCACTTGCTGTTCTAAAATCGGCAAATGTCGGTCACTCAACCATTTAGCGCGGGCAAAAATAGGCAATAAACTTTTTGGCAGTACTAAATAACCGATTCGTAGCGACGGAAATAGCACTTTAGAAAAAGTCCCAATATACAACACTGAATCACTTCGAGCCAATCCTTGTAATGCTGGAATTGGTCTGTCACCATAACGGTATTCGCTATCATAATCATCCTCGATAATTAACGTCCCATTTTGTGCAGCCCAAGCTAATAATTCCAAACGTCGGGGTAACGAGAGAATTGCACCCGTAGGAAACTGATGCGAGGGAGTAACGTAAACAAGTCGAATATTTTGATTTGCAGAATTTGTTAGTTTACTTACCACTAAACCCGACTCATCAACAGCTATCGGTAATAACTTTGCACCATAGGTTTGAAAAATCAATCTCGCACTCAGATAAC
>QQTW01004183.1_pt1 | contig 10782 bp, 6 predicted proteins | sample 1904831 | NCBI WGS metagenome assembly QQTW01 (sample SAMN09435610, study PRJNA476489) | Subsurface metagenome, whole genome shotgun sequencing project.
AGACACATACGAAAGCTCCGGATCGTCCGACTCCACCCCTTACGGGAGCCCGCCGGTGCCGACCACAACCAATCCCGACTACCCCGACTTGACCAGCACCATGTCTCAAGTCATCATCACAAGCGGGGCGGCTTTCACGACGACCATGGCAGCTACGCTTCCCTTGTATCAGGGACTGGATGCAATTACATATCCCGGCTGAACCTTGCACGGGGCACCGATCGAAAAATGTCGAGCCACGGGCAGATTGTGGATCACGTTTGAGGAGGATCTCGGACGGCTTGAGCAACTCCGCTTCCGATACCCGAAGTACGGCTACCTGCGTCACCTACGCCGGTGTCGCGGTCCGGAGCCTATGGGCGTCCGCAAGCATTGGTTTCCACCACTGGATTCTGGACTGCCTGGCTTCGAGTGATCTCACCAGGAGTACTACCCTGCTGGTGCATGAACGGACCCGAGATAATCGATGAAGATCCACGTCTCTTGAAGGGATTGAACGATCGAGTCGCCTGTCGCATGGTTGATCGCGTTATACCTATGGTTCAGAGACTGCCCTCGCGTGATACAATACCAACGGCGGCTGATCATATGGCCGATAGCGTGTACGGTTCGACAGAGCCGGTCACGGTCTGCAGCATTCTTCCATGGTAGTATTGGAAGGATGGCTTTCGAACCTCGACATGGTTGGATGAAGTGTGAACAGACAGTCGGTGGCAGTATGTTGCCCAACAAGTGCCACGTGTGTCAAGATTGGGCGCCGGGTGGCTCAGTCAGTCATGCTGAGGCCGTGTACTTGCATCAATTTCGGACCTGGATGCCTCGGGACAGTTGGAAATCCTGAGGGTTCAAGAGGGACCAACGACTTGCTTCAAGACCGTTCCACAAGCATCATTGAAATTGTACTGTAGTTCTATCGATCGATCCGAACACCAGACTCCCGCACCATTTTCTTATGCTCTCGACGATTCGTACAAGGGCAGAAGGGAGATTGCATGATTTACACTTTACTTCCCCACTATACAGTGGTGGCCAGTGGGAAATGCCAATCACAGTCGGTTCGAGTACACAAGTAGGGTACAGTACTTCGTCCGTACTTCAGTGCTTTTATGACCATCTCACACTTCCCCCATATCGTCCGTTAAGGTTGTGTTTGTGGTGGTGATGGGTGACGGTGGTCAGATTGGCCTTCGCAACGTGGGAGCTGGTAACGTTACCCCTGTGAGGGAGCTACATGAAGTGGCTGGCGTAAGTGATCGCGCATGTGAGCAGACACGCTTTACCTAAACTGATTTGGCAGCTCGGATCGGAGCGGGAGCCGGTGAGCCATCCGGCGGGAACGGCAATTCTAACCTCCCCATAAGTGCGCCATCGGAATATCATCCTCCGTTCTTGCCTTTGCCCTAAGGCAGGGATACCTTACTAGTAGGTATTTCACATGTACGCCGTGATGATACGTACCTACCTACATCATTCACCGTTGGGCGGAAGGTGCGGGGCCACCTCATCTCGATCGTGGCACGTCAAAGGAAGGCAAGGAAAGGCAAGGCAGCTCACAGAGCGGTAACGTGAATGTGCAAGGGCACAAGATGCCTTATCTTCAACGCAGGTCACGATATGTGTGTGGTTCGTACTCAGATATATTGAATAGGTACCTACGATACTATATATCTTCAAATCTTCGCACTTCTTTTTCTCCAAAGGCTCCTCTCTGCCTTACTTACCTCTCTTCCCATCCTTCCATGTGTCTTTTGTGAACTACGACAGATCAATCTTCCCTCAGGTGATACCTCAGCATGATGCCATCCACAGACAATTCTGGTGGTCTTGTCCACCTGAATATCTTGAACATGGACTGGCTGGTGTCGTGGACGTTGTTGGTGTTCCCCGTGATGGTGAGACACCAGCATTGCGTGACATGACATCTGATTGACCACATCAATCTCAGTTTGTCATCTACCTCGTCGGCACAGCTATCTACAACGTCTATTTTCATCCCCTCCATGTCTTCCCTGGACCCAAATCCTTTGCCGCAACGCGCATCCGACATGTTCAATCTGTACTGGCCGGAAGGCTCTCCCACGACGTCAAAGATTTACATGACAAGTACGGCGAAATTGTGAGGATCGGTCCCAACGAGCTCTCATTCTCCAATCCCCAAGCATGGAAAGACATCTACGGCCACCGCCAAGGCCGCGGCATCCTTGCGAAGGAACCTCGCTTTTACGGCGTACCGCCGGAAGGCGTTCACAACATCGTGACCGTACCGAGCGATGCGGATCACTCGCGCATGCGGAGACTTCTGGCGCACGCCTTCTCCGACAAGGCCTTAAGGGAGCAGGAACCGTTGGTAACGTCTTATGTGGACCGACTCATGAGAAAGCTCCACGCGCAGATTCAAGGACCTCAGCAAGGCAAAGTCGACATTGTGAAATGGTTCAACTTTACCACCTTCGACGTCATTGGTGATCTTGCGTTCGGCGAATCATTTCATTGCCTCGAAAAGGAAGAGTATCATTCCTGGGTGGCAATCTTGTTCGCGACGATCAAATACGCTGTCTACCTGGCCTCCGCCGCCCATTTCCCCCCACTGACGAGACTTCTCGGCATGTTCATACCAAGAAAACTTGGCGAGGAGCGGCAGCAAACGATGCTTCATAACAAGGCGAAGGTGGACAGGAGACTCGCCATGGGCAAAGACGTTGACAGGCCGGACTTCTTCTCTTACTTCCTCCGACACAACGACGAGAAGGGCATGACGACCCTGGAAATCCAAAGTTGCGCGAGCGTCCTCACGATCGCTGGCTCGGAAACCACCGCCACTCTCCTGAGCGGGGTCACTTTCTATCTCCTCCAAAACCCGACCATGTACAAGACGCTCGCTGACGAAGTGCGCACAACGTTCAAATCACAAGCCGATATTCACTACCTGGCCGTTTCTCAGATGCCCTACCTCAACGCTGTTCTCGAAGAAGGTTTCCGCATGTACCCTCCCGTTCCATGCACCTTTCCGCGCGTCGTTCCCCCGGAAGGCGACGAGATTAGCGGCGAATGGATCCCAGGCAAGGTATGTCTGTTCTTCTGGCCTGTCAATCACCACCCCACCACCCGTTCATTCCGTCCAATCACAATAATCATCTGACCACTCGACCACGACGGCAGACAACCGTCGGCCTAAACCAGTATGCAGCCTACCGCTCTGCCCGCAATTTCGCCCTCCCGGACTCCTTCCTCCCCGAACGCTGGCTCCCATCCCCTCCATCTGCACTCTCTAACCACCCCTCCGCACCAACCGTCGACTTCTCTCAGGACCGCAAACAAGTTTTACAGCCCTTCTCCGTCGGTCCGAGGAATTGCATCGGGAAAAACCTGGCGTATATGGAACTGCGCCTCGTCCTGGCGCGCTTGTTCTGGAACTTCGACATCGAGCTTTGCGAGGAGAGTCGAGACTGGAACAGGCAGTGGATTTGGAATCTGTGGGAGAAGGGGCCTTTGGCTGTTAGTTTAAGTGCAAGAGATGGGCAGATGGAGTGAAGGGAAGGCGGTGGTGGGGAACGCAGGTGAAGGCTTGGGAAAGGGGGGCAAGTTCCGTCGTCATGGGCTCGCTGGTCACTGTCTTGCTTTAGGTTAACATGACAGCACTCCATCTCGTCGCGATTAATTGCTTCGCGCATTGGAGATGAAGCTGGAGGAAATTGAATACTTGCTGAGATTACCAGGTCAACCTCAATTACTACCTAAATAGAGCATTTCTCAGTTATGAACATGCATCACTTTCTGACATAGGTCGACAAGTATATCCAGCCCGAGCGCTAAAGGCGCTGGAGATAAGGCTGTTAAATGCCGCTTCCTGGCCGGTCAGTCATAGTGGAAGTGCAGAAAGACCCATTAAGTAAGCTCCAACAAGTCTTACGCTCATTTCCAGACCGATGTCAGGCGAGCAGAGAAGACAGTCCCGGAGGCCCTCAAGTTTCAGTATTCCAATAGAAACTCGACAATAATCTCTTGTAAGACTGACACATGGCTCCATGACGTTGCAGGCTACCAGGTAAGAAAGAACAGAAACAGTCCTGGAGGCCCTCCAGTCCGCTTCAACCCTATAGACGTTCGACGATCATGCCGATTGCGCTAGCGGATGGAACTAACCGTTAGGTCGATGGTATAGAAGAGGTGGGACACGCAGACATCATTGTGCCGTATGTTGAAGACGGCCAAGGGTGTGCTTGGTTCAATATACTAGGTACGCTATGGAACAGTATGTACTGGGAAAGTCTTCAATCATAAGTTTCGCCTAATAGCCAGAGAGCCGCCGCTTGATGTGATTGCTACACCACCGAACCCAAGTCCTTGTCCAGAACGAATGCACCCATGATCGTAACCAACAACGAACGAACGAACGAACGCCCACCTGCCCAGCCCGGATCCCACGATCCGTCCCGAAAAACTCCCGCAAATCTCATGCAATCATACCCGATCTTCCGCAAAATCCACAACCTCGCAATCGTCCTCGAAAAACTCCTCCTCCTCGCCCTGTTCCAACCTCCGCCCCCGTCTGCGCCTCGTCGTCACGACAAGGACCTCGTCGCGCTTCTGCACCGTCATGACGTTCTCCATACGACCCCGTCCCTGCTGACCTGGTTCTCCGTCTGCGTCTGCATCCGTATCCAGCACCGCCGAACCGAGATCGACCTTTGTGGCTGCGATATGTTCGCCAAAGATCCAGATTTCTCGGTTCGAGGGCGAAGGAGGGTTCACATCCTGCCATGCGGGCGGATCGTCGTAAACGGATAGACTGACGCGCGGGTCGGTGTGGAAGGGTTGGTAGGGCGGGTTTGTTTCGATTTCGGCAAAAGAGAGCGGGTGAGCGTGGGGTTTGACCGTTTTGCGTCCAGCGCTAGGGGATGGTTGAAGCGTCCAGTATCCGAACGATGGACGCGCGGAGTCGTGGGTTCCATCGTCGCTTCGAGAGTGTTCTGCGACGAGGCCATCCGAGATGTGCGGGACGGCGAGTTCCAAAGGCCGGCCGCTGACGACGAAAGATTGTCTTTTGGAACCTTTTCTGCTAGCTGTGCTGTGAGCGATGGTGTGAATTCTTACTACGCCGCCTCCGACAACGGCGACACGCTCCTGATCCCGACCGTTCATCCAGCGGACGCTTCCGACCGCGCGGGCGATGGCCGACCCCGGAAGATGGAGTCGGTTGTCACCTACGTGGCGTAGCGTATTGACCGTCCCGGATGCAGCTTCCACTGACTTGCTGAACCCTGCCGCGACCGCTTTGCCGCTTTTGGCACCGACGGCAGATGTTACACCAAATCCACCAATGCCGGAAAAAGCACTGCCAATGCTAGGGGGACGATTGCGAACGGCGGCAAGCAACGGTTGTGCTCGGTTGTTTACCATGCTTATCGCAGAACTAAGGGTGTTGGATCTAGGTCTGTCCTCGATCGCTGTTTCATTCTCTGTCTCCGCTGAGACTGACGACTGCGGGGCGGTGACGGGGCGCACAGACCGACGTGGAGGTGGCCACAGGAAAGAGCTGGCTGGGAGCTCAAATATGTGCGCGGTCCCATTCTCGGTCACGATGGCTAATCTGTCGCCTCGAGGCGCCGCCCACACGACGTCTATGATGCTTGCCACGGTCATTCGTGCGAACCTCGCAACCTGACGGACGGACGGCTCCTGCATGTCAGAGCCACCTCCGGGATTACGAATAATATCCTGCGTGCCTGAATAATCTTCCTTGCCGGAGACCATGCGCATCAAGTCCCAGACATACTGCACATCGCCTTTCCGGCTCGCTGTCAACAACATCAACCCACTTGGCGCGAATGAAACATGGCTGCAGCCGGATGGAGCCTCGAAAGTAGCGATTGGAGTAATTGTCAAGGCAGGAGGTTTACTATCGTACCCTCGACCGAGCTGGTCTAGATCCACAATGGACACCAACGCGCGGTCGCTGGATGCCTGAGGCCCAGCGTCTTCAAAAGCATGAGTCGGAGGAAAGTTTAGCGGAGGCTGTCTCGACACCGGATGAATGGCTTCGTTTCTCGCCCTGTAAGCATCTGTTGATGTGTTGACTTCTTGAGGCTTGGCCCAGTAGCTCTTCCACGCTTGTATTCCTTGGTCACCAACCCATTTGGCACCTTTGATAAACTCCTGAGTGACCTCGCGGGCCACCTTATTGATAAGACTCTCGGCTTGCGGCGAATCAATGACACATGTCGGCTCAGGCTGTGAAGGTGCTGTAAGTGTCTCAAGGCCAGGTACCTTGCGATCAAATTCTGGTAGGAGCACAGTTGCGTTTAGATAGATCTGCGAGGATGTATTGGGTGGCACAACAGCAAGCCATCGGTGACTGAGAGAAATAAGAGGCGACCCCAAAAAGGGGTATGTTTCAACATCATTCTGGTTGATGGATCCTGTCGAACTCGATGATGCCGAGACGCTGCGACGAGTGCTTGCTTTAACGCTCGTCCAGACTTTGCCAATACATTGGAAGAAAACTTTTCCAGTGTCATCCCCAGCTTCTAGACTAAAGATGAAAACTTCACCGCTAGTCCCTGAAGCAACAGTGATGTATTTGCCGTTGGCTTCGACTCTCAGGTTGCCCGTGGGGAGAGGTGGAGAAACTAGCGACCTTGTCTCTGGCGATGTTATGGCTGTGGCGGGGCAGCAGAGCAGGGTCGAAATAAGCTCTTGAGTTTTCAGAGAGTAGACTTCGACACTGGTTTGGTATTGTGTGACTTCTTTGCTACGATATCCGCCAGAGGGCAGCGATGGTCTTGTGGTGGCATCCATCGCCGGAATACCTGGATCATCGGATGTGGGATCATTCAGAGAGTTCACATCTCGTTCATCGCTCATCGTGCTTCTTGCGAGAACTGGTCCATGGATTATGAGGGCAATGAGTGGCCGCTTCGGTTTCAATGGATCTTTGCGCGTCGTGCAAGGCAATATCTTGGCGCTGTGCACGCCTCCACGTAAGCCTTCAAGACGTCCAACAGACTCCATTTTGTCCTTCTCTAGCTTGAATACCTCCAGAGCTCCGTAAGTGCCAGACAAGAGCACGATGTCAAGGGCCTTGGGCCCTTCGTGGCCTGCCGAAGCAAGACTATCAAATCTATAATAGTACATTCCATCGCCAGCTCTTGCTTGCGCATGTTTCGCCCTTGGAAGCCCCAGATCAATATCTGGAGCACCGTAGAAGTGCGCCTGCGGTTGGTGTGGTAGTGGAGGCTGACTTTGCGAATAAATTGAAGTCCTCCTATTCATGTCTGATGGGGCGTGTAAGGGGTCTCCAAAGCTCTGGTAACCATTGATTTGACCTGCGTATCGTACTCCAGCGCTTGGAGGCGACGAAGAGGGCGTAGCATGGTTCAGGCTTCTTGGTCCTCCCCGTCCTCTATCTCCGTATAAAGGCGGCAGGTATGGTGGGGAGCCGCTTATGCTTGGTCCATGGCTCGGTGCGTTAGGAGGACTCTTGCCGAAAGGAACATCGGTCGCCCATTGCTTTGTCATGTAAGCAGCTGTGTTTGGCGGAAAGTCGAGAAGGGAAGGATATTCTATGGGGAGTGGCGACGCAGGCCTGTCGGATGGTACGAGAGGGGGCGAGGCTGGAGGGTCATGCTTGGGGAGTGGTGGAGGCGGAGATTGCGTTCTAACACAACACATCTGCAATCAGCACATACTCGGATGGCCATAATGTCCGTTCTACTCTGATGAGGCGGCAAAGAATGAAATCCGTCACACACATTTCCCTTGGATGGGCCTTCGGTATCTTAACTCCATGATCAGCTTCTCTTCTCGACTCATACTTCCTCCGACCCCTAGCCTTGTTCTGCGGGGCACCAGAACTATGTACCTGAGCTTGCTGGTTGGACGGACTGGTGCTGGGGGGCGTATAATCTTGGTTGGATGGATAGTCCGACGCTGGGGGCATTCACAACGACTCCGTTTGGTGCCGTAAATGTAGGTCCTGGCGCTCTTCCAAAGATGTCTGTACAAGGCTTATAACACCGAGCGAAGGTTCAGTACGTATGTAGAGCGGTCGATCTAGCTGTGATGTCGTCGAAGCAGAGCGGCTTCCCAGAAGCCGGTGTGGAAGTATGATGTGCTTGGTCGATCAGTCGCATAAAGCCAGGCGACGTCAAGCTTGTGTGTGACTAGTCCAGACTCCCGTCAATGCTCGTGACCGAAGAGGCGGCGGTCAAAGGGTGGTATGTGCTGGTGCTGTTCGTTAAGGGGAGAGCTTGCGGGCAGCTGACACAGGCAAAGCCGGCTCGAGTCCACAAGCATGCGGCTTCTGTCGGGATCAGAAGAAGGGTGATTTAATGACGACTGGGGAGATACGAAAGATTTGTGCCAACGTTCATGGAATTCAAGCTCATGTCACTGCGAAAGCTATTGATCGCAAGCGGACAAAGGACGTTGGGTACCGCGTGGATTGCTGAGGGGCAAAGGCTACAGTGGTCTAACTCATGACGGCGATTACGCGCTTCAGGAACAGGCTAGCTTGGGCAACGTTAGGTAAGATAACGTGCTACCGTGACTAGTATCCCAAGCCTAAGTACCTGACTTACTAAGGTATTCTACGTACCAGGAGGAGACAGAGAAATACAGAGAAAACCATAACTAACAGTTGAAGAAAAGAAGTACAGTACAAGCCTTCAACACAATTTTCGGTACAATCTCCAAAGTATGGTACTCATCTGTTGAAAGCAGGATTCTTCGTAGGCATGCCTAGGCCCAAACAGCTCACCAAAGAAACTCGGAAAAAGGGCAAGCAAAAGAATGATGTAGAGCTCTATCTATTTACGGGCCGTGCAATGACATTCTAACCGTGAAGTCTAGGAACCTCAAACTGCTGATGATATTCTAGCAGGTTAGACGCGCGAAGATCACGAATCACAGAATGACTTTATTAACAAGCGATCAGCGGGTGTCGACTTCGAGGAAGCCGGAGAAAAGTGGCGAGCCGGCGATGCAGCCAAGTCGACCAGATTTTTCAACAGGGCGATCGAGAAGTACGAGAGTGGGCTGCAAGCATTTCCGCAGTCGTTCGACCTTGCCTACAACAGGTGTGCATGCTAATACTAGCAACATGGACGGGTGGACAAGAAGCTGACATGATATAGGGCTAGGGTACAGTATCAGTTGACACAGCATCCGAAGCTAGTCGCGCAGCTGCCAACGCCGCTGGCCGAATTACTTCAAACTGCGCTCGACTATCACAGATATGCATTGAGCCTACGGCCTGACGACGGGGATGTTCTGTTGTATGTGGAGTGGCCCCCGTGGATGGTTGTACGAATCTCACTGACTGCGCGATCTGCGCCAGTAATACCGCACAGGTGCTCACAAGCGTTGTCGAAACCGACATGGAAAGTGTACGCTCGCAGGAGGGTCAACGAAGTAATTCGTTAACCTTGCTGCAAGAAGCGTTGGACCTTCTTCGACGATGCCTGACCGGGCAGGAGTTTCGATTCGCTGAATCACAAACGCTGATGGATGTGGTTGACGACAAGCCTGCAGTGGCTCGCATGGATGATGGCAAAGAGAGAGCGGTGATCTCTGGTAGCTCTGAGGCAGTCGAAGACGGGCAATGGGCTTCCGTACTGGAGCCGGTAACCAAAGACACTCTGATTGATACAGCTATTGCCCAACTTGAAACGCTGACACTGGTCTGTGAATTCCTGGTCTCAGACCCCGGGAGCGGTCTTGCGTGGGTAGAGGAGAATATCCACGACCTTGAAAATAAGATTAGGGTTTATGTCGAAGGCACCAACCGGGAGCTTGAAGTGGCCGTTGCAAGAGCCAATCTGATCTGCGCTCTGGCTGACACAATCTTTCATGCGGGACGTATTGACCTATTCACGTATGATGCGGAATTGAACCGGGCCTTCGGCACACATCTGGATCTATCTCAGCATCCGCATTTCCTCTGTGACCACGCAGAAGCTTTGATCACGCTTACGACTAGCGTCCTCCATTCTTTATCTCTCGAGACTGGATGCGCTGAAGATGAGAAACAGTCGATCAGTACTCTCCTCTGGCAGCGATTGACGACCGCCTCGCTACTTCTCACATCCGCATCGAAGCTGCCGTCGGCACAGAATCTCGCCAATATCAACATTGCACGCGGGGACGTGGAGCTGCGGCGGCTACGTCTCGGTGCAGCACCGTTCGACCATGCTGTCGCCAGGCGAAACGGGGCGACACTAGTCAAGAACGCGGAGACATACTATCGCGGCGCGGTGGCTCTAGCGAAGAACGACGTTTCCGCAGATGAGGAGTGGAAGGCGACTGTGAGATTGGCCATCGCCTCAGCAATGGCTGGCGAAGAACGCAAGCTGGCTGAATTGAAGGGAAGAGGGAGACAGGACATCCTGACCACGGTTGAGGAAATGGTTGTGGATGGTATCATAGATAATGAGTCGTCGCGAAAACTCATGGATGGCTGAGCTTCGTACGCTTTGAGATCGAGGAATGTCCAGCGTCCGACGAATCAGCCTGCTGAAAGTGCCCGACGCCGCCGCCTTCCAGACTGCCACCTATTCGACGACAACAATAAAGCCCCTGAATGCGCCCCTCCAGTAAAACCACAGTACTCCATGGCCCAGACCGAATTTCCTTGCCCTAGCGCACTGTTCCCAGCTCTTTATCAATATCCAAAATCTCCTGACCCAACTCTCCATCCGTGAAAACCCCCGAAAGTACTTCCTTCGCCTCCTCCAGATCTTTCACTAGCCCTTCCAGCCCGCCCGCCAATCTTTCAATCTCAGC
>QQTW01004184.1_pt1 | contig 10782 bp, 11 predicted proteins | sample 1904831 | NCBI WGS metagenome assembly QQTW01 (sample SAMN09435610, study PRJNA476489) | Subsurface metagenome, whole genome shotgun sequencing project.
AAGGGCACTCTTACTCTGAGATCGTGAACGAGTCGATTATTGAAGGCATCGATTCACTGAATCCCTACATGCATCATAAAGGAGTAGCATTTATGGTTGATAACTGCTCAACTACCGCTGAGTTGAATCTGAAGAGGACGTGCCATTCTCGATTTCCAACTTATATTTCCCATACTGCATTATTTAACTAACTCACCATGCCTAATGCTAGCCGAACAATTTCTCTAACGACCTCAAGGAATGCCTGCAGAACGGATGATGTTTCATCTTGCTGCCAAACTGCTGCTAAATTTACCTTGGCAGATGTACTAAGATTTGCGTAAACGACTCCCGCTCGACAAATGTTACGAATCGAGGCAGGTGCTAAAGAAACTCCCATACCTGCTGAAACTAAACCTAGAATCGTTTGTTTCTGACTCGCCTTTTGAACAACTCTTGGGCTGAAGCCAGCTTGTTGAAACAGACTGATGCATTGATCGTAATAACCAGGTTCTAAATGACGCGGAACAAGAATAAACGGTTCATTAGCTAGTGCGGATAATGCCAACTCTGGTTCTTTTGCCAGCAAATGTGTTTCCGGTAAAACCACCACTAACGGCTCTTGCAGCAGCAGTTCAACCGATAGAGACTTGTCATTCACAGGCGGAATCATTAAACCAAGGTGAATTTGTTTCTCCTGAAGTGCCTGAATTTGGACACTCGTAGTCATTTCCTCTAAGTTGAGTTCAACTTGGGGAAACCGTTCTCTAAAGATTTGGAGCACTTTTGGCAGCACACTGTACGTCGCAAATCCAGAAAATCCGATTGATAGTCGTCCAATTTCTCCTCGTGCAGCTTGTCGCGCCTTCTCCATTGCTTGCTCTGCTTGCAAGAGAAGGTAACGCGATTCCTCGAAGAACACTTTTCCTGCATCTGTCAGCTGAATGCGACGCTTGATGCGATGGAACAAAGACACCCCCAACTCAGCTTCAAGTTGGTAAATCTGCTGACTAAGCGGTTGTTGAGTCATGTGAAGTCGTTCTGCGGCTCGACCAAAATGCAGTTCTTCTGCAACTATCACAAAGTACCGAAGATGTCTCAGCTCCATTTGAATGTTTTAAGTGTCAACTGTGTACGAAAAAAGTGTTGGACAGTGAAGTGACTAGTTCCTATGGTAGAAGCTAATCGTCTAAAGACTTCAAGCATTTTTACTCGTTATTGGTTTATGCAGTCATTCACTACAACCGTCTTTGAAAAAGAACTCATTTCGTTAGTAGGCATAGAAGAATACATTGTTCGAGGCGGACGGCACCTTTTTCCACGGTTGCCAATAGCTTTTGCAGGAATTCAGCAAATTGGAGTCGTTGGTTGGTCATCTCAAGGTTCGGCTCAAGCCCAGAATTTAAGAGAGTCTCTAGCAGGGACCCCCATCAAGGTCAAAGTGGGACTGCGAGAAAACTCTCCTTCGATTACCGCAGCAGAGGGGGCAGGCTTTACCAAGGCTAACAACACACTTGGAGAAATGTATGACGTAATTGCTGAATCAGATTTGTCCATTTTGCTTATTTCAGATGCAGCACAAGCAAAGAACTATCAGCGGATCTGTGAATCGATTCGTCCAGGAACTACTCTTGGTTTGTCTCATGGCTTTCTGCTAGGGTATCTCAAGTCAATTGGTGAATCATTTCCCAAAAGTATCAATGTAGTTGCAGTTTGTCCGAAAGGCATGGGACCATCTGTCAAAAGACTGTATGAGCAGGGCAGAGAAATTAATGGTGCTGGCATTAATGCTAGTTTCGCCATTCATCAAGATGTAACGGGCAACGCAACTGATTACGCATTAGGATGGGCAGTGGCAATTGGTGCACCTGTAACGTTTCAAACGACACTTGAAGCGGAGTACAAGTCAGATATTTTTGGTGAACGGGGTGTTCTATTGGGTGGTGTGCATGGAGTTGTTGAAAGTCTTTACCGTTGGTTTACCTGTCAAGGCGACTCACCAGAGCAGGCTTACCTCAATTCAGTTGAATCGATTACAGGTCCAATTACTGAACGGATTTCTAAAGATGGCATTCTAGCCGTTTATCAGTTGATGGACGAGCAAGAGCAGAAACTCTTTGAACGGGCTTACTCTGCTGCATATCATCCAATATTTGAAATCCTGATGGAGATCTATGACGAGGTTGAATCGGGCAACGAAATTCGTAGTGTGATTGCAGCCGATGCTCGTCATCAGCTTTATCCGATGAGAAACATCGATACGACCCAGATGTGGCACGTTGGAGCAAGCGTCCGAGCAAATAGATCTGCAAATCATATTTCGATTCATCCGATTACTGCTGGTATTTATATTGCAGCAATGATGGCGCAAACAGATTTACTTAAAGAAAAAGGGCACTCTTACTCTGAGATCGTGAACGAGTCGATTATTGAAGGCATCGATTCACTGAATCCCTACATGCACTATAAAGGATTAGCATTTATGATTGATAACTGCTCAACTACCGCGCGGTTAGGGGCAAGGAAATGGGCACCTCGGTTCGATTACATATTATCCCAACAAGTGTTAACTGCGCTGGACAGTGGTACTCAGTCGGACGAAGAATTATTTAACCAGTTCTTGACCAGTGATATTCATCAGGTTTTGTCGGTTTGTGCACAGCTTCGTCCACCCGTGAGTATTTCGGTTCTCGGTTAGTAATGCAACAACACATGGGCAATCGTCTCTACACAATGCCCCACGCCGTTGCTTGCACAATGACTCGCCTCACCCACCCCATGACTGACATGACTCACAGCCTGCCCGACTGCTTGCAGATCGTCTCCATCAGGCAACACCAATAAATCGCAGCAAGTCAGATCGACTTCTGGACTGGGCGCTGTAGCGAGTCTGCGCCGAAAGCGGTGCAGATCCACACAGAAGTATCCCATTCCTAAAGCGGTTGAGGAACCGATGAGCAGCGGTAAGAGGTGCATGGAACTGGAGTAAGAAGTTTTGTTTCATTGTAACTGTGTGGCGATCGCGTCAGCTGTAGTTGCAGAACTAGGAGAGCGATCGCAGCCGTTTCAAGAAGAGCGATTGACAGACGAAAGACTGCGATCGCCCAATCCCAGCTAAAATTGAGACCATCTGCAAATCTGGCATGAAGTAGAGCCATCCTACTATGACTACGCTGCTCATCCAAACCGAACATATTCCCCTGACGGTCAATTTCCCAGCGATTGTGCAAATGACCCAGGTACAGTTCTACGAATTCTGCCAGGCTAACCGAGATCTCCGCATCGAACGCACCGCCACTGGGGAAGTGGTCATCATGCCACCTACATTTTCAGATACAGGCAACCGCAACTTCAACGTTGCCGCGCAACTTTGGAACTGGTCAGAGCAAGATGGTACAGGAGTAGGCTTTGACTCTAGCACCGGGTTTACCCTGCCCAATGGAGCCACTCGATCGCCCGATACGTCTTGGATTAAGAGTGATCGCTGGAACGCCCTCACCGAAGCAGAAAAAGCATCCTTCGCGCCCATCTGCCCGGACTTTGTGATTGAGCTACGGTCTGCTAGCGATACCCTGAGCAACCTGCAAGCCAAAATGCAGGAGTACATCGACAACGGCGCAGTGCTGGGTTGGCTGATTGATCGCAAGCAGCGAACTGTTCACATCTACCGCCCCAGCCGCACCCCTGAAATTTTAGATAGTCCCGAAACGGTGAGTGCTGAGCCAAAATTACCAGGATTTGTTTTGCGGATGGCAAAGATTTGGTAGTGAGAGCGGAAAGGGCGATCGCCTTTTCTTGTCACTCCTGCGATTTCCGTTCTGAGCGATGCGATCGCGTCAACCGTGCTTGCAGGACAGGGAGCGCGGTAAGATTATTGCCATTGCTTCTTATTAAGCGGTGGGTAGGGAGACGAGGATGGCGTATCAAACTTTTTAGCACTGGGGCTTCAAATTCTCGGTTTCAGGTGTTTAGAGCTTGAATTTTCTTGCGAAAGGCTCGTAGGGCAGGACTTCTTGCGATCGCAATACTTTGCTCAAGCACCGAAGCCACAAAGTCCAGGATCGGCAATGTTGGAAATGTGGGACTGATATCCACTAGCTGATAATGCCCCGCTTGCAACGTGTAGATGTTAAGTTGATTCCTTTCGTAGCGCCAAAGTTCAGGAACACCAAGGGCAGCATAGGCATCGAGTTGGGTTTTTGAGGTGACATCTACCTCAATCGCGAGATCAGGCGGTGGAGCAAGGGTTAGGTCAATGCGTCGTTTTCCTCGCATTTGCGCTTGGTTTTGGATGTAGAAGCACTGATCGGGTTCGATACCACTGTCCATATTTTCTTGTTTGAAGGTGGTAAATCCGAAGCACTCGCAGTCTATTTCTAGTTCATCCAGCAGAATTTTGACAAGGTCCCCAATGAGTTCTTTATCAACTTCATGTTCTGGGGTAGGCATTCTGATTTCTAACCTGCCGTGGCTATAGGCAATGCGGGAGGAACGGGTTTCGCCGAGTTCTTCTAAGATGCGCTCGAATTGTTGCCAGTCGAGGTTACGAATGAGCAACCGTTGACCGGGGGGTACGTCGAGTTGCCGGAGTTGGAGGGTGACCATAATTTTGAGATGGGGACGCACTTCTGATGATACTCTGGCTGCCAGTCAGCAATTCAAGTCTGACCAGCACATGAACTGCCCTCACTGTTACAAAGAAAATTGAATGAACGTCACACATTTGTATTGCTCATCTTGCGGCAAAGAGTACGAGCCACGCCGCCTTTATAACTTATGCGATTGTGGCAAGCCTCTAATGGTCGCATACGACCTGGAACGCGCGCAGATAACCCTCTCGCGAGAATCGCTCATTGGTCGCGTTCCCACTTTATGGCGCTACGAGGAGGTGCTGCCTGTTGAAGATCAAAGCAACCGCTTAACTTTAGGGGAAGGAATGACGCCGCTTCTAAAAGCTGAGCGATTGGGTAAGCAAATCGGGATGCGTCATCTCTACATCAAGGATGAATCGCTCAATCCGACTGCTTCATTCAAGGCGCGAGGCATGGCAGTTGCCGTTTCAATGGCAAAACTTGGAGCGAAAAAGCTGGCAGTCCCTTCGGCAGGAAACGCAGCCGGAGCACTTGCTGCTTATGCGGCAAAGGCTGGACTGGAAGCATTTATCTTCATGCCCAGCGACACTCCGAAAGCAAACATCATCGAGTGCAGGCAGACAGGTGCGCACGTGACTTTAATCGACGGCTTGATTACCGATTGTGGTCGCATAGTCGGCGATCGCAAAGATGCTGAAGGGTGGTTTGATGTTTCGACACTTAAGGAGCCTTACCGAGTTGAAGGCAAAAAGACCATGGGTTACGAGCTTGCCGAACAATTTGGGTGGGAGTTGCCTGAGGTGATCCTTTATCCCACAGGCGGCGGGACAGGTTTGATTGGCATGTGGAAGGCGTTCGATGAGATGGAGCGCATGGGTTGGATAGACAAAAGGCGTCCCAGGATGGTTACAGTCCAAGCGGCAGGGTGCGCACCGATTGTTCACGCATTTGCATCCGGCTCCCAATCTGCTGCAGAGATAGTGGATGCTCACACAGTTGCATCAGGGCTGAGGGTCCCACGCGCCATAGGTGATTTCATTATGCTTGACATCCTGCGCAAGAGTGGCGGCAGCGCAATCGCTGTTACTGATGAGGAGCTACTTTCAGCTACAAAAGAAATCGGAGCGGCTGAAGGTATATTTGTCGCTCCTGAAGGAGGAGCTTGTCTGCCTGCCCTCAAACAATTAATCGAGCGAGGCGAGGTAAGCCGGGATGAAAGGGTCGTGTTATTTAACACTGGATCGGGACTCAAATATCTAGAGGCTTACTGACGGGCATGACGTCTATGTTAAATAATTAAAACAATAAATTACACAACTCAAACATTAAAAACAAGGAAGCATTAAGTGGGTACATCTTTATGATGCCCACAATTATCATTTTGGAAATATTTCTGTTACTACCAATTCTATTTGCTGTAGTACTAGCATTTCATAAAGTCCAGCCGTTGGGTGAAATTAACTATAAATCTAGAGGCTGGAAAAACTTCTTGCGCATAACCAGCGATGAACGGGTTTGGATTGTGTTAAAGAATACAGTTGAGCATGTGGCGATCGTTGTTCCTATTCAAACTGTAGTTGCTCTTACTTTAGCACTCGCATTAAATACGCATATAAAGGGGAAGAACTGGTCTCGGATTCTATTTTTTATGCCAACCGTCACTTCCTACAGCCGTGTTAATACTCACTTTCATGTGGAATTGTAACTCAAATGGTCTTCTGAATAGTTTTTTAGTTTTCTTGGATTTACCTACTTACAATTGGTTAGGTGACCCATCTGTTGCACTTAAAGCAATTATGCTGATGAATATTTGGTCAACTACACCCTTATTCATGGTCATTTATTTGGTAGCTCTACAAGATATCCCAGAAACACTTTATGAAGCAGCAACGATTGATGGAGACAGTTGGTGGGATAAATTTGTTCTTATTACGTTGCCATTTTTGCAGCCTATTACCTTCTTCATTATCGTTATGGGTATTATTGGTATATTTCAACTGTTCGACCAATCTTATATTTTCTCTCGCGGCTCTGGCGGTCCTAACAACTCAACTTTAACTGTTGTACTTCTAATTTATCAGTATGCTTTTAAAAATCTGGATCTGGGTTATGCAGCTGCACTAGCTTTGATGCTGGCGTTGGTGATTATGAGCGTGACCTTGGTTCAGCGTTATTGGTTTAAAGAAGAAAATTTTAGTTGAGGGAAAACTGTATTTATGCAGCTATTTGCTATATAGTTATACTATAATGGTGGGTTTAGCCTTATTAAAATTTTTAGACAAGTTTCCATTATACTATAAGCATATCATAAAAATAAGAAAACAACTCAGTTGCTCAAAACATACAAAATTTTTTGGCTCAATAGGAATTCCAGGGAGTTAGGTCACAACCTCCAGTAAAGCTCCAAGTAAGGCTTTGCATCGTTTTTTAGCATTGTGAACAAACACGAAGAAGCTCAAGTAAAGAGTCACGCTAATTTGAGTCGGGACGATCTCTAGATACCAGGCAGCCGGTAGTACGGGAATGCTGTTTGCCCCCACTAATAGGATTAATATAGAGCAGACACTGGTAAACAGATCTTATTAGTAATAAACAGATCGTTGGTCAAGCCAAGTGCTCTAGCAAATTCGCTCACGTTCACCTCCGACATGCCGTAAAGCGGTGAGACATCGATCTGCCGCCCACCTGCATCCCAAAAGCGGCGCATTATTTGCTGAAGATGATCGCGTGGCTGATTAGACAAAACATCAAACGTCAGAAAGGTTCCCATACCGATTGCAGGCAGTTTCTTCTTTGTGCGCGGGATCTCTTTCGTGATGATCTGCGATGGTTGGTTTAGAGCAGGTTGCGACGGTTGATTTTGGGTTTGATTCTGTGCCTGTGCCGTCTTGAAAACAGTGGGCGCCAAGGCAGCAGCGGCTGCACCAAATCCTAATAACCCAAGTGCAGACCGACGGGAAACAATTTGCCTAATTGCTGGACGAGAATAATTGTTTTGTTCATTGTGTCTTCTGGGTTGAAACCCCGCCCTGTTCGGCTGAGCTCATGGCCGAAGCCTTGTGGGCGGCTTTATGTTTGCAGATATATGGTATTAATCGCTTTGCTTAAGGTGTCTGAGCATGAACCGAACTATAGCTGCATAGATGAATGCTTCTGAGCTAACAGTATAGGTAGAATGTAGTCGCTATTTGCGTATGATGATTCTCACACAGTAGACCTGGTAAGCTTATCGTAAATTTGCTGGAACCTGCTTGGGGATTGTCCATAAGTAAATGGTGGAACCCTCCTGCGTCTGCACAACTCGATCTGGTTTCCACTCACCCATGTCAAAGTCGTGGGATACAATGCGAGTCCCAGGCTTGAGTTGCTTAAACAACTGAGGTCGCAGCTTTACATTCAGCTCAGGCAGTAGGTAAAGTGTTACGACTGTTGCTTCGCTGATGTTGCTCTCAAACAGGTCTTGGTTGAGAAACTTCACACGATCAGTTACTCTTGCCTTTTGAGCGTTGGCGTTAGCCTCCTGGATGCGTTCTGGATTAATATCTATGCCGGTGCCGCGAGTCCCGAACTTTTGCGCTGCTGTAATCGGAATCCGCCCGTCACCACTACCAAGGTCGTAGAGAACATCATTTTTCGTCACTTTGGCTAGTGCTAGCATTTGATCCACAACCTCCTGAGGTGTCGGGACATATACAACATCGGGTTCGCGTTGTGGGGTTTGAACATTAGGAGCAGGTTTTTGGGCTTGCACTTCAGTGAATGGTTCTGCTTGAGCTTGCACATCCAGTCTTTGTTGGGTGCAACCTGCGAATATGAAGCTACCAACACTCAAACTTGTAACCAGCCACATCATTCTTCGCAATTTCATACTATATTCTCCAGTTTTTATCAATATGTTGATCGCAATTAGCGACGGCGACTCCACAGCAACACCGGTGCGCCAGCTACCACCACTGCTACACCCACGAGCGCCCCAATACCTGTGTAGGCAATGCTGGAGTAAAGCAAATACCCACTGATAACGCAAAACAGGATTGGTGTCAGAGGATAAAGGGGGACACGAAACGGTCGGGGCACTTCTGGTTCCCGCACCCGTAATACAAACAGTGACACACCTGTCAGCAGGAAAAAGAACCAGAACACAGGGGCGGTGTAATCCACCATCGTCTTAAAGCCATCACGCGTCAGGGTACCGAGCAACAGCAGTACTAAAGTGATCGCACCCTGCACCAGCAATCCATTCGTCGGTGTATTGGCACGTTCGCGCCAGCGTCCGAGGAAGGCGAACAGCGAAAAGTCCTGCCCTAGTGCGTAGTTAGTGCGAGCGCCTGTGAAAATCGTGGCGTTTATTGAGCCAAAAGTGGAAATACCAATCAACAAGCTAATAAATACAGCACCGGGCTCACCAACGGCGCGGCGCATCAAATCAGCTGCCACAGCCTCTGACGCTGCCATCCCTGAAAGCCCTAGTCCTTGAATGTAAGCCCAGTTAATTAGCAAGTAGCAAACGGTGATAATGCCAATGCTCCAGAACAGCGATCGCGCCATATTGCGCCTCACGTCGCGTAACTCTGCCGAGATATAAGCTGCTTCGTTCCAGCCGCCGTAAGACAGTAGCACAAAAATCATCGCCGATCCCAAATTTCCTTGGGTTGTAGGCTCAGATGGTACTGTAGAAATGGAGTTCCAGTTAAAAGCGAGACCGACGACGGCAACTAATAGCAAACCGAGGACTTCAGCGCCTGTAAACCAAATCTGTACCCACTTTCCTTGCTGAACACCGATGATATTCAAACCTGTCAAGATCACAACAGCAAGAGCTGCGTAAAGGGAAGGTGAATAATCACCGAGGCGAAATAACTGCGAGGCATAGTCTCCGAATACGAATGCTAGCAGTGCAATCGAGCCAGTTTGAATCACAGTCATTCGTGCCCAAGCAAAAAGAAAGGAGATATCTTTACCGAAGGCGCGCTGGAGGTAATGGTAGTTGCCGCCAGCGTGCGGATATGCCGTTGCCAGCTCTGCATAGCACAGAGCGCCTATTAATGACATACCGCCGCCCAACAACCAAGCCAGCAGTGCGACTCCTCCACTGCCCACATTTGCGGCAACAAGGGAGGGTGTCTCAAAAATGCCTGCACCGATCACAATCCCTACGGTTATGGCTATCGCGTCTACGAATGTTAGCGCTGGCTTGGGTGCTGCTACTTTGCCTGACATATTGTTCACAACTTAAATACGAAACATCAGCATTTTTACTCTCGCGCTTCAAAAACTTCTGAACTGTTCGTCGCTTTTAGTCTGACGGATAAAGATGACACAAATGTGTCAAGCTTGAGAGTATTTTAAACAGTATAATCTGCTACGCAAGGCGTCTGAGCATGAGCCGAACCATAACTGCACAGATAAATGCTTCTGACCTAACAGCTAGGGCTTCATAGTTAACAGAAGCAGAGCGAGAAGCTCTCGCACAAAAACTAGGCTCCCGTGATGGCGTTGCTGAATTAGCAGTGAATCAGGCGGTTAGGGGGAATTGTCCTAAATCTTAAATAGTGTATTAATAGCCGGACCGAATATCGTAACATCTCTTGAGATTTTGAGTAACAAAGAGTGGCTCGATGTGACCTAGCTAAATAATGTCTTAATCTCGTATTTTCTCCTTCAACTCTGGTCGGTAGTGTTTTAGATTTGTTATTTACTCCTAAATTAACAACCCGAACTCGTAGCGATTTATAAATAGTCCAATTACCAAATCGTGCATCAACTCTGACGAGCGAAAAGCAGATTGTCTTACGCACCAGGCGCTTAATTCTCGTTCTTAACCTCAGATGCTTACGCTCAATTCTCGCTCGTTTTCCGCTTTCCTACTTCATGCAGAGTATTCTCCTTGTGTGGGTACAGCGCTTAGCCACCGATCTCGTACAATATGAGGTCTTGATTAGTTCGCTGTAAATCCGCCATCTATAACTAAAGGTTGTCCAGTAATGTAGCTGGCAGCATCAGAGCATAGAAACACGACAGCTTGAGCGATTTCTTCTGCCTGACCCATGCGTCCCATTGGAACCGTAGACGCTAAATCATCAGCCGTGCCACCCTGCCGAGCAGCTATGCGATCAATCATCTCAGTCGCAATAATGCCAGGGTTAACCGCATTAATCCGAATGCCCTGCTTGGCATAGTCGAGCGCTGCCGATCGCGTCAGCCCCATGAC
>QQTW01004185.1_pt1 | contig 10782 bp, 9 predicted proteins | sample 1904831 | NCBI WGS metagenome assembly QQTW01 (sample SAMN09435610, study PRJNA476489) | Subsurface metagenome, whole genome shotgun sequencing project.
GGTTACAAAAAACTTAGTTAAATTAACTACTATTTCTCACCTCAAAGGTATGCAAGGTAGCGGTATTTTTGCGCGTCCTTGTGTTAACAAAGAGTTGCTTGCTCAATATCATGAAGGTTTAATAGTTACTAGTGCTTGTTTGGGTGGAGAAATACCGCAAGCAATTTTGGCTGGTAAACCAGATGTTGCTAGAAGAGTAGCACAACAGTACAAAGATATTTTTGGCGACGATTATTATTTAGAAATCCAAGATCATGGTTTATCAGAAGATCGGATCGTTAATGTCGAAATTATTAAAATCGCCCGTGAATTAAACATCAAATTTGTTGCTACAAATGACTCGCATTTTATCTCTTGCTATGACGTTGAAGCACATGATGCGCTGCTGTGCATTCAAACCAAGAAATTAATTAGCGAAGATAAGCGGATGCGCTACAGCGGTACAGAATATCTCAAATCCGCTGAAGAGATGAGACAGCTATTTCGCGATCATTTACCAGAAGATGTAATTGCAGAAGCGATCGCAACTACGGTAGAAGTTGCCGAAAAAGTTGAGCCTTACCACATTATGGGCGAGTCTCGCATCCCTAACTATACCGTTCCCCCAGGACACACTGCTGATACTTACTTAGAATATGTTGCTTGGGAAGGACTATTTCAACGCTTCAATCGCAAGTCTCATAATGAAATCGATCCAGTCTATAGAGAAAGGCTAGATTACGAACTAAAAATGATGCAACAGATGGGGTTTTCTACATACTTTTTAGTTGTGTGGGACTACATCAAATATGCTAGAGATAATAACATCCCTGTAGGACCAGGTAGAGGTTCGGCTGCGGGTTCTTTAGTTGCTTATGCACTGCGAATTACTAATATCGATCCCGTACATCATGGCTTATTATTCGAGCGATTTCTAAACCCAGAACGTAAATCAATGCCTGATATTGATACTGATTTTTGTATTGAAAAACGGGACAAAGTTATTGAATACGTTACTGAAAAATATGGCGCAGATAAAGTAGCGCAAATTATTACTTTTAACCGTCTAACATCTAAAGCTGTATTAAAAGACGTTGCTAGAGTATTAGATATTCCTTATGGGGAATCTGATCGCATGGCGAAATTAATCCCTGTAGTGCGCGGGAAACCAACTAAGCTATCAGTAATGATTTCTGATGCTACGCCAGAAAAAGAATTTAAAGAAAGATACGACAGCGATCCAAATGTTCGCCATTGGGTTGATATGGCACTGCGAGTAGAAGGAACAAATAAAACTTATGGAGTTCATGCAGCCGGAGTAGTAATTTCCTCAGAACCCTTAGATGAAATTGTACCATTGCAAAAGAATAATGATGGTTCGGTGATTACTCAATACTTTATGGAAGATTTAGAATCACTAGGTTTACTTAAAATGGACTTTTTAGGATTAAGAAATTTGACTTTAATCCAAAGAACTGTAGATTTAATCAAACAAAATAGACATATTGATATTGACCCTGATGCACTTCCTTTAGAAGAAAGAAGAGTACAAAAAATACTCGCTAAAGGTGAAATTAAAAAAATGCCTGAAGAAGTTAAAAAAACATACAAAATATTGGCAGCGGGTGAACTAGAAGGCATTTTTCAGCTTGAATCTTCAGGTATGAGACAGATAGTCAGAGATTTAAAACCATCTTGTATAGAAGATATTTCTTCTATTTTGGCATTATATCGACCAGGACCTTTAGATGCAGGTTTGATTCCTGAATTTATTGATCGCAAACACGGTAGAGCAAAAGTAGAATATAAAACTCCATTGCAAGAATCCATTTTAGAGGAAACATATGGAGTTTTAGTCTATCAAGAACAAATTATGAAACAAGCTCAAGACTTGGCTGGGTATTCTTTAGGACAAGCAGATTTACTCAGACGAGCGATGGGCAAAAAGAAAGCTTCCGAGATGCAAAAACATCGAGAAACTTTTGTTGATGGTGCAGCAAAAAATGGTGTGAGAAAACAACTAGCAGAATCTCTCTTTGAGGAAATGGTAAAGTTCGCTGAGTACTGTTTAAGCTACAACACTAAAATATTAACTGTTGAATATGGCGCTATACCTATTGGCAAAGTAGTTGCTGAGAAGATGAATTGTACAGTTTATAGTGTTAATAACAAAGGTTATATCTATACTCAACCAATTGCTCAGTGGCATAATCGAGGACAGCAAGAAGTCTTTGAATATTGTTTAGAAGATGGTTCGTCTATTCAAGCAACAAAAGATCATAAATTTATGACTACAGATGGACAAATGTTGCCAATTGATGAAATCTTTGCTAGGGAGTTAGAATTAAATCATATAACAAGTATCAACAGCCTGTAAAATGTTTGCGCCCTACCACAAACTAACAGTACAACAAAAAAAACAAACTATTGAAGCTTTCACTAATGGCATGGAATGTCGAGATATTCCAAAATATATTGGTGTTAGTGGTAGGTCTGTTGCTAGAGTTTTAAGTGAAGCAAGTATTAACACTAAGCGTAGAAACCGCTATACCTTAAATGAAAACTACTTTGACGTAATTGACTCACAGAAGAAAGCTTATTTACTAGACTTAATAGCTGCTGATGGCTGCGTTACTAAATGTAATTATATTGCCTTTGAATCTATTGATAGAGAACTAACAGAACTACTGATAAATGAACTTCAATACTCTGGGGAAATGAGAATTATTAAACCTGGAGTTTACAAGCCCCATTATCGAATAAATTTTTCGTCACAGAGGTTAGCTACTGCTTTAAGTAAATATGCTGTAGTAACGGAAAGAATGTCTACAGGGATTTATTACTTTCCTAAACAGTTAGAATATTTATCCGCATATATATTGGGCTATTTTGATGGTGATGGATGTGCTTACGTAAATAAAGGTAGAAGCGGCGGTCTTGTATGTATCGTTGGTTCTTGGGAATTTAGTTGTGAGTTAGCAAGAATTTTAAATATGGGTTCTATAAAAGAACATCAGTTAAAGAAAGTCTATTACTGGCAAATATTTAGTCGAGAACATATAGAAGCATTCTATAAATTTGCATATACAGAACCAAGCTTAGGTTTACAAAGAAAAAAGCAAAAGATTGAACAAATTTTAGGGAGCTATAGACGTGGTTAAAATAGTTAGTTGTAAATCGTTAGGAATTCAACCTGTTTATGACATTGGGGTAGAAAAAGACCATAATTTCATATTAGAAAATGGCTTAATTGCTTCTAATTGCTTTAACAAATCCCATTCAACAGCTTACGGTTATGTAACTTATCAAACTGCTTATTTGAAGGCGAACTTTCCTATAGAATATATGGCAGCGCTGCTGACATCAAATAGCGGCGATACTGATAAAGTGCAAAAGTATATCGCTAATTGCTTGGCGATGAATATTCCTATAGAATCAGTAGATATCAATCGCTCGATTATCGATTTTAAGCCTTTAGAAGAAAGTATATTATTTGGATTTTGTGCAGTACGAAATCTTGGACAAGGTGCGAGTAATTGTATATTAGAGGCTAGAGAAAGTGGCGGTGAATTTAAATCTTTAGCTGACTTGTGCGATCGCGTAGATTTGCGCTCTGTCAACCGTCGCGCCTTAGAAACATTAATCTACTGCGGTGCGTTTGATCGCATCGAGCCTAACCGCAATCAATTAATCCACGACTTAGATCTAGTCTTAGATTGGGCGCAATCTCGCCTCAAAGAACGCGCTAGCGGGCAAGTAAACTTGTTTGATTGGGGCGAGCTAACAAACAATAAGCCAGCCAGTAACACCTTTGAATCAGCCCCTAAAGCCCCGCTGGTAGCTGACTTTTCCCAACAAGAAAAGCTACATAAGGAAAAAGAGTTATTAGGATTCTACGTATCAGATCATCCTCTAAAATCAGTACGTTCAGCAGCACAACTTTTAGCACCAATTAATCTAACTGACTTAGAAACGCAAAGTAGAAAAGCCCTACTATGTGCAGTAGTTATAGTGAGTAGCATCAAACCAATAGTTACCAAAAAAGGCGATCGCATGGCGATCCTCAAGCTCGAAGACTTGACAGGGCATATAGAAGCGGTAGTATTTCCCAGAGTGTACGAGCAAATCGATTCCTTGCTAGTTGCTGACGCGCGGCTAATTGTCTGGGGAAAGCCAGATCGTAAAGACGACGACGGGCTTCAGCTAATTATTGAAAATGCGGAAGCCATCGATAAAGTAGAGATGGTAATGGTTGAGCTAAATATCGAACAAGCAGGTGACTTGCAAAAGCAACAATACTTGAAAAGCATTCTGCAAGAACAATCGGGCGACAAAGAAAAAGCTACTACTCCAGTAATTGCGATCGTCACAGCCGCAAATCAGCGCCAATTAGTCCGTTTTGGTCGTCAGTACTGGGTGCAAAACTGTCATACCGCGATCGCCGCCCTCAAAGCTGCCAACTTCTTAGCTTATGCTCAACCCCTAGCACAGTAGCTCAAATACTAAAATAGAAAACAAGCGATCGCTTCTAGCACACTTATAAAAAGCTCATGGACGACTCAATATTTGTCATATTTATTGCCTTCGGATGTCTATGGGCAGTTATGGGGGCTGGTATCGTTATCTTATTTTTCCAAAGCGGTAACAAGCAAGAAATGCCCTCTGGAAAATGGGGATTATTAGTTGCCCTCCCGATTGTAATTCCGATGGCGATCGCTTTTATCTATGCAGCCGTCAATCGCGCCCAAGGCTAGTCACTCTTGGAATTAGCGATCGCGCAATACTTGCCGCACTTCCATCAAAATTAAGTTCAACATATTTTTAACCACTATCAGCATCGCAATAACAAGAATCACTAAGTACATTCTCAACGATTTGTGTGATTAATCCGCTCGATTGATAACTTAGTGTAAGTTGCTAATAACAGTGAAAGATTATAAAGAACTAATAAAAATGATTGCATCATCAGAAACTCTAACTTTACCGACTTTGCCAGAAATAATTGATGGCTTGCCGAATATTTGTGGTTGGGAATCATTAGTTGATTCTGTAGTAAAAAATAATCGCCCAGTATTTTTACCTACAACCAACATAAATATTCAAGAAGTGAAAGCCACATTTGCGATCGCTTTACATATGCAGCAACCCATAATTCCGGCGGGAAGTAATGGCGAATTAATTAGCAATTTGCAGTATATGTTTGAGCATCCCCAAGAAGGCGATAACCACAATGCAGCGCCTTTTGCTAATTGTTATAGCCGCATGGCAGATATGATTTGCGAACTTGTTAGCCGAGGCAAAAACCCGCGCGTGATGCTGGATTACTCTGGTAATTTGCTGTGGGGTTTGCGGCAAATGGGGCGCGGGGATATTTTAGAAAATCTTAAACGGATAACTTGCGATCGCACTTATCAGCCTTATGTAGAGTGGCTGGGGACGATGTGGAGTCACGCTGTAGTTCCTTCTACCCCAATTCCCGATATTAAACTGCATATTCGCGCATGGCAACACCATTTTGCTGCAATTTTTGGATGGGAAGCTTTATCACGAGTTAAAGGGTTTTCGCCTCCTGAGATGCATTTACCCAACCATCCAGATACTTTATTTGAATTTGTTAAAGCAATGCTCGATTGTGGCTACCGTTGGGTAATGGTGCAAGAACACTCTGTAGAAACTTTAACAGGGCAACCATTACAGCACAAGCATCTACCTCATCGTTTGGTTGCGCGTAATTCTCAAGGCGAAACTTTAAGCATTACAGCCTTGATTAAAACTCAAGGCTCAGATACCAAATTAGTAGCGCAGATGCAGCCTTACTACGAAGCAAAAACTTTATCGAGGCAGAATTTAGGCAAAGTAACAGTACCGCCAATAGTTACTCAAATTGGTGATGGTGAAAATGGCGGCGTAATGATGAACGAGTTTCCTGGCGCATTTATGCGGGCTTGGGAAGAAATGGGACAAGATGTAGTTAGCGTCACAGGTACAGAGTATTTAGAATTGATTGAGTCAATTGGTTGTACGCCTGATGACTTTCCTGCTTGTCAAGCTGTGGGGCAACATTATATTTGGGAAAAGGTACAGCAGGATAAGCCGGATGCGGTGAATAATGCGATCGCGCTTCTTAAACAAGATAACCCCAATTTTCATGTAGATGGCGCTTCTTGGACTAATAACTTAAGTTGGGTAAAAGGCTACGAAAATGTCTTAACTCCGATGAATCAACTAAGCGCCTTGTTTCACGAGAAGGTAGATCCAGCGCATACTCAGCACTCTAGCTATCGTCAAGCATTGCTATACAATTTATTACTACAAACTAGTTGTTTTCGTTATTGGGGACAAGGTGTGTGGACAGATTACGCGCGGGAGATTTACAGGCGTGGGGAAAAAATACTAGCAGATAATTTTTAACAATAGCGGAGTCTTCTTTACTAACAATTTTTGCGGCAACGACATTTTTTGGGATTAAACTCTTCAAGTAACTTTAGCTAATGTAAATGTGCCGCAATTAGTCCCGATTTTAATTATTTTGCTGCTAATTGCTACTACCGTAGCCTTGCTGTCGCGGAGGTTAGGGATACCTTATGTTACAGGTTTAGTACTAGCAGGTTTGCCCATCAACGAGCTATTTTCTCGTCGTCTAGGCTTAGATCCATATCTAGTTTTAAATCTTTTTCTGCCAATTCTAATTTTTGAAGCTGGTATCAATACAGATGTCAGCCGCCTGCGCAACACTTTTAAACCAATTGCCCTTTTGGCTGGTCCTGGGGCGATACTTGCTAGTGCTATTATCGCTGTACTATTAAAGTTTGGGCTGGGACTTGCTTGGATACCTGCCTTACTTCTAGGCGTAATTCTGGCAAATACAGATACAGTGTCAATGATTGCCGTATTTAATGATATTCCAGTTCCGGCAAGGCTTTCCACTATTGTGGAAGGCGAAACTTTATTCAACGATGCCGCTGCTTTAGTTTTATTCAATCTAATTTTAAAAGTATATTCCACAGGTTCGCTGACATTTTTAGCAGGAATCCAACAATTTCTATTTGTAGCGATTGGTGGCAGCTTAGTAGGGTTGGTTTTGGGCTACTTGAGCATACCTATATTTACTCGTTTAAACGATCCTCTCAGCAGTCTATTATTGACCGTTGCTGTTGCTTTAGGAACCTCTCAGGTAGGGCAATTTCTAGGTGTATCCGGCGCTGTGGCGGTTGTTGTCGCTGGGCTAATTTTCGGCAATTTGGGGCTTCCTCGGACTAATTCAGCAGGCGATCGCCTAACATTATTAAGTTTCTGGGAATATGCCAGTTTTGGAGTCAATAGTTTTATATTTCTGCTTATTGGTATAGAAATAAACCCAGTCACCCTATTTAAGATTTTGCCAGCAGTTTTACTTGCCGTTTTGGCTTATCAGGCGGGGCGAATTTTTACTGTTTACCCGCTACTTGCTGGAGTTCGCTGGTTTGATCGCCCAATTCCCCTGCGCTGGCAACATTTACTCTTTATTGGCAACATCAAAGGTTCGCTCTCAATGGCTTTAGCATTGAGTTTGCCTACTAACTTACCAGGGCGAGAATATCTGATTGCTCTAGTTTACGGTTGCGTGTTGATATCCTTAGTAGGTCAAGGCTTAAGCTTACCTTGGCTAGTAAAACGCTTAAAATTAGCTACATTTTCCGAAAATCGCCAGCAAGTGGAAGAATTGCAAGCCCAGTTAATCACAGGTAAAGCCGCACAGGAAGAATTAGACAGCTTGTTAAAGTCAGGAGTATTGCCCAAAGCCGTCTATGAAGAAATGCGGGCGGGTTATCAGGTACGAATAGCAGGGGCAGAAAAGGCACTGAGGGAAATGTATAACCGCCGCCCAGATACACTAGATGCTAATAAAGGCGATCGCGCTAAACTTGATGCTATTCGCCGTCGCTTGCTGCTAGCAGAAAAAGGAGCCTTACGCGAGGCAATTCGCAAACAAATTATTTCTGCGGAAATTGTGCGATCGCGCTTACAAAATATTGACGAGCAACTGCTAAAACTACAAGATGATTAAGAACTAGGTGCAGCAGGCGATTTTTGCTGATCGTTTTGGCTATTAATAACTTTACCTGGACTAATCCAAGAAATTCCTTGTTGCAAAGCGCTACCAATCATTACAGCTTCTACTATTGGTGCGGAGACTTCGCTTTGGGCTACCCACTCTACAATAAAATTTGCACCGCTACCGCCACTAGTATCGTCTCTATCCACAACAAAATCTGTAGAAGCTAAAGCATCAAGTTGGATGGGGCGTTCTATATACTGCCTTAGTAATTTACCATTTGAGTCGTAGTAACGTGCAGACGTAACAACTATAGGAGCGGTTAAATCTGTATTGCGAATACTCAGTGTAGCTGCTAGATTAAAAGACTTTTGCCGACTCTCATAATAAATGTGGGAATAAATAGGAACATAAATAGTCTGTCCCCTTATTGCTTGAAATTTTTTATCTAAAGTAACTACTTTTGGCGATGGAGCTATTGTACTAGTTTCAGATTGCGAGTTTGATAGCTCGGAAGCGCTGCAAGCAGTAAGAAAAATTAGCGCAATTACTAAACAAATTAGTCGGTATAGCTTCATCCAAGTTATTCGCAACCTTCAATAAAATCAATGACTTGATGCAGCGAACCTGGCTTTGTGACAATTAACGCCGTTGAACCTGGTTCAAGTACTGTACTACCGTTAGGAATAATCAAATCTTCATGAGGATGCGCTTGATAACCAATAATCAAAGAACCTGTGGGAAACCTTGAATCTTGGGCTATTTGGGCAACGCTACGCCCAGCAACATAGCAATTTTTGGGGATAGCAAGTTTTAGCACCTCAATTTGCCCCTGCTCAAAATGCATCATTGATTCTACTTGGGGGTATTCGATCGCATTTACCATAGTTGACACCGCCAGATCCACAGTGCTAACTATATGATTTGCTCCTGCTATCCGTAATGGCTCGGCAAAATCGCGGTGGCGCATCCGACTCAAAATATGCGGCGCTCCGTAGTGTTTGGCAAGCGTTACCATCGCTAAATTTAGGGCATCGATGCGTAATGCAGCTACTACCGAGTCAGCTTTACGAATTCCAGCTTCTAGCAGTACTTCTGTACTTACAGCACTGCCTTCAAAAGCCATTGCTCCTACTTGTTCGCGGGCATAGCGGCAAGCAACAGGATCGATATCAATTACAGCCACACTATGCCCTAATTCTACAAGCCTGTGTGCCAAATTAAGCCCAATTAAACCGCCGCCACCAATTAGCACGTACATGGTAGGTTGCCTTTTAACGATACTCAATGTTTTGCTTTAGTCTACAAGCTACCAAGAAATTTTCGTTAGATATATTCCTTGCAATTATTAGGTTTCTGCTATTAGCAACTTAGTCGATTAACTTACCAGATAAGTTTCGCAGCGTTTGCAAATGAAAAGCTTTTGCTTGAGCGATCAAAATCTCCGCATCTTGCTGAGTTAAGTTTGGTTGCGGATCGTAATCTGCGCGAGTACGTTGAGCCTGAGCATCAATTAGTTGACGGTGGTATTCGGCAGGAATTTTGCCAGGAAGAGCTAAATATTGCCCAAAATTACTAATAACAGCCGCATGACTAGAAAAAGCAAGCCCCTCTTGGTCTAAAAGTGCTTCTGCAAGGTAGAACATGGCGTAGTACGCACGGGAAACGGCGAAGTCATAAAATCCTCGCTCACTCAAACTTTGCGCTGCGTCTATACTACGTTGAGATTTATCTAATAGGGCTTGTTGTTCTGGAGTCATAGCAAAACCCCTTCTTGACGAATATTTCGCAACAAAGGAGAGTTTTCAGTTTCAAAGCGCGATTGCGATAGAAATAGTCGAGAAATAAGAATGTTATACTCCAAGCACAGTTGGGCAATAAACTGACTGGTACGATTGAGTTCTTCACTAGCATCAACAGCGCCTTGCAGCACAATTAGTACGTCTATGTCAGAAGCGGTGGTAGCATCTCCCCGTGCTTGAGAGCCGAATAAGATGACGCATAATAAACGCTCTTGGTACTCTTGTTGTAGATATGCTTTTAAAGCAGCAAGAGCAGTTTGTATATCTGGGCGAGATTGAATTTGCTGCATAATTATGATTTTAAGTCAACCAACCCTAATTACCTTTATTAGCTTCTGCTATCCGCAATTTAGCAGAACGCGATCGCACGTTTGTTTCTAATTCGTCTGCTTGAGCGGTAATTGGCTTTTTGGTAATTACCTTCAATAATGGCGATTCGCGCAGGCTGTGCTTGACTATTCGATCTTCTAAGCTATGAAAGCTAATAACTGCTATTCTGCCACCAGGAACAAGCGCTACAGGAGCGCGGTTTAAAAATGTCTCGATGGCAGTTAATTCTTCATTTACTACAATCCGCAAGGCTTGAAATACGCGAGTAGCAGGGTGAATCCTACCGTAACGATACTGTTTTGGTACACAACGCGCGATCGCTTCTGCTAATTCTGTAGTAGTCGCAAACGGGCGATCTTCAACTATCCGCCGTGCTATCCGCCGCGATAATCTTTCCTCACCATATTTAAAGAAAATATCCGCAAGCTCTTTTTCATCCCAATCATTTATTACTTGGGCTGCTGTCAACTCTCGCCGCCTATCCATCCGCATATCTAAAGGCGCAGTACTGCGAAAACTAAAGCCTCGTTCTGCTGTATCAAGATGGTAAGAGCTTACGCCCAAGTCTGCTATTATACCATCATAAGTAGCACTTTTATACTCAAAATCGGCATAATTCGTCAAAAAGAATTGAAT
>QQTW01004186.1_pt1 | contig 10781 bp, 10 predicted proteins | sample 1904831 | NCBI WGS metagenome assembly QQTW01 (sample SAMN09435610, study PRJNA476489) | Subsurface metagenome, whole genome shotgun sequencing project.
AGGATAGCTTAGTCTTGTCAGACAAAGTAAACAAAATAGATGTCTTTAGCTGATTGGCAGACTCAACCAAGGCACATCATGTCAAAGGGCTACACCATGACTCTTGCCAAGAAAGAACAACGTTTCAAGACGTTTAAAATGTTGATCTTTTCATCTTGACCATAGCTCTGGCCAGGGGAATGTGTAACGAAGTTGACAAAGCAGCTAGCCAAGGTGTGATTAGCTAGCTGACGTAGTTCTTAACTGCTAGGCAACAAGTGACAAGTTGACGGATGAGGATTCTAATTTGACCAAAGGTTTCCAGGCACTAGAACTGGTAGATCCTAGCATAGAGAGTCTTTGCTGAGTAGGTTTGGCCTGAACAAAGGCAAACAAAGTAGCGTTCGAGCTTCGTTTGCTAGCCAGCTCATGACAAAACGGTACCTACAGTTGTCGACCGGAGATTTTGGGACGGTGCTCAAGAGCATCCACCTGCTTTTGGAGTTTCAACTGACTGAGCTGGAATGAGCTAAAGGAGTCCCACTGGGCCCATGATTGTGTGCTGGGACTTCAACCTCATAAGTCCATTCGCCGTTGACCAAAGTCGCTATGCTTTTGAAAGGGCACTCTTTCCTCTTTGTCCCGGTGAACCTTTGCCTGTTCAGGGGAGCTACTTAGGATTCAAAGAGCCTTCCCTGGTTGCAAGCAACCCATACCTTTCTGACTTCTTCATCTTTTCCATTTTTTAATTGGCGTTTTAGTAACGCATATCCTTCGCGGCATGCATGTTGCTGTACTGACTTCATCAAGACGTGTAGGGTAAAGTGAATCCTCAACGGCGGTGGCAACATCATGGTGATAATGAATTGATCTCATTGCGGGCTCAAAAATATCACTGACAGTCCAGGCACGTTCAAGAAAGACTAACAGAGTTAATAAGTATTCAATGTGGTCGAAGGGAGTTCAATCGGCTCTAAATACATTCACAAGTGTTAATGAGGAGTCCACAGACTTAATAGAGCTTTGGGACTATTATATGAGAGCTCTACGGATTCAATGGAGGCGTAAGAGAGCATTAGTCTTGATGGACTCGATACGCTCACCCGAGATCTGCTGACTCATCAGACTTTTGGATGTCCGGCTAACAAATCCATAGGGTGTCCATCTACCAATCGGAGGGTGTCCACCTACCAAAAGAGGGTGTCCAAATACCGGAACCCCGATCCTCCGTAGAGTCACGTGAGCATGTTCCCCGTGATCGGCTCGTGACTTCTTCGATATCCCAATTGATCCAAGTCCTTTCTATATCGAGCCGGCGCCAGCTCTTCACCAGATGAGCTGGTCCAAGCGCATCTGCACCGCGCCTTACCGTATCGTCCTTCGTATCCGCCGTCGAGACTGTCGGCACTGTCCTGAATGGTAAGGTTTTGGATAATTGCCGGCCGCACGAGGCAGCCTCGCCCGGTCCATTTGGGGAGGCTAGGCTGATGGATGGTGGTCCCTGCTTGATATTTGCATGCTGCTCGAAGCCTGCAGGAGGAAATTGTCCGGGGAGAGCAGTTGTGACGCTGCAACCGCCTCCTTCTTGAACTGTGCAGCACTTTATCATATTTCCATTCAATTTAGCAATAGCGTATGAAGCCTCTCACAGTCCGGAAAGAACGATATGTCAAAGCCGATCAATCACGTTGAATCGCTCCCGTCATGCCGAGTAGCCGCTTCCCTCCAGATCTGCATGCCAGAAATTGGACGATTCTGCGAAGAAGCAACGTCCTTCCGCTTCTTCTAGAACTTCCATTGACCCTTCCCCCCTTTTCCCGTTCGTCTTTCAGCTACTCACGCGTGCCGTCACCGTCGCTATTTCCGTGGTGATTGAACTACATACTCTTCACCGTAAGTGCGATGGAAGCTGAGGAATCATCATTGTCAATTTGATCAAGAATAAGGCAAGCTTCATCGTCAAGACAGTGATAACTACCAGTCCGGGCGGCTACTGCTGAACACATCCATGCATTTTGGCAGCCACGTGCTTGTCTCTTTGATTGTTGATACTTTCTCTGCGGCTGAGACACGCCTGTCGCCAAGGCGAAACACACAATTTACTGCAACGGTCTGGCGCCCTCCTCGGCCCGAAATAGGGCAAGCTGGACTTGACATTCGCCATCTATTCAAGCCGCGACATCCGATAGCCTCGTAACGCAATTCGGTCTTGACTTCCCCAAGGCATCGCATGTCGGATGTTAATGTCCCCCCCAAAATGAAAGCGGCGCACCACCTCCACCATTCACTGGGACTCGTTATTTCCTTTGCTCTCCCTAGACTGGTCCTGGCTGGAAGTTTGCCGCACCAACCCCTGTCACAGATCGATGTCTGTGCTCTTGGGCCGCCCCTTTCGTCGGAGGAAGGGGGAAGGAGAGAGAGGCTGATACAAGATGTTAAATAGCCCGGCCTCAACCCGCTCAGCCTCGCTCTTTCATCCTTCCTTCCTTCAGATCTCTCCATTCATTCACTCTTGTCTTCTTCGTTCGTCTTCCAACTGCTCGTCCCTCCTTCGACGACGTCCATCAGTCAATCTACTTTTAATCAACTTTCACTCGTCGACTCTTCCCAGTCAACTCCAATCACTGAATTCAAGATGAATACCACCCAGCAACAGCAACCCATGTACCACCAGCAGCAGCCCATGTATCAACAGCAACAGCCCATGTACGGCGGTCAGCAGCCGATGATGGGTCATCAGCAACCCATGATGGGTCAGCAGCAGCCGATGTATGGACAGCCGCAACAGGCCCCTCCGCAGAAGGATGACCCTCTCGACAAAGGTGTGTTTCATTCTTTCATGGAACCTCCCCCCTCCCTTTCCCGACCATCATCGCTGACAGACGATGTCCAAATAAATAGGTCTGGCTATGCTCCAGAAGAAGAACGGCATGAAGGTCGACAAGAAGCAGAACGAGAAGATCACCGACTTTGTTCGTAAGATCTTTGAGAAGTTCACTGGGTATGTTCCCTCAATTGTTTATCATGGTCCACCCACTACTACTTGAACACGAGATGACTGACTCCCGCAACAGCAAGAAAGTCCCGTCGGCCATCTCCAACTAGAGTCCCACCAGATGTGGTGTCAGTGGATGACGGGATGAGAGGAAGCTTGTCTTGGGGTTGATACGGGGAGACTATCTTACAAACATCGTTCGGTTTCTTTTCGTGGTAATCTATTTAGGGGGAGCATGTAACTGCCGTAGTACGCATGGGGGAGCATCTGGATTTGATTTGCAAGAATGGCACCTTTCGCATCGATTTTTCAAATGATATGATATCCCCAATTTGCTATTCAACTTCATCGAACTAAACCAATTTTCCATGAAGTTGACGGAAGCGATGTAGAATCCTAACTAGAGCTCTATCAGTCGACGTGTTCTTGCCTGATGTTTGAATGTGTCCCCCATCGGTCGTTGGAGTGTTTGCTACCATGTGAGGAAGAGGAGATATGTTGTCCATCTAGAGATTACCTGAAGCAGTGCATTGTCAACGGTATGACGAAAGCTCCGGTTATCTTCGTCAGACTGGCGATGATGGCTCCCGTTACGTTCCATCATTAGTCCGACGACGATTTCGCACCTCTTTCCGAGACAGCTCTATTCGTGTAGCTTAGACAAGATCTACCCTCAGGAAATGCCATATCGGACGCAAGAGAAAAAGGAACTACAGTACCCTTTTCCACCGACGCCAGGAAGTGTGCCGCGATGAAGCTATCCAGAACCCCCCCCAAACAAATCACATTGAAGAAATGATCCCAGATCTCCCAACCCTAGCAAAGCCAATGAACAACCCATATATGCAAGATGACCCAGAATTACTCAACCCTCAAAATGAGCAACAAATGGCAACAGCAGACAAGATCAGATTAGATCAGATCAATAACTTTCGCTCTGAACCTGCCACGCCATGACCATCATCCACAACAAAAACACGGTATTGATGACGGCGAAGCTGAATGCCGCACGCCAACAGGAGCCTAGACAAACCAATCATATCAGCCTCTGCAGCACCGGTTTAAGCGCTTGATTGATCGACGGCATGACACCACCACATCCACAACCGAGAAAACAACGGAGGATAACAAATACGTACAGATGTTATTTTGCTGCAACCACGCCAACGTAACAATACTCTGACCCTCCGCCGTTTGATTATCCACGTATCGTTGACAATTGGCATTCACGTTCCCTTGCCCGAACAATTCGATGGAGATCCGGATGAGACCCGTCAGGAAGAGCACAAAGAGGATGAATGATCCGATGAGTACAATCCCGGGAATCAATTGCCGCGATGAGACGAGGTAGATGATCAGCAGACAGAAACAGACGCCAAGGGCGCCGGTGACGACCCAGAAGGGCATCCACCTATTTATTCATCCATTCAGCAACATTCGTCAGTAATGGAGTTTTGTGTCTCGCAGATAGAATGTTCATATTGGGAGTATAGGAATGATGAGAGATGGAAGTGGGGGATTAAAAGGTGGGAGATGACCGATGGATGGATGAACGAATAAACTGACCATGGTGTGCCTAATTGTAACTGATTCTGAATGCTCATGAATTGCGCAAAGACACCGAGTAAAGTCGCGGATCCAGCCAGGAAGATCAGGAGCCAAAAGTTGAGCTGGCCATCAGGCCAGCGGTATCGGGTCGTTTGTCGCACGACTCGCACGGTTTCCGCCATGGGTGGCGTAGGTGGTGAGCCTCGTCACCTTAACCCCTTGGGTGGAACTTGCAGGCTTCAATTGTCGTAGGCCGAGGCCGAGTCGCAATCGAGCTTCTTCCCAGCGCAAGGGATCGCAATGTCGAAAAGTTATTGATGAATGGATGATGGTTTTAACGAGCGACTGGTTTGGTTCCTTTCTTCCTCAACTGCGACGACGATAAAGGTGGAGAACAGGGAGGCGATGATGCGCGAGTTTCGCTGCCGATCTACATGGACGCACGCGCAAACAATGCTCGTCAGCCACTCAGCTCTCTCTTCCTCGGTCGCGAGCTGCCGAGCCAATGAGAACGATAGACCATTCGTGGGACTGTGGAACATACTGTTCTGGGCGCAACTGCACTGGCACGCACGATGCGCTGGTCGATGGACCTCTGCGCGCGAGTCAGAAGCCTCGGCTGTCCACTATCTCCGACAGCGCTTTGCTGAAGACAACAGTAACAATGGATGGTGATGACGATTTGGAGGGGTTATGTAATCGGATTGAATGAAAACAATGGGTTGAATGCGCCGCCGCCCTTCGAAGAGTATCGGACAACAACAATGGATGATATAGATGTCGATGTCGTTAAGGATAAGCGTGGAGAATGTGATAGAAAACGGAAAACTGAGAAGTCAAGATGCGACGATAGAGATTTGAAAAATGGTTCAAAATGGGTTGAGTGTCAACATTGACGTATCCTGTTCCAGAATCATGGCGGCGGGATGGTAAAGCCGGTTCCCGAAAATTCGTATTATTTTGGGCTGGTGGGGACCGAGATTCTGTGTAATTTCACATGGGACGATTGCGATCGATAGCATAGCGAAGAAGAATAGAAGCCGAAGAAGTCTATGACAGGCTCAAGCTGACTGAAGCCGGCTTACGAATCTTACAAAGGAAGATGTCGTGAGCTTTGTATCGTCGATGATATTGACTCGAATTTGATTTTCGGTGAGTTGAAAATAATGTGATGATGCTGTATTGGGAAATACGATGCTGCCATGACTTCTGAAGAGCTACCTGAGTCTATGGATTGTCTGGTGATTGTTACTCGTCGTTGGTTGTAAGTCATAAGGTAAAATGGGGCTGGGCGCTTCAAGATCTTAACGTTTGGTTGTCCCACCAACAAGCAACACGAATTAACAACGGCCAGCCAACTCTGAATTGGCCGTTGCGTGAGTCTCAACGGCTGAACAAACGTGTCGGCAGCTCTAAACCGACTGCCTGAATATCAAAGAGTATCCTTGAAAGCGATTCATTATGTTTGTTATGTGGGTGACGAAATAATTGGCCCAGCCTAATAGTAAGTGCTTGAAACTTACTTAATATTTTCATCATCTCTGCGAGATGGAATATGTAACCTTCATCACACTGACGATGATGATGGATTCTCTTTCACTGCACTTACGACGAAGGTTGCCCTGGCCACTTCATCATGATGGTAATGATGGTTACTATGTTGACAGCTATTACTTGGTGCACTAATTTGTTTTGTCACACCCGTGCTTGCTCACGTCGGCATCGTCGTCGTCGTGAGTGCGATGAAAGAAGAGATCCTCATCATTGCCAGTAGGGTGATGGTAAGAACATATCTTCGTCGTCCATCTTACGAAGATAGGGGTTGCAACCGTGATAAGTAAGACGCAAGAACAACTCCATGCGACTCTATCCACCGCACTATCCCCTGTTAACCATGATACTTCCGGACAGGAAGGGCTGCGATTCTCGGAGAACGATAGGACAAAGGACTATCTGGCATGTGATCCCCAAATCTAGAAAAGCCCTCCTGATATGGAAATTTTGATGCAGAGAGTAAGACCTAGATGCCACTTGCAGCACTGATCATCCATTTGCAGCGCTGAATATGGCGTCACGGAGCAGTAGGATCCTTTGCGACCCGGTCGACACAGACCAACCCCGAGGCTGATACGAACATCGCCCTGGTCGTGGCTGGTGTGGAGAGCTTGATGGGTATTGCCCCGCAATGCTTCTGGCGTCATAGCCTGCAGGCCCTGTCACTCGTGAAACTCAGCCGCATCGAATGCGAACCGTCACCTATCATAGCTGAAGCCGGGTCATTCTCGTATGCTTACGGGTCAACAGCCTTGTAAGCGGACCATGTTTCCTCCGATCGTGTGGGGGAACATGTAAATATAAAAGTCGAGCATTGGTCTGATTTCCCGTTCATCTGTAGGCCCGAACATCCATCTCAAGTCACTACTGTGATTCTAACTTTTCCACACACCACCCTCATCCAGTGACGATCCATACATCTTGAAAGGATCTGGATTGCTGCAACTCCAGTAACATTGATTGCCATCATCGACATGATAACCTCGTTTGACCACCCTCGAACCGTCCGCCGGGATCTGCGGCCGGGCTATCAAAGGGACGATGATCCCACAGTCCAACCTCCTTCGACCCTAGCCCCAAACAGCCAGGTCCATACCGACGCACACTCGACCAAAGAAAGCATTGGCGATGCCACGACCCTGACCTCCACCCCGAGAGCATCCGGTGAATTCTCATCCCACACGTCAGCCACGCTACCCGGTGCCGCGCTTCCGCCGGAAGGTCTCCAGGTGCCAACAAGAGATAAAAACATCAAGCACGGCTTTGCCTATTCCAAGGCGGTCTGCAACCAGCTCCAGATGGATCACGGGACCTGGCTCCGACTGAGTCGGGAGATTATCGACTCCGTACAGTTGCGGTTCAAACAGAAGGCCAGGGTCGGGGGCAAGACGGCGGCCGGTCTGGTGGGCGAGGGAGCGCTCTTCGCCTTCAGTGGCTTGTTCTTGGGCGCCGCCATCGACGAGGTGGGTTCGCCCGTCTACGCGCGCGAAGCGGCCCGGAAGGCGGAAGAAGAGTTGCGCGAGGAAGATGGGAGACCGGTCGGTAGTCTCGCCGTGTTGCTGAAGAAGTGGAACGACGACTTCTTCGCCCAGCGGGGCATCCATGTCGAGCTCGATCCACCGGAGCCCTTCAAGAAGCTGCGCTGGTTCGAGGATCATGTCGATAAGGATCGCTGGTCGTCCGAGGAGGAGCTGGTCTGGAAGGACTTCGTCAAGCAGGTCGATCACATGTACCATAAGGATGAGGAGGTCTGTGATCCCAAGTACCGCTTCAGGTTGATCTTCAAGCCGGCTGTTGAGCGGGCCAATGGGGTGGGTCCGGCCGAGCTACCCACGACCGAGGCGGTAGGAGCACGGGCGGAGCTTCCAGCAACGACTCCCAGATTCGAGCTTCCGTGAGGGTTTGATTTGACCTTAAGGCCCATTGAGCGATTTGCTGGGGATGGAAGTTGGTGGAGGCGTGTGTTTGCCATTCTGTCTAACATGTTTCGAGGCTTCTGACTGTGTGGGTGACGTCAATTATGAAAACGAGCACTGCCGTCTTGCTTTCGGATGTCTCTGCGCAATTGAGCAACCGGCTAAGCTCTTCATATCTTTTCAAGTCTCGCTGTCAGATACACGTATGAATACAACTGACTCGCGGCATGGTTCTTAGAGAGTGCTACACGGATCACAATTAATACTCGATCTTAGTCCAGAGATGCATGGACACTCACGCCTTTAAGGGATATTATCGGCCGAACGAATCGATGATGGTTCTAAGCTCATAACGTCGTCGAATACTATCTTGTCGACTACCGTTGAAGATCTCCCACGAATCCCAATCGTTCTCGATTATCGTCGCTGACGCGAGCATACTCCAGCAGCAGTCGAAAAACATAGATCTGCATATCTTCCCGCCGGAGCGCCTTCTTCGCCCAAGCTTCCCCCGCCCGAGCAATCTTCATGGCCTCGTGGTCGTGTCCGCGAACGACGCTCTCGGGGTCATCTCCCGAGAAGCCTGGATAGCCGAGAAAATACTCCAAGATGCCGTGGAAGTCGACATAGCGGTTGTCCATGGGCACAAAATGCTTCCATGGCACTAATCGCGAGTCATGCCACTCCTTGAAGATCGTCGCCTTGATCGGTAGCGAATTGGACCGTAGGAACCCCCGATAGCGACCGCTGAAGCTATTCCCGTCAAGATCAGGCAGGTATTTATAGCGAAACTGCTCGGCCATGGGCATGGCCGGCACCAGTTGGTAGTACGCTCCCGTGTATCGACATCCCATGTCCGGTTCTGGCCCCCAGCAGAGCAGGTCCATGAAGGCTGCGTCGCAGAATTGGCCAGTCCACTCGCCCAGTTTTCCGGTCTCGAACGACTTCAACCCGTACGACGGAGACGGCAGGGCGAAGTTTCGAGGGAACTCGGTCCAATTCTCCGCTCGGCCCATTTGAGTGCCGTTCATCATCGATACCAGCCGGTGTCGATGGAATCCCGTCCAGGTGTCGATCTTATTGCGTCCGCCGGTGGCCGCACCTCGCCAAATAGCTTTATTATGCTTCTCCTCCCATGCGTGTCCCTCGAACCCGGCTCCCGAATACATCTCATCGTCGCTCCAGTACATGGCTGGAGGCAGCAGAATCTCGTTGTTGGTGGCGAGTTTCGAGCCACCAAACATGGGCATCAGGTGATCGGAGGACTTGATCGACAAGGGCTCGATGAAGACGCCGTGTAGTGACTGGAGGTCAGGCTGATCGCAGATGGAGGTCGCTCGGGTCCAATTGGCGACATAGCCCTTATAGAGATGCGGCGCGGCGTATCGTGGAGAGATATGCGGATCTTTAGAAAAGTCCGTCACGGTCTGGGCTAGACGTGCCGGACTGTCCGGATGACATCCCCGTCGCGCAATGTCAAAGTAGGGACCTGTATCAGAGGGTCAATAGATGGTGGAGTACGAGCCGGAAAGATTCCATACCCGACCCGTTCCAGTCAATCGCCGTATCCGAACTTGGCCGCTCGTCCAAGTTCTCTGGTCCTCGGAGTAATTAGCAAAAATCTCCCAATATCCTCGTTCCACCCCCGGCCAGGCAGCGAACATACCGGAGTATTCTGAAAGCACCTCTGACACTGGAACAAGTTTTCGGGATTTTTTCTCCGCTTGCATGTATTCATTGATCTGCTCCCAGGGCACCACGAGTCGAGGCTCATCCATGACATTGATCGCCAGATCCATATCCGGCAGATACTGCTCAATCGTCTTGATCAGATCCAGCCATAAGCGCATCCACGGCCTTTCGGACTCCGCGGTAGCGTTATGCTTCCGAACTTTAATCGTCTGGTCGAAATCCTTCGCCTCGCTTCGAATCTGCTGCGCCTCGACGCCCCAGAATGGATTGAGGTCATGGTAGATCTGATCAAAGAACTCCTCGACGATGATGGCATCACGGCTCCGGGCGAATTCATACCACCGGTCGAATCCAGGAGGAGGATGTCTCCCTCGAAGCTCTCGATATCGGGTTGCGGCTGAGGATAGATCTGGTGATGCTCGAGACACCAGTGTGTGAAACTCTTCATCGGCTTTGCTGATCAACTTGTCGATGGGATGCTGACCGATAGGAGATGTTTTCGTGGCGGTAGAAGGTGGGATGGGATTCGGTCGAGTCAATTCCAACCGGGATTTCGTTGTTGGTGTGGCTGATGGAGTCTTGGAATTCTTCGAGGGATGATGCCGGCCCACTGAAACGACCCGTGAGGTCGAGGTTGGATTGAACTTGACCAATCCAACCACGAAGATGACGAGCAACGCCCCGACCACATAGCGAAGCAAGGCTGTGTTTCGGATGCTCCCAGACTGGCCGAATCGTGAGGGCATCCTACCGGAAGTCAAGCTGACGTGGCGTGTCAGGCGCTTGTTTCGTTTTGGCCCCCGTTTGACTTTAGGATGAGGCTGCGATGGGAGTCTAAGTGAGGCTGACTCAGCAGCCTTATGATAGAATATGTAGTGATCATGTGGGCAGTCTAGAAAGTAAGGATCATGCTTATATCACAAGTAATCCGATAGCTTTGCCAAGGGTCAATTGATAAGAATTGCTATGACGATATGTGAGATGCGTGTTCTGTGATCATTCCATCAAACGTCCGAATTGAGTTGCGCCGCCCAACAAGGAAACCTGGACCCAGGATATATGGGATAAACCTCCCACATGATCACTACATATTCTAT
>QQTW01004187.1_pt1 | contig 10780 bp, 9 predicted proteins | sample 1904831 | NCBI WGS metagenome assembly QQTW01 (sample SAMN09435610, study PRJNA476489) | Subsurface metagenome, whole genome shotgun sequencing project.
AAATCGGGCAACCCCACAGAACCCGTAGCATCGGCCGCCCAAGACTCGAGTTCACGGACACAGCCCGAAGTTACGAGTGGGGTGCCTGGTCGTCAGGATGCTATTCTGAGCCTCTCTCAGCAAGAACAGATCCAGAGATTGGGAATCGATTTGACTCCCGCGGGCCTCCAGGATCTGTACGACTTCCTCTATTATCACCGCTTCTTCGTCAAAGAGTATCGCAATGGTTTTCTAGCTCGGCAGCGAAGAATCAGAGCGGTCTACGAAGAGAAGAGAGCGCTTGACGAAGAGAAGCTTGCGTTGGAACGTGAGTCGTTGAAGCAGTATGAGCTTTTCAACTCGGTGCGTGCCCACCTCCTTGCAGCAAGCGAGCTTTCCGAGCCGCCTGTTCTTGCCGCGCTTGAAGGTGAAAGGGAAGCAAATGGGACACCTTCGGAAACCCCAATGCCACCTCCATTGAGCATACCCAGGAAATCGAACGCTGAGGGCGCAGCTTCGACCAACGGCAAGAACGATAGCAGCACGGCCACACCCATAAGAAGCACGGTATCACAGAGCATCGAGCAGCTAACGTCTGATGGCTCAAACCTCAAGCGACGGCATGTTGACGATAACGTTGATCTCGATCGTGGCATGAAGTTCACGCGCGTTTCAGACGTCGAAAAGAGAGACAGAAGCCAACCGGTCAGCCCGAGAACTCGTCAGCCCGAGGCCCAGGCACCTGAGCCAAGACGCCCATCCGATTCCCGCGTGACTGAGTCCGGCTATCGGGGCGGAAGTTCATCGCCCAGCCACCGTCGTAGAAATCTGAGCTTTCACAGCCGACCGTCAGATCAGCAGTATCCAGCGCGTCAGAACTCATGGGCGGCGCCTTACGATAGAGGATTGGACCGACCGCGTCCAAGCAAGGAGGAGTTGAGACGTGACTCTAGAGGCGCGTTGTGTCACCACTGTGACAGAGTCGGCCACTTCTCCGTTGATTGTCCAGACGAGCACAGGGACAGCTATGGCCATCGCCCGATGTTTCAAAGAGGGGGTGAGTATGAGCACGACGGCTATGAGCCAGGTCGGCCTTCGCGAGGCAAGTATTCGTTCTCCTCGGCCAGTGGCCGAGGTGGCTCGCGTGGCAGAGCTGGTCATTCCAATCAATCTTTCCGCCATGATTCTACACCTCATAAAAACAAATCAGCGCGTGCAGGCGCTCTTGCTCCGACCGGCAGCGAGTCTTTGAATCTTCAAGCTGGTGGTCAGTGTCGTTCTACGTCTTTAAGCGCAGACCTTCCCTAATGACAATGCTATTTTTACTGCGAAAGCAAGTGTAATCATGTTCCGAGGCGAAGCTCACGGACGTCGATAGATTCACGCTACTTCATGATCAAAAGTTGGAATGCTGAAAACGTGGAGGCTGCTCAACGTGACAACGTGAGTGTTGGGCGCCGCTGAGGGAAATCTGTTTCATCCACACACTTTTTGCTCATCCGGTGAATCTTGTAGATCTGGGCTACACAGCCGAAGAACCTGGATACGCTGGACGCAGCCTTCCGGACGTCCCGTCACGTGATCTTGGTGTTTTCGGTGAATAATTCACGAGCGTTCCAGGGTTACGTGAGTCCTCCCCTCTTTAGGCTCCCGCCTTTGCGGTTTCCGCTCGTCTGCACCCATTGTGTGGGGTTATTGAACTGCAGGTACCCGGCTGACTTGTTTCCAACCAGGCCCGCATGCAATCGCTGCCGTCACCCGATATACCGGCTCCCGAGTGGCAGAAGCAACTCCTCTGGGCGTCTACAGACCCTTTCCGCATCCAATGGATTACCATTGCACCGACACGCTTCCATAGCGTCGGACATTTGAAGAACGCCTTCAACGATGGACAGGCCGTGCTCATCGGGAGAGATGGGCAGGAAATTGAGCCAGAATGTGGACGAGCACTTTGCGAGCTCATTGACGAAGCCTGGAGGGAACAGGAAATACATGATCATGGCTATTGAGTGTTCGGGGGGATGGTGAAAAGTGGATTTTACTAATTTGCAGAAGGCAAAAGGGAAGGAGAATGGTATATAGCGTATTTTGATTATCATAGCTAACAACATCTACATAGATAAAATCGTTAATGTATATCGCGGAACCGAATATATCCCGATGCAATCGTTGAACTTGAGGAAATTTCTTCTTGCTGTGTCACGCCTGGCGCCGCTACTTAGACTGTAGTACCAGCTGGCGAAGAAAGTGCATTCCCTCTTCGTTTTGTTGTTCCTTTGAGCGAACCGAGTCTACTGCAATAACGAGAGAGGTCCTCTGGATTATCAATCAACTTGATCGCCTCAATCTATGCTTCCAGACAGGAGTCGATGAGATTGATGAATCGATTGAGTGGTGCTCGTGAGCAATGACAATTGGCAGTCATCGAGGTGTCCACTTGTTTCGCCCACTATTGCTGCCCAAGCCGCAAAGATCCAAAACATTAGGCGCTGCATGTATCGGGCACTGCACGGAAATATCATTGGGTTACCTGTCCGGTACTCAGCCCCTTTTCTAGGACTGACATTAAGCTGATACATAAGAGGACATCTTTGCAAGAGGGAAGGGTTCCAGTTGATGTTCAGTATTGATTCTGGATAGGTTGGAATGCGTGATAGCACTGCCTTGGGAATAGGGTTCTGGTTAGAGTGCGATTTCTAGGGGTAAAATCACAGGGACTGGCCCTATCAAGATTCCTCCGATGCGGTCACAGACTTAGGATGTCGCTCCGGGGGGGGAGAGTGATGAGGTGTGACGAGGTCAGAAAGGTGGGCAGGGAGTGGCTGGAGCAGAAAGGGACCAAAATAGGAAACGAGCCCTGAAATGTTCTAGGCGGATGCCAAGCGGCGGGAATGATGCATTAGTGGAATCTTGGCGGGCGCTTCCAGCTGCTCGAGATGCAGACGATTCCCATCCGGTCCCCTCCTTTGCTCCAATCAAACCCCGCCATCACCATGTCTCCCATTGCATTCGTTCCCCAAGTACCTCCGCTTAAGATGCACCTCCACTTCCCTTCATTTATTGTGTTTCGACATTCGTCGCAGACCTTCTCCTGTAATCAACATCCAGCGAAATGCATTGATTCCGTTAAAGCATCACCATGTCCAGAGCATTGCGCCTTTTTCTGCCTTCCAGCCTATTCAACATTGTCTTCCTTTCATGCTTTTCCTTCGCTTCAGCATTGCCCAAGAACATCTGGCACATTAGCGTCTGGAACGCTCCAGCTCCACCGAGGGAGAGTGGTCCTCCCATCTCCGCCGACTCCTTGAGGGACCCAGCATATCTTTCAGCTCAGATTGGTGGTATCGCCGCTGCTTACATCTTTTCTCTCCTGGTCATCGGTACCGGCCTGCTTCTCGTTGGACGTCGGTTGCGAAGAGCCGCTCAGGCTTCTCCCAAGACATTGGCAATGGAGATGTTGAAACCCGTCCGATCCGACACTTCCAGAGCCTTCGACCCCTCTCCCATCTCCCCCGGACCCGCGCCGAAAGACCCATATGGACCGAGTCCAAGCAGTACGCTTGACATGAGGAACAATTGGCCAAGCCCAGATAAAAGTCGGACTTCCGTGCGATGGCCATCGGTGAAAGGTCACGGACAGCGGCCGTCTATCCAGAGCAGCGTGGTGACGTTTGACGAGAGCGTGATCGAGGAGGACAAGAGCAGGAACCAGTATGAGATGGAGCGTCTCTACACTGCTGTCATGGAACATGATGAACTGAAGTCCACCGGATCTCTCCCGCCAAAGGAGACACCGCTATCATCACACCCGCCCGAGCTTCAACATCTACGTACCAACAACCTCTCATCTCGCCCGGCCTCCCCTCCCTTGCGTGGTGATACAAAGTCGCCGGCTCGGACCTTGACCGCTTCTCCGAAGAAATCCATCCGACCCTCACCCATCATGCTCCATAGCCGGAACTCCTCTCGCTCGTCATTCGGTAGCTTCGGCAAGAAGCGCGGCGTTCGCAATCTCCCAATTTCACCTCCCATGGGATCCCCTGACTTGGTAGCCGAGAACCTTGATCGTTATGCTGAGACAGAGCCATTGAGTCCGCGACTCTACAACCCTGGGCCACCTCCGCCAACACCGCCGGCTCGAGAAGCCCAAGCGCACAGGCACCAACAAGAACACTTTGACGCCTCACGGCTCAGTCCAAGACAAGGCAGCTTCCGTGAAGCCATCCGCACGCCTCGCACGTCCATTCCAACGTTTCAAACCGTGCCCGAAAAGACCGAGCTCAGCCAACCGCCACCCTACGACCCTGTCATGCAGCAGCCGACACCTCCTAAGATCAAACGTGCTCCTGCGCCTCTTTCGTTGAAGACCCAAGCTTCTGCAGGCTCGACCGGCGCCCTTCCCCTCCGCAGTGCTCCTCTCCCATTCCGTAATCTCAATAGCTCAAGAACAAACGCCGAGCGTCCCCCATCGATGATTAAAGCAACAGTTCTTGAACGGAAAGCGCCCAATCATCGGCTAGGAACGCCTAGGACAGCTGTGCCGGCAACGCCATACAGCCCCTACATGCCCTTTACACCCCTGACACCGATGACGCCAAGTCGGTTGGTGACAAGGGAGGAGAGGAAGAAGAAGGACAGGGAGGAGGGAAGGAGAGTGGCGACGATTGACGATCGGGTAGAGGAGGAGAGCGAGATCTGGGGAGACGGTTATTGATAAAGTGGTGTAAGGAGGGGGGGGGATGGGGGGTGCGGGTGCGCCTTGTATATACGTATGATGAGATTTTATGAGAAAGCACGGGTAAAGGCTTCTGGGAAGCTGGGGGATGATGGGTGCGGAGTACATAACCATATTGCTTGAAAGCATAAGTAACTCTGTACCATGCTTGGGGTCACGTGACCGGCTTGACTTGGCCTAATTGCAGCCAAGTCACACCACGTAGCGATATCAAGTAACATTTGCTTATACTGCAATATCTCGACCCATTTCTAGACCCAAAAAGAAGCAACTGTCAAAAAGCGTACGCCGGACGAAAGGGTCAGTCGACGACCCGGTTTTAGCACCGACTTGGGGTCTCCAAGCGATGACGCACGCCCACAATCGTCTCCACATGGAGCGGCCAAGGTGATAGCACCGTAACAGGAACAGCCAGTATGGCGTATGGCAGGCGTAGAGGTCTACCCCGCCGGGGTAGAACTGAGGGTGGCATTTCTTAAACAGCAGAAACCCCAGAATGGATCCGTCTTTTGTCCAGGAGCCACTTTGCCCGCCTTGATCCAGCACTCAACCATCTCAGAAGCAATCCATGTCGAACACCAGAACTGTCGATGTCCCCCATCTGGGTGGCATCAAGGCTGGCTACCAGATGCCCAATGCCTACGACCCATCTAAACCGACCCTCGTCCTCGTCAACTCTTTCACCACCTCCTCCGACCTCTACCGCAGCCAGTATGAGGACAAGGACCTCACTTCGGCCATGAATCTCGTAGCCATCGAGCTCCTAGGCCACGGCCAGACCCGTACACAATCCGAGAATTTCACCTACTGGGACACCGCAATCATGAACCTGCAAGTCATGGAAGCGCTGGACGTGAAGAAAGCATTCGTGCTGGGAACGAGTCAGGGAGGGTGGATCACCGTCAGGATGGCCTTGCTGGCACCCGACAAGGTAGGCTAGAAAATTGATACATCGATTCCTCTAACCCTCTCAATCACGCTCTGACGGAACGACTATTCCAGATCGAAGGCATCATCCCCCTAGGTACCTCGCTCGACTACGAGTCCGAACGTACCCGCTCCCTCGGCTGCTGGGACGGCCCTAGCCTCCTCACCGGTAGTATTGACGCTTGGACGTCCAAGACACCGACGCCAGAGTTCGAGCCCGACGACGAGTTCTGTAACTTCCTCATTGATATCGGCTTCGGTAAGAAATGTGAACAGAGTGTCCGTGACTTTTGGGTCAAGACCATAAAGTCGAATTACCAAGGTGACGAGGGACGACGGAGGGCGAGGATGGCGGCTATCAACTTGAGGGAGAGGGATGGCTTGCATGGCAGGTTGTTCGATGTGAAATGTCCCGTGATGTGGTTACATGTCAGTACCCTTCCCCCCTCCTCTTCGTCGGTGATGATACGAGAATCTTGCCGACACGTAGTGGTGTATATTTAAGCTTACTTCTTGTTCCAGGGAAGCGAGGACGTCGTTTACTCCGTCGATAACGCCAAGCAGGAGATCGCGCTCTTCGCTAATGCGCCCGCGGCCGACCTGGTCGTCGTGGAAGGAGGACAGCATTTCCTCAGCGCGTCCCACCCGAAGGAGGTGGACAGTGCGCTGGTGGATTTTGTGCGTAAGTGGCATCAGCAGTAAGTAATACAGCACTACAGACTTTTCCATACATCGGCGCGGCCTACGGGCACGCGAACATTATCTATTACCAAGTTCATTGGACGGTTGGCCTTTGTTTCTGGTATCTTTTGATATAATGAAGCGCACGCTTTGCACAAGCCAGGTCAGACTACCTTGCTCCTCTCCTACAACATAACCCTTCACCCTTCTCACACCTATCTACAACATCTACCCGCTACCCCTAGCCGCAAGCAACCTCGCAATAGTGCTCTCACTCAGCTCCCTTCCGGTCGACCTCCTCCCCTTCTCCGCCAGCCTAAGCCCCGGTCCTTTTCCCTCCCCTCCGCCATCTCCAGCCATCCTCACTTCCTCGGCCGCAACCTCCTTCTCCACACTCACGACCACGACCGCAGTTCTCATCACCCACGTCCGCTTCACCCCTCCTCCTCCTCCTCCTCCTCCTCCTCCATATCCCTCATGCAACCCCAGCACCTCCGTCGTCTCCGTCGTCTGCATCTCTTCGCTGCCGCTGAGGATCACCCGGTCGAACATCGGCTCCTTTCCTTCTTCTTCTTCTTCTTCCTCCTTCTTCTGCTTGTTGCTGCTTGCGCCCTTGCTGCTCTCCTTCTCCTTCTTCATCTTTCGGTGATGTCCTTTGATGGGGTTTGAGGAGGAGGAAGAGGAAGATGTTTCGGAATCGTCTTTAAGGAAATACAGCGTCTTCGGGCCCCAGTTCGTGTAGCGCACCGGGTCGGCGGAGGTGTGTGTGGGGTTGTTGTTCCCCCCTCCTCCTGCTCCGACGGCGACGACCGCGGGACTGGGAATGGGATTGGGGGGGAATGCAAGCTGTGAGGGATGTAGGGCTGGGTTGAAGGGGTAGGGTGGGGCTTGCGACTGTGGTTGTTGTTGCTGTGATGGGTATGAGAGGGGTTGCGGTGGGGGAGGAGGAGGAAGAGCGGGGAAGAAGGTCACGGTCGAGGGGACCTTGTCCTTGGTCTCAAAGTCGAGCACCACGGCGAGGTTGGAGGCGGCGGGGGTGGGGAGGTGTCGGGACATGCTGTTTGTGTTCTTTTGGGTGTTGGTGGTTGTTGGCACTGTTCGAGGGATGGTTGCATCCAGGGAAAGAAAATTGGAAGGGAAAGGCAATTGGGAATTAGCATCGAGGTTTGGTGGGGCTCGGTTTATATACCTTTGACGGGGTTGCGGGGAGGGAGGGGCGTATATGGGATGTGGGAGTCATGGTTATGGTGGTGGTCTTCATCGTTGGTGGTTCGGAATATAGGAATCAGGGAGCGGAGAGAATGACTCGAACTTTGAGGAGTGGGAACTTGTGAAATGGGCAGCGAGGGCTTTTGGGGAGTCTGTTGTTGCAGGCAGGCGGGCAAGGCAGGGTTTAACTGAGAATTGAGGTCTGGATAGCCATGACAGGTATATATACAGGTATCGTGGACGCCTTCTCAAGATGCCCCTCCAACGCTCCAATGCAAGCCAAATGAGTTTGTCGTCGCTGCGACTTCGATTGATGGAGCCAGTGCCGCAAAGTCTGGCCTTATGATATCTGAGGTCCGAGAAGATGCGGCTGAGAAATATGGTGGTTAGGCTTTGGCGTGGATGCTGAGAATGATCAGGGGAGAATGCTTACTCTTACAGCTCCTGTCTTGCGACCGCCAACTGTTTTGGCCGCGGTGTAGCAGCATATTGCAAAGAAACTTCAAGGTCTTGAAGGTCGTGGTATCGAGTGTCTGGTTGCTCGGCGTGATTGCCCTCTTTGTGTGACCGAGCAGGTTCTTCGTGGTGTTGAAAATCGACGAGGCTGCTGATGCTGACAGATTCGGTTGATGCGGGGCGTACAGGCCAAGGACATAGGCGCTGCCGGTAATTAAGTAGAACAGAACGAATATTATTCCGCCCCCAACGATGAGAAGAAGACCCCACTTAAAGGCCCATTGTGAGGTCATATAACGAGCTTGATCTACCGCAACAACGGCCGCGGTATTGTCTTGATTTCGTGCAGCTCCCACTCGCTGCCCGAATAAAGCACTGAAAATTGACATTTTGACAGCCCTCGATCTGAGGTGGTTTTGATTATGTATTGGTAGTGTTGGTGAGGTCTGAGTGAGGTACTGGTGAATGAAGTTCAAGTTCGTTCTATACATTATTGTAGAATTTATTGGGTGATCTGAGCAGGTGCGATGGAAATGGAGGAAGACGGGTAAGATGCAGTTGCGTTTGAGCGATCGGCAAGTCCCTACTAGCTCCCGTCCCCAGTGATTGATCGACTAGCCTCCCTATCTTGACGGGCCGACACCCTCATCATGGCCAAGGGTGCGGTAGTTCTCGCGGCTGGCTTCAATGCACACGGGCAACTTGACCCGGCCACAAAGCCCACCAACATTATTTCCTTCAAACAGATAAGCTGCGTGAAGGATTACGATCCCGATATTGAATGGACCAAACATGCAGTTCCTGCGGCTCTCTGGAGCTCCACCCTTCTCTACGACGGCAACGAAATCACTCATCTTGGAACCAGCGGTGGCTATCCTCAATCCCCAGTCGAATGGAATATTGCACCGAGCGAAGTTTCTTTCTTTGGCGATATTAGCGGCATCAAGGGATTTGTCTCTGAGAGCGGGAAGCTATACAGCTATCTTCCCCATCCAAGCCGGCAAAACGAACCTTTCAAGAGGCATATCGTCAACACCGAAGGCCTGCCGAGCCCTCGGAACGTTCACGTCACCCACGTCGCCATTGCCGGTAACGGAAAAGTCTGTGTGGCTGTGCACGCCGCCGAAGATCCCGAGAATCTGGAATTGGGCCGACAGTCCGACGAAGACGACGTCTACGAGTACCCCGAGCTTAAATGTCTCTTTGTTGGCTGCTGTGTCAAGAACATCAACGTTTTCAAGGAAGGAGTCGTCGATCTCGCAGCAACGTCCACATCTTTCGTTGTCCTCACCAGCAATCACCGGGTGGAGACGTTTGGAGACCCACGGTATCCTGCGCTTCTCGCTCGCACGCCTCAGGACCGCTCTCATGCGGAAACCCGATCGGTAGTGTCAGCACTTGACGGTATCCCGATCCGCAAGGTCGTCGCCGGGAGTTGGATGGTTGCCGCCTTGAGCAAGGAAAACGACCTGTACGTCTGGGGTCACGCTCTACCGCAATCACCAGCCAAGAAAGACCACGCCGGCGTATCGAAGCTGCTGAATGCTGTCAATGAGAACGGGGAGCGGGAAGACGTGCATCTCGTGGACATCGCCGAGGGAGCGGATGTCCAGGATGTGGCGGTCGGAGACGAGCACATTGTCGTGCTTACTACAGATGGGCGTGTGTGGGGCCTCGGTAGCAACGAGTATGGGCAGCTGGGTCTGGGTGAGGAGGTCAAGGGCACGGCTGGAGAATGGGTGTTGCTTCGTGCCTTGGGTCAAGGGGCCAAGTGTGTGGAGGTGAAGGCTGGACTGCTGACTACGTTTCTCGTGGTCATGTATGAGGGCGTTATTAACGGCGGGGATGTCGAACGAGGAGCCATGAAGGGAACCTGAAAAAGCCTAACGATAAGTCGAGGGTGCACCCTTCGATCATACTTGCCTTCAGCCAGAGCATGACTCTGGAGGGGGATGTTGTATGTCAATGCCAAAATGCCTTTTCTCCTGTGCTGACCAGTGGCGGCAGAATTGCTGCACCAGCTCCCTACCAGCAAGGAGCAGGCGCTTCCGAAAGTTTTTCAGGTACGATACTCAATTCCTCAAGGTATGTCCTTTACACCAGACCCTACTACTCAAGCTGACTTATGGGATAAGACCCCTATGGAATAAATCTCTTAAATTTGCAACTACCGGCGACGTCCTCGTCACCCTCAACCCGCTGCATCCCCCGGACCCTTCCCTCACCCAAGGCACCTGGTCCTACAGCCACCCGCAGTACAACGCCGAAGCCATCCGCTGCCAAAAACTCCTCCCGCGGATCCAGAACACCAGGAACATCAGCTACTGCGGCGCATGGACCAAGTATGGCTTCCATGAGGACGGCTTCTCGAGCGGGTTGAAGGTTGCGATGGAGCATTTGGGGGCGAAGTTGCCGTTTCGCTTTGTAGATTCGACGTTTGCGAGGGGAAGGAGGCCTGTGTTGGGTTTGGGGGACCATGGAGTGAGGATTTTGGTGCTGGTGGTGCAGATATGGATTAATTTGTTTGAGCTGTTGTTGATGAGGTTTGGGAATGTGTCTGGGGCGAGGAACCCAAGGATCAAGATTTCTTGAACGAGGTAGCATCTTTGGATAATGAAATTTTTGGTACGTTGCAGCGAAGATGGCTCAATAGTAACGTTGCCGGTAGTTGCAAATTTAAGAGATTTATTCCATAGGGGTCTTATCCCATAAGTCAGCTTGAGTAGTAGGGTCTGGTGTAAAGGACATACCTTGAGGAATTGAGTATCGTACCTGAAAAAGCCTAACGATAAG
>QQTW01004188.1_pt1 | contig 10780 bp, 12 predicted proteins | sample 1904831 | NCBI WGS metagenome assembly QQTW01 (sample SAMN09435610, study PRJNA476489) | Subsurface metagenome, whole genome shotgun sequencing project.
TTGGTTTAACTAGCTACTGGGATATAACATTTTGTGGAGGTGATGTAACTATACGAAGAAAATTAGGTGATATAGCCCTTCAACTTAAATACACAACACCTAGCAACATAACTATCACGAAAATTGATATGTACTATAAAGGGGCTAGAATTTTTGGAGATAAAAACGGAATTAAGGTAATTGCTCCAGATAAATCTACTATTTCGATTGGCAATTCAGGCTTTAAGAGCATCAAGTGATCCCCAAAGCAACAAATTAGCTTAATATCTTTGCTCGGTAAGGTCTAAATTAGTAATGAACATGTGTTCTTTTTTACATTAATCGAAGAAAAGCTTAATACGCCACTGTAAGTTTTCGTCCATATTTATACTACTAAGCTAAGCGATAACTTATATTAATCGCCATATTCTACACTAATGGTGCAAGTATCAAAGTTTCTAAGTATTTTGGTGCTATATTTTATTTGCGTGTGCAGCCACAGCCACAACCCAAGGTGCAACAAAACTGCGATCCTTCTTACCCTGACTTTTGCATTCCCCCCAACTCTCCAGATTTAAACTGCGCGGATATGCCAAGGCGACAATTCCGGGTTGTAGGAAATGACCCGCACGGACTTGACCGCGATAGCGACGGGATTGGCTGTGAGTAGGGGATAGTAAAACACAGAGACTAGTAGAGATTTGCTATCTTTTGACAAGGTTGCAAACCTCTAGTGCCCATTTGCAGAAAGTTTGACTTATTTGGACGCTAGAAAAGCGCGATCGCGTATTTATTAAAACTCCGTAAATCCAATGCAATTAAAATAGCGACTTACTTGGTTATCAAATTTCGATTGTCTGTGCGTTTTAGAGGTGTAATTGGGAACACTAGATACATAATCTACTTAGCTAAAACACGGACAATGGAATTTATATCCACAGACCCTTCGGGTACGCTTGGTGAAAAATCTGAACTAAAGATTTGGAACAAGATTAAAAAGGCTTTTGCTGGGAGAGAAGGATACGCTTACTGGCGTTACCCTCTTTTTAGTCAAGTTCCGCACCAAGAAGGAAAGTATCGGGAGCCTGATATCTTAATCGTTGATAGAGAGTTGGGGCTGATAATTATTGAAGTCAAGGGGTGTTACTTAAATCAAATTACTCAAATTAATGGTCAGCAATGGAGTATGACAGATTTCTATGCTGATAAAATATACCCAGTATTTCAGGCTAATAACCAGATGACTGATTTACTACATTATTGTGACAAACCACTTGAGTTATCTGGTAGAGTAACAGCCCGTATTCTCATTGGACTGCCTTGGATTGAACGTCAAGAATGGAAAGCTAAATTTTCTCACCTGCCATCAGCCCCACCAGTTATCTGTAGTGACGAGTTAGGAGCAATTAGTTTATTCAATATTATTCGCAACACTCCTCCTCGAAAATCAGGAGATTTACTTAGTGATAAACAATGGAAATTACTACTAGGGGTTGTAGCTGGCCACAGTGATGATAAATACGTGTGGGTGCAAGATGATAAAACTTTTGTAGAAATTTCTAATCGCAAAGATGTACTTGATAAAATAGAGTCAACGCTTTTTGAGATGGATTCTCTTCAAGAACAACTTGGAAAACAAATTCCACCTGGCTCACAGCGCATCAGGGGGATTGCAGGTTCAGGTAAGACGGTTATTCTTGCTCAAAGGGCTGCCCATATTCATTTGAGATATCCTGACTGGGATATTGCTTTTATATTCTTCACTCGCAGTCTCTATGACCAAATACGGCGTGAAGTAGATCGTTGGCTGCGACGTTTTAGCAATGATAGAGTAACCCTAGAAAATACCAATAATAAAATTCAAATTCTTCATGCTTGGGGCGCAAACAATGAGGAAGGTTTTTACTCGCAGTGTCGGGATAGACTAGGACTTAGCAACATTTTAGATACCCCATTAATAGGTAGTCCCACAGAAAGACTTGCCCAGCTTTACCGTAGAGTTTTAGAGCATCAGCCTCCAATTGAACCTTGCTACGATGCCATTCTCATAGACGAGGGACAGGATTTAGTTGTTAAGGAAGAACTAAAGTTTGAACAGCGCCAGCCTATTTATTGGTTAGCTTGGCAGACACTGCGACCTATTTCTTCTGAAAAACCTCATTTACGCCGACTTTATTGGGCTTATGACGAATTCCAGAGTTTAGACGCACTTATTGTTCCTGAATATAAAGAACTATTCGGCAAAGAGTTGGCAGAGCAATTGGTAGGTAAGTCAGCGGTTGTTAAATACTGGGGTAATATCTATAAGAACGCAGTAATGCGTTGTTGCTATCGAACACCTGGAAATATTCTAGTGGCAGCTTTTGCACTGGGAACAGGGTTGTTACGTTCACAGGGGCGGTTGTCTCGCTTTACAAAAGAAGATTTAGAAAACAGTGGTTTTATGATGAAAGGAGATTTGCGGGCTAATAATTCACTAGTCCGCATTTGGCGCAGCGCAGAAAATTCTAAAAATCCAATTTCAGGATTATGGAAAGAACCTTTTATTGAATTTAATACTTTTGACAATAGGCAAGATGAAGTTCAAGCACTTGTTCAAAAAATCAGTGAAGCTAAAAATTCTGGTTTCAAACTTGACAGGCAGCTTATGGTTATTTCTCTGGGAAACTGGGAACAGGTTCACATTCAACAACGAAGAATAGCGGAAAGTCTTACACAAGCTAAAATTGACTTCTTTATTGCTGGTTCAAAAGGTATTAATCAAACTAATTTTCAAGAAAACCAAAACTGTCTCGATATTCAGGGAAATCCAAGTTTATTTTGGGTAGAAAATGCTATTACTTTAACTGGTATTCACCGGGCCAAAGGAAACGAGGCTTTTTGGGTATTTATTACTGGACTAGAAAATATTGAGGAAAATAACCCTCAGCTTAGAAATCAACTCTTTGTAGCTATGACCCGCACTAAAGGCTGGTTATGGATTAGTGGGTTAAAGCTGGGTCAAGAGAATACACTTCATAATGAAATTCTACAAGTAACACAAAGTAACGGCTGTGTCGAGTTTCATAATCGTGTAGATGTAGCGCGTTTGCAGACAGATATATAGTAGTAGCAAGCATACTTCTTCTCGGTAGCCTCACCCGATTGTTAGAGCCTGTTAACATCTATACCAATCTTGACCTAGAATAGGCTACAACCAATCTGGCAAGTCACCGAAGTTACGTTATGACCCAAAACCACCCCCAGTAGCCAAACTGAAGCACTATCCCTCCAAGCCCCTGACGAACTGATTCTCAAGCTTTTGCCAACCTTGTATAAACTATTTTATACCCACGCTGGTGCTAGTGAGCGGGTCGATGGCACGGATAAGCTGGGCAACCACTGCAATAAGCTTTTCAAAATCAAAGGGCTTAAGCATAACCTTCTGAAACCCGGCATCCATTGCTGTGCTAAAGATTTTGGGACTTACATAACTTGTAAGCGCCAGCGCAGGAATAAAGCCTCCACTCTTTGCACCATAAAATTAGCCCAATCTCACGCCTTGCGATACCATCTTCGATGGTTGCCAAGGGCATCGCTTGAGGATGGTAAATTAGTAGAAGAGGTTGGTCAGAGCCTGGAAAGTGGCGACCTTCTTGGAGAGGAGAGCCCTCAAAGTATTGAAAAGCTTGGGGAAAGTATTGAAGAAAAATCCCAAGAATTTTTGGCCCATAGCCAGCAGTTAGCGTCCATCCCTGCCTCCACAGAGGTATTTTCAGAATGTGTACAAGCTCACATAGACGTGAATCAAAGCCACATTAAGGCGGTTAAAGATTATCAATCTCAAGTCAAGACTTATTTAAATCGTGTCAAATAGTTGTTAAAAATTCCTACCCCCAGGTCAAAGGAGTAGAAACACAGGGCGATACTATTAAAGATAGTTGCCTTTGAACATCGCATAGGAGCAAAGAAAAGCAAAAGCGCGATCGCGTATTTATTAAAACTCAATTAATTTCTCCGACCTAAACCCGAAGTGATGGTAAAGGAGTCGTTCAAACATTTCTGCTCGCTGCGATCGCACCGCTTTGATATCGATACTGCTGGAAGGGCAGAACAGCAAAAAGAAGTAGAGAATTCACATTGTCGGTTGCTTTAAGTTTAACTCCAGTTAATTTTAAAGCTTCTATACTAAACTCAAAACCGTCCATTTGTCAAGAATGTTCTGACTCCCTAGACACTTTTGTAACTGATAGCTAAAACGATATGGTACTACTGGGAGCGGCGGTGCTAATTGCTGATTGCGCGGTAAGAATTTTGGCAATTGCCACTGCCATCTCCCACCCTTTAGAATAGGAATAATTCCCCTGGCAGCTAGTCTGAAAAAACTTTACTGCCATTTCTGGCTAGGTGATTGGCGGCTATAGTTATTAAATGCAAAAACCGACAGACCTACAGTTGAGGCTGACGGCACTTAAAGTTCCCTATTTATGACTCGGATAGAGTTCAGTTAATTTATTATCCCAGCACAAAAAAATTACTAGGCGATCTAAATCAGTGTCGATTCCCTCTTTGCCCAGCAAGTTAAAACCTCCTATGAGCAGATAGTTTGCGCCCAGGCGGGGTTAGTACCCGTACCCGTGCAATCTAAGCCCAAAACACTGAGTATCCCCACTCCTGCAACGGTCTAAATTTTCGCTCTCCTGCCGAAGTTAAAATTGCTACTACTTTAGAGAAGAAAGGAGTGCTATTTTTCGCCAACGCTAGATGCCGAATTTACAATCGCTCTAATAAATATGAAACCAAAGAAGCTGATTTTCTAGTTTGCTATCAAGGCAAGGTAAGGATTCTGGAGGTGGATGGCCGGGAGTATCATCAAGATCGAGAAAAGGACTATAAGCGCGATCGCTTGTTTGATAAAGAAGGTTTGCCTACCAGCCGTTTCAGTGCCAAAGAGTGTCTTGATAATCCTGATGAGGTGGTAGCTGAGTTTTTAGACCTGTTTAGGATTTGACACCCAAGTGTAAAGGTTGTCTTTCTCATTTGCAGGCTTACCATTTTGTCTATGTAGCTGAGTCTAAAAATGGGAACACTAGGGGGGTAGTGCAATCATACCTTTCTTAACTAAATGTTTAAAATTCGCTTGTTGCTGGCTTTTGCCATCACTTTGGCTCAAATTCCCCTGCCCGCTAATGCCCAAACCTTTGAAGCTGTGGTGATGAGCGTGGGAGATGGAGACACGATTCGAGTTAAACACAACGCCAAAAACTTGACAGTTCGGTTAGCCTGCATTGACGCTGCGGAAATGAAACAAAGTCCGTTTGGTCAGCAGGCTAAGAGCCGACTGCAACAACTGCTGCCAGTGGCAACCAAAGTCAAAATTCGCGCAGTTGAAACCGACAAGTACAAACGCCTAGTGGCAGAGATTTATACCAGCGACAATCGCAGCATCAACACCAATCTGGTGCAGGAGGGCAATGCTGCTGTCTATCGCCAGTACCTGAAAGGCTGCTCTCCCCAGTTGCAGCAAAGTTTACTTAATGCCGAAACTGCGGCCAAAGGGCGACGGCTCGGTATCTGGAGCCAAAATAACCCTGTCATGCCTTGGGATTTTCGCAGGAGCGGGAACCGCACCACCACAGCAGCCAAGCCAAAACCTCAACCGCAGCCACAACAAAACTGCGATCCTTCTTACCCTGACTTTTGCATTCCCCCCAACTCCCCAGATTTAGATTGCGCGGATATGCCACGCAGGCAATTCCGGGTTGTGGGAGATGACCCGCACGGACTTGACCGCGATAGCGATGGGATTGGCTGTGAGTAGGGGACAGTAAAACATAGAGACTAGTAGAGATTTGCTATCTTTTGACAAGGTTGCAAACCTCTAGTGCCCATTTGCAGAAAGTTTGACTTATTTGGACACTAGAAAAGAGCGATTACTTATTTACAGCAGTTTCATTGTAATTCTCGATGCACTAACACTTAGTGATACCTCGTTTACCTCGAAACTACTGTAATGCAGTCTTTTGGAAAACACTGTTTTGACATTACATTTATTTAAAAGTCTTTAATTTACGTTTAAGGATAATTCCCAATCCAAATACACTTATAATTTTAAGACTTAAATCAGATGAAGGTTCAGGAACTGCTACGGGTTGCTGCGTAATAAATCCGCCACCTGTGACGTTTCCAAAACCAACAAGTGATATCTTATAACCCGCGTTAGAAACGATATCATCAGCAGAAGCTGCGAATCTATTTCTAGGAGTTACCTCACCAGCTTCAATTTTAGCAAGCAACTCAGTTTCTGCTGATTGTCCCTCTAAAACGTTAAACTTATTTTCAAATCCTCCTGATATAAAAGAAACATAATCCGCACTCGCTGAAGGGTCACTAGTATTTAGAGTGTTTATCAAGGAAAGAGTTGCAGAAAGCTTCGTTAACGTTTTTGGGGTGTCTGGGAATATCACGGAAATGTCGAGATCAACTTCATCAACTTCTGTATCTTCAACTATCTGCCCATTAAAAAAGCTTAATTTTCCAAGCGAAAACACCCCTTCAGGTTCGCGCTCGAAGGAAGACCCAGTAAAAGAGAGACTACTTGACGGGCTTTCGAGTCCAGTCCCCCAGGTAAAAGTAGAACTATCAATTCCTGTACAAACAGCAGGAGGACAATTAGGAGAAGGATTAATAAAACTACCTGATGCACGCCCTGTACTTATCATTTCCCAACCCCATTTCAATCCATCAAGGGGAGTTATAGTTTTTTCAGCATCCCATTCTACAAGAAAAAGATCAGCACTCCATTTAACTGGGTTATTTAGGTTTTCTAGCACTGATATTCGCCGAAATGAACCATCTTTAAAAATTAGTGAATTAGCTGGCTAACTAGAAGCCTGCAAATCTGTCAAATAAAATGGATTATCTTTGTTCTCAGTATCTATAAATGGGCTTGAGACATTTGGTTCATTAGTATTAACAAACTGAATATACTGTAATTGCTTTCCTTCTGGAACGTTTGTAACATTAGAATATGTCATTTCAAGCTGTGTACCTAGTGAGGTAGCTCCAGCTGAGTAAACATTATATTTAGTAACATCAAAAATTCCTGAAGACTCATTCCCAGTTTTAACTGTCCATGTTGGATATTTGAATCGAAGCAACTCTTTCTTCTTATCATCAAAAAGGTCTGAGCCAATCGGTTCAATAGGGTTTTTTACTATTATTGCTTTTCCATCGTCAGAAACAATTGGTTCAGCAGAATTTGGATATGAAAACTTGATAGTCCCCGCTTGCACCGTTCCCGTCATGAAAGACAGGCAAACAAAGATTGCCGATGAATATTTCCCAATGTATACCGATGAACGACTAAAAAATAAGTTTTTCATTTTTTGTTTAATCTTATAGAAATGAAAACTGAAGTGCATGTGGAAGGATTTCAGATAATGCCACCAAAGTCCATAAGCAATTACACGTAGTTTTAAGCTTGAATTTTAGTATCTAATTAATCTAGCAGTAGCACTTTAGCTGTATTATCAAAAGATAAATGTAAAGATTATATAAAATATAATTTAAATTTGTAAATTTTAGATAAAAGCAATTTATATCTACCACCCCACTGCGATCCCTGTTCTAAGTAGTGGAATAATTCTATTTATCAAAACTTAATCAATTGTAAGACCTAAAAACCTCAAGCAATGGTAAAAGAGTTGTTCAAACGCCTCTTCCTAGTGCGATCGCCAAATTGTTAAAGCTTGTTAACATTTATACCAACCTTGAATCCAAATAGGCTACAACCAATCTGGCAAGTCACCGAAGTTACGTTATGACCCATAACAAAGCGAACAAACCCAGTAGCCAAACTGAAGCACTATCTTCTCAAGCCCCTGATGAATTGATTCTCAAGCTTCTGCCAACTTTGAATAAATCACAACTAGCCCGTGTTGTTAATGGTATTGCTGATGTAGTTTTAACTTCTGAAATATTTAGTTAACAACAAATTAATCCTAAGCAAAAACCCCTACTGCCAATAAGGTAAGGGGTTTTGCCAGCATCAGGTTTTTATTATTCACCGATTTAACTTTATCTTAATGTACAGGCGCATTAATTTCGACTCCCCTCGGTTTTGGTAAAGCTTCGACTTCTCCAAGACAGTAATCATACCCTTTTCTGCTACTAAATCCAAAAACCATGCCCATTTCTCCAAATCCTCTGGCACTCCCATCAAGCGCATTTCAACGGCGCAGGAATCATCACTGCTAGGGGGATTTTGATTCTTTTTACTTCTCACGCCACAACTCCCTTAAGTCAGTAATAGTGTCACAGCAAACCTGCTCCCACTCCTTCCACGCAGACTTGGGAATTTTATCATCTTCATCAATCTCTAAGTCAAGTTTTAAATCTTTTTTAATTCCTTCCTTTGCTACCCGTGCCTTTGCCCTTTTGGGAGGTACTTGTTGAGCAATTTCTGGTACATTTTCCGGCTGGGGAGTAGGGGGTGGGGCAACAATATCGATAAATTTGTCAAGGGCCTGCTCGATTCTCTCTTTCTTCTCCAGCGATAGCGAAGCGCTGCCGCCTTCGGCAGATCGCGCTGTTCGCCAGTTTTGCAAAACGGTGGACTTGGCTGCCTCCAGCGCTTCTTTATCAACTCCTGGTGCGGGCATATTATCGATTCTGTAAGTCAAATCGGCAATTTGCTCGGCCAGCAAATTAATACCTTTATCCCGGTTTTGAATCTCTCGCAAGAGACTGAGGCGAAAATCGTTAACTCGCTCCTTCAATTCATGAAACTCGGTTCGGGTGGGAAGGTTGGATAATTTATCTAGCTTTTCTAATTGTTCTGTAGACAATGTAGACATTTGCTCTACTAATTTGGAGGTGGGAATTCCCATCGCGGCTTTTAACAATCTTTGAGCTGTTTGGTTGAGGCTTTCTCCACCTTGGGCGTGGGACTGTAAAAGCTGTATGTCATTGTCACCTAGCCGGAAAGAAATTATTTGACTTGGCATTGTTAGAGAGCAGGGGCAAAGTTGTAAACATGATAAAACTTACCAGGGCAGGTCTACCGTGTCTACAGGTTGTATACATTTCTCCAACTATTGCCCGCAACACAAGTAACGTTCGTTACAGCCCTGTGGTATCCTCGCGTACAAAATTCCTATCTAGCGCGACTGATCCCTAGTCTTTGTTTTTTCTCTACTTAGGGTAATTAGCCGTGAGAGAATAGCCATTGACAGTTTTTGCTTAACTTACAATGAAAACAGAGACATACAATATATTGCGCGATGCCTACGCAAGCCTAGAAGAAATCACCATAAAGTTGTATGACGGTGCTGATAACGCGGTCGCTAGCGACAATTTAAATGATGCTTCCTTGCTGCAATCCAGAGCCGATATATTGTATGAACAATTAGAATATCTTGATGTGGTCATTGCAGAACACGAGGAAAGATAATGGAATTAAAAAGCCAAATCAAAGAGTTAAGTGCCCAAGCGGCGTCCTTAAGCCGTCAGGCTGGGGTAGCTTCCAAAACCGATCGCAAACAGGGACTGGAGCTAATGCGCCAAGCAAGGGACGCCAGCAAAGAGTGTCAAAAACTTATCCAGCAATTCCAAGAAAGCCAAAGCAAAGAATAGCAACTTGCTATAAGTGTCAGAACAGTACAGTGTAAATACTTACTGTTCTAATTTTTTACTATTTTGCATTTTACCCCTTGGCGGCAAGTCGATTTTAACCCAATTTACAGCTTCTCAGTAGCCTCTCTAGCAAAATCGAACATTGCTCGATTCGTTTTTGGCAAGTAAAAATCAACCATTTATCCAAGTCGGTTAATGCTTTTTCAGGATTTTACCTTAGTTGTGAGCAGGCGCTACCCTTACTATCCTAATTTCTAGGATTTTTACAATATAAATCAACTGACAATAATTAGCAGCAATCTAAAATCGTCCACTGACTGTTACACTAAATCCGCCAACACACTCGAAATTTCCCGTTGCAATTTTTGCTTTTGGCGGTTGTCATCATATTTTTGAATGGCGTCAATGCTGGCGTGGCGGGATAGATTCTGCACCTTGCGATAGTTCCCATTGCTGTGGTCAAGCGCTGTCGTGATAGAACTGTGCCGCACCCGGTGAGGGGACATTCTCTTAGTGATACCTGCTTTTTTACATAAGTTAACTACTAAGCGTCGAATCGACTCGCCAATTAATCTGTCTTCAATCTCCCCCTTGCGCGGAGCCAGCGAACCAAACAGCGGCTTATATTCTTGGTCAGCAGTTTTTTTGCTGGCTTTAATCCAATCGCTTAGAGCATCTGCCGTTTTAGCAGTTAATTCGATCACTGTCTTTTGCGTGCCCGTCCCTTTACCATAAATTGTTAAGGTTTTGGCATTCGGGTTGAAATCGTCCACATCGAGAGAGCAAACTTCATTGCGTCGTAGGGCATTATCCCACAACAAGCGCAAGATAGCGTAGTCGCGTTTACCTTTCAAGGTGGTGCGGTCAATTAAGGCTAAGACTTTGGCAAACTCGCTGGCTTCAATCCCGGAAGTGTCTCTGTACTTCTGGACTGTTTCCGATTTAACATCGCTAAGGACAAAGGCGCACACTCCCAGTTTTCTGCCCATCGCCACCATTGACTTGATAGCTGCCAGTTTGCGGTTGACGGTGTTTTCGGCCAGTTTTCTCTCGTTCATCAGATAGCCTTTGAAGTTGAGAACCAGAGCCACTGCCTGATGCTGCTGTAAATGTAAAAATTATAAAACTGTGTCCATATTTGGCTCTTTTGCTGTATAATAGCGAAAAAAATCGCGCAAAAGACAGT
>QQTW01004189.1_pt1 | contig 10779 bp, 11 predicted proteins | sample 1904831 | NCBI WGS metagenome assembly QQTW01 (sample SAMN09435610, study PRJNA476489) | Subsurface metagenome, whole genome shotgun sequencing project.
ACTATCTGCTTCGCGTGCCTTGCGAATGCGCGAGCTTAGTCCCACAACTTCAATTTCAATAACTTTCCTAACTTTCATCAACATTCCCGCAGCTGTTATACCTCCCTTGTTCTAAATCATTAAGTAATAGTTGATAATTACTAAAGTGCAACGTTACGCTTTGTGTTAGAGGTATAGCAAAAACAGTTCGAGCAACTAGTGCGCGATCGAAGAGCTAAACCTCAAATCGAATAACAGTACCAAAAATAAAGATTGCGTATATCGCACTTTATTCTCGGCGGAAGCAGTGCGCTCGTCTAACGACGGGAGCAGGAGTATCGCCTTTAACTAACCCCCACAGAAAGCTACAGAACATGATTAAACAATTACCACTTCCATCGAACTTGCTAGCACTCGATAGTCCCAGCAAGTATGTATTCAAATCCCAAGTTCCTCAAAACTTTTCATCGGGTGACGAACCAGATACTACCATTCCCACCAATTTGCAATCAACCCCAGTACCAGAACGCGAAACTATTAAACACACGCTGATTGGTTCTAGTGAAGCTGTCATGGAGACAATTCACCTTTTGCAGCAACTCGGTTATACCCAGGTGGGTGATTGGAGTCCTTTGTTACCCAGTCCCGATCAAGAAGAGGTGATGAGTATTGATGCCGATGCCAGTTTGGTTAAGGCGAGAGCCGAAATATTGTTTGAACAGACAGAGGCAATTATAGCTGTTTCGGAGGAGCAACAAAATAGATAGGGAAGAAGCACTTACCTTAGCTAACGATGCTAAGAACTTGAGTAATCAAGGCTTACAGCTAATCCAGCAAGGAAAATATCGTGAGTTTTTAAAACAACCAAAAATAGGGCGAGGTTTAGCAATGCTCGAACAAATGCATAAATAAGGCTAACAAAAAGCACAAAAATTTAACAAGAAAACTCACTAAGCTGCTACGACCCCCACCTGGGGGTTCTGTGCCAGCGCTATCCGTAAAAGTTGTCGGGGATCTTGTTTGTCATTGTACTTATCTACTCACAGCTTTATTTATGTTTATATTAATTTTACGTTACGTAATCGACCAATATAGTTAAGAATGTTCTCAAAATTAGTCTTTACTAAGCATGTTTAATTATAAGTGTGGAACAATAAAAATATGATTCAGAAAATATCACTTCGTATTTTTTGTTAGCAAGCAAATTAATTTAAAATTACACGGTCGTATTTGCTGGATTCTGTGAGTATCTCTGGTTTTTCGACTTGAATACATTGACTTTAATAAGCGCTATTAAGAGCGTTAGGCTTTGCCTATCGTATATGCGCTTGCATATATTGGTGTGTCAAATCCCAATTCATTCACAAATTTAATTAAACTTGAGGGGAATAATATGGCTACTCGTAACAGCTTGGTTAGTAATTTACAGAACTCATTAAAAAAAGATTCGGTTAGTTGGGGTTCGCTAGCGCTGTGGATTGGAGGATTGATTGTAGTAGTGTCAATCGTTTCAGTCTTTTCTAACTGATAGCATTAATTGATAACAGTGCATGAAGGATAAAGGATAAAAACAATCATCCCGAATCCTTCATGCAAAAAATTATGCAACTGCTAATTCAGATTCAGATGCGGTTTCAACTGGTACACCGTCTTGAACAAGCGATCGCGGTTGTTCTTTACGCTGTAAGAGGTTTCCTGCAAATGCTAACATGGCGTTGGTTTTACGCTCACGCCATTCATCCACAAGCTTCTGCACCTGGATTTGGGGCATTCTCCGCATCATCGCTTCGTAAAGATATGCTGCATGTCCGGTTTCATCCTTAGCAATGCTCATCATACTCAGCTTTAAACTGCGTGCTGTCGCATCATCTTCGGGTAAAACCTTTGCCATGCGGGCAAAATCTTTACTCGCATCGAGTTCGAGAATATAAGTGCTACCCATAAATACATCCCAAGCAATGTTTTCTGGCTTGAGTTGTTCTTGGGTATAATCTGCAAAATATCCTCCAAAAAATGGGCTGCGTTGTTGCTGCTTATTTTCGTCGGTATTTTTGGGTTGATTTCTAAAATCAATAACCTGTTTATCGAGTTGTTTGAGTGCATGGGCAAAAATTTGCCCGTGTCGAGTTTCGTCAGCAGCATGTTTTGCCAACTTCTCGGCTAACCAGGTGTCACCCTCTGAAGCTGCGCGTGAGCCTAGTTTGGTCAAAAATGGTACAGAACCAGATTCAGCCAGTTGAAACCCTGCAAGGACGTTTGGACGGGTTTTGATGTCGCGGATTTGTGCTGCGGAGTAGTACGCAGTTACACCTGAACCCGCTAAATGCATGAGATATGTGAGGAAGTTCACTTAGAGATTCGCCCTTATTTATCAAAGGTTACTTTTCTTATCTTAATAATTAATTTTTCTAAAGTGGAGTTCTAAATTTGGTTGAAAACCGAATGTACTGAGATTATAGTAGGTAGTTGTTGAGCATAAGTAATTGATGATGGCGCTTTTGGGTATCATCAAGCACTTCGTGCCGATCGCCTTTTTGACACAAACACCAAGCCTACCAGCAAGACTATGAAAACTAATCAATTTTTAGTTGCAGTACTTTCTACCACAATAACAACTGGCGTTTTGATTTCAAATGTTAGCACTGCTCAAGCATGTTTTACAAAAGGGGTATTGAATTATTTTAATACTCCAAACAATCTAAACAATATCAAAACAGTTACTGGAACAGCAGTATTGAGCAGTCTGATTGTTGGTGGAGTTGTTTCATATCGTCGCAAACGTCAAATTAAAGATTCTACAAATAAAGCTGCTATTTACCAAGCTTTAGAATTTCCTTCACATTTGACAAAAACGAAAAAGTAGATTTCGATTACCAAAAGTAGATTTAATCTATACCTGTCTTTTTCAATTTCGTTTTGAAAATGTTACTGCCTTTAATTGTATTAACAATTAGAGGCTTTTTTTCGATTCTTGACTTTTCCTGTGGTGTTTAGCCGTTCTCAGAGGATAAAATAATAAACCACAAAGGACACAAAGGTCACAAAGTTAAGAGGATTTGAGAGAGTTTTTGCGTAAGTTTTACATGACAACGGTTACTTATTTTTAATCGTTAAAGGGATGTCACAATTTTAGCAAAACTGCGTCAACTTGCGTTGAATTTTGGTAAGATCGTCCACAGGTCTTATTTGGTAATTAGGGATGAATAGGTTAAGTACAAGACCGCAATGGCAACATATACGTCGTATTCAGTTATTCAACTTGAAAAAAGTTTCTGTTTTAGTAGCAGCAGTTCTTCTTGTAATTACTACTGGATGTGCATTTTTCCAACCGAAAAATCCTCTAATAAACGTTCATTTAACTCTTGGTAATCCTAGTAATGCGACTAGTAGTGATGGAAATAATTACTTGATTATCAAAAGACAGTATGCACTCTCTTACAACCGAGATAAAGGGATACCCAACTGGGTTAGCTGGCAGTTAAATCAATCGTGGTTAGGTGAAGCACCGCGTTCTAATAATTTTAGACCTGATGATACACTTCCCGAAAGCTGGTATCGCGTTACACCTAGCGATTATACCCGCAGTGGTTACGATAAAGGACATATGACTCCTTCCGCAGACCGCACTGATAGTGTAGAAGATAATGCTGCTACTTTTTTGATGACTAACATTATTCCTCAAGCACCAGATAATAACCAAGGTTACTGGGCAGATTTAGAAAACTATGGCAGAAAGTTAGCTTCTGAGGGGAAAGAGTTATATATTATATCGGGTGGATACGGTCAAAAAGAAACAATTGGTAAGGGTAAAGTATCAGTTCCCAGCCGAGTTTTTAAGATTATCGTAGTAACTGAACCTGGAAAAGGGATAAATGGTATTAATGACTCCACAAGAATAATTGCTGTCGATACTCCTAATCTTAATGGTAATAAAGAAGGTAGTTGGACTCAATATATTACTTCGGTCGATGCAATTGAGGAAAAGACAGGTTACGATTTTATATCTAATGTCAAACCGTCCGTTCAAAATGCAATTGAGTCAAAAATTCATAAACTTGTAATTAGTAAAGCTAATTAGTTAAAACTGTCATTTGTCTGTTGTCATTAGTTACTTGTAAAAACTTTAGGCATTAAATATTCCTTAATACATAGCAATCCTAAATCATTTGCCAAATTCCTCTTCTTTTTTTATAAGTTCTTTGTGTCGTTGTGGTTAATTTTTTTTGCATATTTTTTCATAAATTTAGATAGGACAGCTATAGTTAATTTTATTTCCGTCTTAAATAATTAAGTTTCGATCGCTTTAGTAGATAGTCCAGCAAAGTCACTGCTTGGTGTTTTCCCAATAATGTAAACATCAATTTCAATTTCACCAACTCGTGCAACTTTTAAATCGCTGAGATTCTCTTTGATAACTTTGACAAGATTTTGATATTTCTTGGCTGTCTCTCTATCTTCTGAACTATGCCAATCTTGTTCGGTAGTTGCGATCGCAAAAAACGAGTCAATATCAATAAACTCAACAGGTGTATCTTGGTGTGCAGTTTTTTGTAAAATCAATTCAGGTTTAATATCTTTTTTATTATCCTCAGATTGCCAAAAGAATACTTCAAAAGGGTATTCTGACTCACTCATAAACAGTAAGTCTTTAGATGCTTGTTTGAGAGTATCAAGCAGATTTGAGGGATTGTTAGACTGGTTTGTACTCAAGTTTCTATTAGTAAATAAAGAATTATTAAGCAAGCCGCAATCATTCTATCAACTTTTGTTCCTGATTTTACCTGACTTGATAAAAATATACATATAGCAATCCTAAATCATCCGTCAAAACTTAAAATCTCTTCTTCTCTTAACTCTGTGAACTTTGTGTCTCTGTGGTCTTTCCTCTAAAAATATTTTTTATAAACGTAAATTAGGTATCCTGCCCCCGCTAAGTACAACATCTAAAACAGGCAAGATACTTATCTTTTTCTAACTGGGTTCATTGACTTTTCTAACCAGCTAAAAGCTTGGGAAGAAAGTAGCGTTAAGGATAGATAAATTATTGCAACACCCGCGTAAATTTCAAAAGAGCGGTAGTTTTCGGCAACTATTAATTGTCCCTTGCGAAATAATTCTTCAAACCCGATAATTGCAACTAAACTAGTATCCTTAAGCATACTAATAAATTCGTTACCCAACGGTGGTAACATTCGCCGAAACGCTTGCGGGAATATCACAAAGCGCATAGTTTGTACCGAACTTAAACCTAGTGATTGTGCTGCTTCCGATTGCCCTGTCTCGATTGATTGGATACCAGCGCGAACAATTTCGGCAATGTAAGCAGCACTATTTAAAGTTAATGCCGTCACGGCAGCGACGAAACGATTTAAACTGAAACCTAAGCCTAAACTCTGGATTAGTGCGGGAATACCAAAGTAAATCATAAAAATTTGGACTAGCAAAGGTGTACCGCGAAAGAAATCAACATATATCCTCGCAATCCAGCGCAAGGGTGTAAGATGGGAAAGTCGAATAATTCCAATTAAAGAACCACCAATTAAACCCAAAAATACTGAAAGTACTGTTAGTTGTAACGTAACTAATGCACCTTGCAACAAGATGGGAAAAGATTGGAAAATGGCGTTAATCGAATTAGCGATCGCATTACCGCTATCATTACCATTACTAGTAAATGCTAGCTTTTCAGGTAATGTAGGTGGTGTTCCTTTGAACCATTTTTGATAAATTTGTGCATAAGTACCATTTTTAAGGATTTTTCCTAACCCTTGATTTATCAAAACTACATTTGGCGAGTTTTTCGGGGTTGGAATTCCGTAATATTCTTCAGTTAATAATTGCTGTGTTACCTTAATACCCGGAAGATTCCCAGAATTGATTGCATAGGCAATTACTGGTGCATCTCCAATCATCGCATCAACATTACCATTCACCAATTCTTGCAGTGCTGTTGGTGTCGAATCAAAAGTCCGAATTTGCGCTGCGTTTGCTTCCTTCCCTTTTGCTGCACCAGTAGTACCAATTTGAACGGCAATCTTCTTATTTCTTAACTTATCAAAACTTGTAATTTCTTGATTGCTTGACTTGATTGCGATCGCCAGCCCCGATTTAAAATAAGGACGTGAAAACGTAACCGTTTTTGCCCTTTCTTCGGTAATAGTCATCGAACTGATTGCCACATCAAGTGTTTTTGCCTGCAAAGCTGGAATCAACCCATCAAACGGTATAGTTTGAAAATTAATCTTAAAATTACCAGCATTAGCAACAGCATTCATCAAATCGATCGAAAAACCCTGCAATTCACCTTTTGTTCCTTGAAACTCCATTGGAGGATAAACAGGTTCAGTACCCACACGTAAGGTTTTCCCTACATCCCCACCCGACTCGCAACCACCCAACATCAACAAACAACACAAACAACCAATTGCCCAACTAACAATATCTCTCCTCATCTCTTCCTTTGCGTCCTTTGTGTCCTTTGTGGTTAGTTAAATTAAAGTAAAGTTTTGCACTAACAAAATATATATAACTATAATTAAAGTCTGACTTATAATACTCGCGTAAAGGAGGCAGTGCGTTGCGGAGTTTCCCTCCGTTGTAGCATCTGCCGTCGCGCAGAGGCGCAAAGCGAAGCAAATATTTACAACTGTTTCCAAAAATTATGCACAATCAAATTAGATAAACCGACTTTGGGAAATGCCACAATCTACCCCCGCAATTATTTTTGAAAACGTAGAAAAGAACTTTGGAACCCTCAAAGTCCTCAAAGGAATCAGCGGTACGATCAATCGTGGTGAAGTCATTGCTATTATCGGTTCCTCTGGTTGCGGTAAAAGTACTTTATTACGTTGCTTCAATCGGCTCGAAATTATTAATGCGGGTAAACTGACTGTCAATAGTATAGATTTATCCCAATCGCAGCTCTCGCAAACTCAACTGCGTCGCCTGCGAACCCAAGTAGGCATGGTTTTTCAACAATTTAACTTGTTCCCGCACCTAAGTGTTTTAGAAAATTTGACACTAGCACAGCGCCAAGTACTTGGGAAAACACCCCAAGAAAGTGCCCAACTTGCTGGACTTTATCTCGACAAAGTAGGGTTATTTGGTAAAGCTTCTGCATATCCCGAACAGCTTTCCGGAGGGCAAAAGCAGCGCGTTGCAATTGCCCGCAGTTTGTGCATGAACCCGCAAATCATGCTTTTCGACGAACCTACTAGCGCTTTAGACCCAGAACTTGTAGGTGAAGTACTACAAGTCATGCAGCAACTAGCTGCTGAAGGTATGACAATGGTTGTTGTTACCCACGAAATGCAATTTGCCCGCGAAGTTGCCCATCGAGTATTATTTATGGATAGCGGTGCGATCGCAGAACAAGGTTCTCCAAATGAAGTTATCAATCATCCAAAAACTGAAAGATTACAAACCTTTTTAAGTCGGCTTAATAAATAAACAGGAAGGGGAGAAGGGGAGAAGGGGAGGAAGATAACGATATTAATTAACAACTCCTAACTCTTAACTCTTAACTCCTAACTCCCTACTCCCTTCTCTTCACAAATATTCATTCAAAAAGTCATATGAATCTTCGTCCCAAGATGGTTCAGGATGAAGCATATTTAATTTATTGATAACATCCGCTTCAATTTCATCGCTATCTTTTCTATCAAATAACGATGCGATTTCTTTCCAGTCACGTTCTTTCAAGGGTGCTAGAGGTGCTGCGTGCCCGTATCCTTCTTGATTAAACAAGCTATTAACATGCTTTTGATTTAAATTGTGCGGGAAATTATTAATCACAATGTATAAAAAGTATATAAGCAATATTCGAGCTTTGACAATTGCAATTTAAATAAACTGCTGTTCGTCAGATATGGTCGTACTTATTACATAAATACTAACTTGATGGGCTAGAAACCGGAAAATTATTTTTTAGGATAATTTACATAATGGCTATTTTCGACTTCACAGAAACTGTGTAATTTTACTGTTAATGGCAATGTGGCAAATTTTCGGTTTCTATTTTTGTAAAATTTCTTGTAATTATAGCTTTTCCTTGGGTCTTACCAGCGCTAGCAAATAATGAGGAAACAGCAGGAGTCGAAATGATTTCTTTATCTATAAAAATTTTACTTTCTTTACTTGTTTCTACTACTTAAACTAAGTTTCTTTCTGAAGTCTTAATATTTTTTTAGGAATTAACGCTTATTTATAACAATTTTTGATAGTTGGAGGATGAAATTGATTCGCAATCTCACCCGATCTTGGATTTGAGTGGTATCGACTCAATTAAATCAACTCCAAATACTTTTGCAAAGCAATCTGCTATCTCTTGACACACGCGATCGCAACTTATATTGGGTATCCATTCTGCTAAACTAGCAACTGATAAGTCAGCAATACCGCACGGAACAATTTGCTCAAACCCTTTCATATCGGGACAAACGTTCAAAGCAAATCCGTGCATAGTAATCCAACGCTTAACTTTAATCCCAATTGCTGCAACTTTTCGTCCCTCTACCCAAACCCCTGTTAATCCAGGAATGCGCGTCCCTTCAAGTCCGTAAACTTGAAGTACTCTAATTAGTACCTCTTCCAATTGGCGTAAGTACCAATGTAAATCCTGGCGGTAGCGATGCAAATTCAAGATTGGATATCCTACCACTTGTCCGGGACAGTGGTATGTGACTTCACCACCCCGTTCAATACGATGCACCTCATAGTCGCTATGTTCGGGGTCAAATTTAAGGTATTCGGCGTTAGCTCCCTGTCCTAAAGTATAAACGGGTGGATGCTCGACCAAGATTAATACATCTTCTAAATTTGGGTTATTGATGCGTTCTTGCAGGAGATTGCGCTGCCAATTCAAGGCATCTGAATATGGCATCAATCCTTGGTTATATAACGAACAAAAATATTTACGAGAACTATTACTGTAAACCATAGCAAAAATCAACTATTTAATCCGAAAAAGTATTTAAAGTTACAATGTTGTAAGCGAAAAATGTCAAGCAGTGCAAATGATTGTAAAGGAAAGTCAACAGAAGCGGTTTTATAAAATACAAAGTGCTAATTTTGATATATAAATTCAATGGTAATGGTGCTGGGAGGATTTCTCTGCTACATACATCACGCCAATAAAAAAGAACGAATGCACTGGCTGATGATGGGCAATCAATTGTATAAGCCATATTGAATAAAATTGCCAAGAATATCTAATTTGCTTTCTAGTCTTTCTATAGGATTAAAAGTGACTTACCTTAAGGAGGAATAACAAAGCTGAATTTATCCTATAGACTTGGATAATCATTAGGTATTTTGCGAATGCCGCAGAAAGTTAATATCTAAAAAAGATATGCTTGGTGAAATTTCATCTGGCTGAGATTTAGCTGCAAAACAGTATTTACAATTGGTTCCTAATTTATTCTGGCAAAGATGAACCTTGCCGTAACACACGTATAATTCAACTCAAATCAAATCAAATATTGCGCGGGAGAGTATACATGAAGCTTGTCATCCACGGCAAAAATATCGAAATTACCGATGCAATCCGGGAATATGTGCATCAAAAAATTGAGAAGGCTGTCAGCCACTTCCAGAATATTACAAATGAAGTGGATGTCCATTTAAGCGTAGCTCGCAATCCCCGGATTAATCCCAGACAAGCGGCGGAAGTGACAATTTACGCCAATAAAAACGTCATCCGTGCCGAGGAAAGTAGCGAGAATCTATATGCAAGCATCGATTTAGTTGCAGATAAAATTGCACGTCAATTAAGAAAATATAAAGAACGGATTCAAAACAAGAAAACTCACGGTCAAGATGAAGAGGAAGTTATTGTTGAGAATCCGACAGTAGTTACAGATTTAATTGGCGATCGCACTCCCGAACTTCCCGAAGAGGTAGTTCGCACTAAATATTTTGCCATGCCTCCCATGACTATTGCAGAAGCTTTAGAACACCTGCAAATGGTAGGACATGACTTTTATATGTTCAGCAACATTGAGACTGGAGAAATAAACGTTATTTACGAACGCAATCACGGGGGATATGGTGTACTACAACCCCGCAATAACCACGGTAACGCTCAAGCCAACGGTAATAGTAAAAATGGCAAAGGCGATCGCGCCCATATCATCATGCCAGAGAAAGTACATAAATAGAGATTACCGCAACATCGGTCATAGCGTAGAAAAATTTTCATAACCCGCTGTAAATTATTTTATACGGGCAGATTGATGGCGAGTAAACTTTCAAGCCGATAGGGGCACAGCATTGCTGTGCCCCTACCACTGTACCTGAGTCGATAAACTAAAAAATCCCTACTTTGTCGCTAATTGCTGCAAAGTCTTCAAAGCCTCCTCAACATGTCCCTTAAAGTTGAACATCGAATTAAAAATGTACTGTACTGTTCCATTACCATCAATTACATAGGTTATGCGACCGGGAAATAACCCCATCATCGCTTTTGCCCCGTATTGATTGCGTACTTGGTCGCCTTTATCGCTCAAAAGTGTAAAGGGTAACTGGTATTTCGCAGCAAATTTTTGGTGCGATTCTACAGAATCACCACTTATACCAATGACCTTTGCACCTGCCGACTTAAAAACTTCATACTGGTCGCGGAAAGCACATGATTGTGCAGTGCATCCCGGTGTATCATCTTTTGGATAAAAGTAAAGGACAACAGCTTTACCACGATAATCCTTCAGGCTAACGGATTCACCATTTTGGGACGTAAGGGTAAAATCTGGGGCAGTATCACCAACTTTGATTGTCATAAATAATTCAACAGTTCTCAATATA
>QQTW01004190.1_pt1 | contig 10779 bp, 12 predicted proteins | sample 1904831 | NCBI WGS metagenome assembly QQTW01 (sample SAMN09435610, study PRJNA476489) | Subsurface metagenome, whole genome shotgun sequencing project.
GCTCGGGGTCCGGGTCGGACCAAACTAGATCTGCCATCGGTCCTTCGTGCGGTATCTCTCGGAATCGATCAATTATTTTTATCTGGTCAATTGAATGTATCGAGGGTGAAAGGCCACCATGAACACAGAAGATCTGATCGTTGATGACCACACTCAGAGTGAGGAAATCAAACATATCCGTAAAATAATGCCAGACATTCGCATTTCCATATTTCCTTGCGCATTCCGTATAAAATCCATATGACTGTGTGACGCCACGCGACTCATGATTGCCGCGAATCAGATGGACGCGCTGGGGATATCGCAACTTCAGGCACACAAGCAGGGATATGGTTTCAACACTGAAAAGGCCACGATCAACATAATCACCTAATTTGAGTCAGTGGAGATGTAAGTCAATCATCAAACGCTGAATAATACCAAGAAAGAGATAATTTGTATGCGGACAAAAGCCTCCAATCTTGAAAATTTCCAGCATGTCAAAGAATTGACCATGAATGTCTCCAACCACGGTCACAGGGGCGGCTATATGCACCACGTTGCTCTCTTTCATAAGAAGTTCTTTTGCCTTTGCACAGATTGCTTCGATGACCGATTCTGCCAGGAGCTCCTTTTTGTACAGTCGTTCAATGCATTCATCAAGATCGATGCTTGCTAGGGAATGGTGAGTCATGCAACCTCATACTGGGGATTCGTTCTTCTTACATGGAAGTCCTGGCATTTCTGCTAGCGGCCAGGCAAAGCTTGCAAGTCCAGCTCGGACTGTGGTAGTTGTGAAGGGAAAAATGGAGAGGATGTAGTACGGTACGAAGGGGCGACTGATGAGGATCCCGCATCATCGTGGGCGACTCATGTAACGCATTTGCGTACTGCAACCACAACTAATGTCCTCTTCTGGAAGATGACTGTCACAACCATGAAAATGTCCGTGGTTGTCCTCATCATCATTGGAATTCACCATCTCCATAGCATTGCTGGAAGCAATTCGTTCATACTGCACATCTAGTTTTTGACACTAACACCCTATTTGGCTAGCACATCCACCTTTTATACATGCTTCTGATTGTACATTTTACTTCTCTTCTCATATTCGTCAGGAGTGCATCGCCATGTAGCCCACTATTCGCAACTTTTACGGATCTATACCTCTTGCTGTTGATGGTATTCTCCTCCCAAACTGGAGATAGTTGTTTCTATATTGGCCAAGACTACTTTAAGACCTGGAAGGCTTCTTGCTCCTCCTGGGAAAAGTCATTTGAGATGCTTGAGTTGTGAGGCTTCTTCTAAGGAATACTGCCTTTGGCCACTTCTGTTGGGCATGTTTGCTTGCCTTTGAAGGCCTACAAAGGTAAGATCTAATCTAGCAGAGGACAGGAAGCCGTGAAAGCGCATTGATAATATTCCTGGTACGCATAATCTTCCTTGACTGTTCCAGAACTTCTCTGAGCGAAGTGCCAACTGCTCTTGCAAGCAGGATATCAGCAAGATTCTATTGCATGTATCAATTCACAAGCGGGGCTGGTAGCCCATTAGGCTATCAAAGTTCGCAACCCTTGCCATACAGCCAGCAGCAATTGAAGCAACCTGTACCAAATTCGCAACCTTGGCCTGCCGGTAAGTCGTACCAGGCCGGAACGACTGAACCAGAAATTTCCAAGCGCAAGTCTCTATCTGTAGCGTCTTGTCAAGCTTGCTACAACTGCGGCGGCTTCAACCACTGGGCTCAAAACTGTCCCGAGCCTCGTCGCGCGGTACCTGCGTAAGTCTTCTCTGTGTAATCCCAGGAGAATACTAAAAACAGTTTCTAGTGGTTCAGTGACCAGCCAATATCCCAGCAAGCGGCAGAGGACCACTGGTCCACTCATCACCAAATACCATGTTCCACCGGTAGCCATCAATCGGGCCCCTTATCATCAGCAATCGCATACTCCACATAGAGGGTTCACCTTTCCCCCAGCCACTCAGGATTTGCAGCAATATGCCGGCGCACCGATGGCAATGGCAGCGAAAAGTCACCCACCCAAGCCATGGCGGCAATCTGGTTGGGCTCCTAACACGCTTTCTCGGCGTCAAAGTCAGCCGTGGACCGCGCCTGAACTGTCACCTTCGACTGCTGCAGATAACTACCAGTGTACAAGTCCCACATCTTCGACCAGTAGTGCTTTACAGCAGAAGATTGTCACTCCATCAAACTATACACAACAACACTCTTCAACTACTGTAGCAACATCCAACCATGGCTTTACGAATGGACCATATCCCAAACCTTGGCAGGGACCTTTTACCAAAGAGAGAGATTCGCACTTGTCACAAGAAGATAGGGACAGTCTTCGTCAGCAGCCTGAAGAATCACAGCTGGATTTATACGACGAGTGGGCGGAAGAATCATGGTGGGAGGACTTGCAAGCCCTTGATTACCCGGAGGACTCTTGCGATCGTAAAAGCATTGGTGAGACAGTTTGCCATTTGCCTATTTGAGACTACTAAAACACAACTGTAGTCTCTCATCCTGCCAACCCTGTCGCAGAGCCATTACCTAGCACCATGACGGACCAAGACTCTGTGGCGCGCCTGCCTATTGCCGCAAGCCTTTCAACAGGAATTCCCGTTTCTAAATATTTTCGAAACCTTACTCTTGACAATTTCATGCAAAACTCTTCCGAAAGCATCAGCGTGGCTGACGAGTTCGGTGATCCTGCTTTTGATATGCTGATAGATGATTGTGAAGTTATTTCGAAGGATGAGCTCATAGCGAGGCGTTGCCAAGTCCTTTCTGTTGGGATGAACGTAACCTATCGAAGGGAAGAGCTTGGAGAGGTTTATTGCAACGCGACGGCGTATTCAGATGAGGCACAAGAAGCAGAGGATAATACCGGTCATTCTGCAGATGGCCTCCCGACCCCATGTCAATCATTCGAGTCCGAGGAAGAACGGCTAGCAAGGGAGCAGGAAGAAAAGCTGGCCGCACTCGGTGTGACAGGTTTTGCAAAGCCGGTGCGCACATCAATTCGACGATCGATAGTCCTTGCGAAACCGGCCTCTACACAGGACACGCGCACACCAATTACATATGATGCAAATACGCATCATGACTCCGAGTATGCTTTTCCATAACCCATTCCAAGAACAACTGCTCATTACTATTTGTAGTGCTCTTGCAGGACAACGACCCAATCCTTTTGATGGTGTAAGCTGGGAAGGCTATAGGAGGAGTGTATCTCCACCACCTCCACAGCAAGCATTAACCTTGCAAACTCCCCCGACTAGCGCTCGTCATGATTCATGCTCCAATAACAACGAACATCGTCCTCGACGAGTATCTAGTAATGTTGCTCGAAACTCTTTCAGTATTTCCCCCACAAATGGCCAGGGTAGCAATTGCGATGCTCCTGCGGCGCGATCATCTCAGGCAGAGTCAATGCATAGTAATACCGCAGGAGTTGGCACGAAAGGCGGAGAACACACCTCACCATTCAGTGATCACTGCGGGGAGGAATGGTCCGGGAGGCGATCCATTAGAGAGCTTTCTGCCGAAGTAGAGGAGGGCCCCAAGCGACAAAAGGAAAAAACTCCGCAGAAAGAGAAAAGAAGAGCACCAGAAGTTGCCGCAGCCTACAAGTAAGCCCTTTTTCATATGTCTGCTATTTTGCTTCTTAATTCTGACCCGGGACAGCCGGCGCTGGTAATAAATCCACACGTTTCTCCTACATCGCGACCCCATCGTCCTACTTTGCAAGCGTCTCATTCTGAGCTCTGCTCTAATTCCAAGGCATGAAAACGTTCTGAAGGTCATCCTCCAAGAGTCCTTGTCCGCTTCGTTATTTCGTCTCTGGCATGAACAGCCACGCAAATTTATCTCAAACAACTCCTTCATTTACAGGAGATTTCCACTTCGAATCATACTTGCCTAAGACCAATCATTTCGAGAAGAAATGCTGAGGTTTCGAGCATGCTATTTCATCAGTCTTTCTACCTTGGCTCCCTATAAATTATTCTAATTGGACTTTTGTCAAGTCTTTCAGCTCGATCTTCCGTTTGAGCACGGTGTGTGAAATTTTGAATTTCGACTCTACTGTGCTCCAGCAATTATTTTGTGAGCTGAACATGATTATGTTTGCTGGCCAGATCTATAGGAGTTAGACGAGCCTTGCTCTTGAGATCAGCATTTGCGCCCTTGTCCAGCAGGAACTTGGCTGTCCGTCTCCTTCCCTCCTTGCAAGTATTGTGCATTGGAGTGCATCCATTGATTGTTTCCATGATTTTTGACACCGTTTACATTGGTGCCCTCGTGAAGCAGCAGCTGTATCCTTATGTGTTATCCCTCTTTGGCTGCTGCATGTAGTGCAGATTGACCCACATTCTTGGGCGGATTGATGCGCGCCCCACGATCAAGCAGTAGCTTCACAAGACGTTCATTGCCCATGAACGCTACAGCACACAGGGTGTGGTCTGTTTATTATCCATGACATTGAAGCAGGCTCCGTTGTTGAGCAACACAGTCAGGATGCCTGTTGGCTTTCGCTTTGCAACAGTGATCAATGGGTTGCAGCCACTGGTGTGACTTGCGTTAAGTTCTGCTCCTGCGCGAGGAGTGCTCTGACGTGGGCTTCATCACCCTCCTCAGCTTCCCCATGAACAGGTGTCCATGCAAATTTCGGACATTCTGAATCAGTCAGCCGTTGTGCTTTGCAAGATACTTAAGTACGTTTCACCTGTTCCGGCAACCTCATCAGGATTCAAGTTGGCTGCGCCTGGCTCTGGCTTTGGCTCTGGCTATGGCTTAGCTTCGGTCTTGACTGGCTTCTGTCACACCTCTCTCAATTGGTTTTCAGCGGCAACTTTCTGGCCATACCTTACCGCAGTGTTTGCTTATCAGCAACCAGCAACATCATTTTCTTGCGGAGTTCGTCAAAGTTTTCTTGTATTTCCCTTGTCTCGAAGGATGCTTCGTGAACGTCTTGGCCAAGGCATTGTCCTCTGTCCAATTTATGTTCAAAGTATCTGAGTTGACTCAGACAACCCTCTACGAAAGGCTCCAAGGCTTCTGCGCTTCCAAGAATAAGATAGTCAGCTCTTGCTTGAGCTTTTGTTCGCTTGAGTGTACTGATTGCCTACTAATAGTCAACGGTAGGCCGTCCTAGACAGATCGAAATGTCTCCGAACAATATTTGCGCTGTCATTGAATTCCTCCAATCGCTTGATCACTTTCAGGCCCAACTCAACGAAATTAGTCATAGTTGCTGCGGATTCTGGCTGGTATTGTCTCTGCCATGGCGAACGATGTGTAGTTTCGGGATACGGGTAGTCACCACCATAAGCATTCACAACACATAACCAATCTTACGCGTGTAAGTAGTGCAATATACTGAATTGCGACAGGGCGATCTTTTGGTGTTATCTGTCATTCAAGAAGGGAGAAACACCTGTATCTTAAATTATTCCTTGCACCGGTGGTGAGTGGGGGAAGCTGCACCCTATCAGGCTCAAGGATGCGGCATGAATAATATGCCCGGCCCTCGTGGTTCGTCAGTGGTTAAGCTAGATACATAAGCTCATGACGATTAAAGCTTAACCAAAGCAAGCTCTGTAAGAAGCCGGTGCTGTAATAATTACGGAGGCCTTCAACCGAATGCTGTGGGGAAATGATGCAACCCCTATCCTGCTCGTTCTTTTACACTTTAAACGGTTTTTTCCAATGGAAACAATACTGAGCCCTTAGATTTGCGGCCAATGCACCACCTCGTCGATAGTCTTCTGTCTTGCTAAGGAATGCAAAAAGCCTGGTGTGTCCTCGATCGCCACCATGGCAAACCCATTGGAAAACCATGAATCCCTCCAGAATTCGGCCAATGACCCTCACAGTTCTCATCCTTCACAACCTTCGCACGTCGACTTGGAAGCGCAATCAACACCCTTCCCTGCGCTTGAAGTGATTCCCGAGAACCCGCATGTACAAATAATGGATTCTGGCAGGCGCAGCCATGAAGCCACAGCACCTATTACTTCGGTACGTCGGTCTGCTACTGGCCTGTCGCACGCCTCAGTGAAGTCTTTGAGGAGACGTGGCAGAAGTAATACCTCGAAGTATGCACCCGAGCACCTGGGTGGGAAAGCTGGTGCATGGCAACCAGGGCTTGAGCCTGGCGTTGACACGTCCGATCCTGCACCACATTACGACCATAGTAGCCATCTCGACGAATTATATCCGGAGGATTTGAATACTCACTGTGAGATTACCATCGTCGACTTCAGTCAGAGCAAGATGGAAATGTATGAACTCAACAACGACGAGCTTGCGGATTTCCTCGATCAGCCAAAGGCAAAGTGGGTGACCTGTCGATGGATCAATGTCAACGGATTGTCGTGGGATGTCATTAGGATACTCGGAAACCACAAAGGCTTGCATAGACTGGCAGTGGAGGATTTGATGAACACTCGAAATCGGTCGAAAGTGGATTGGTATAACGATCATACATTCGTCATTGTCGCATTGCAGAAGTTGGAGACACTCCACGATTTGCATGACTCGTCTAGTGAATCGGACAGCGAAGAAGACTCGAAGCCTCATTGGAAGAAGATAAGAAAGAGCAAGGCGGGCGAAAATAAGCTGAAGAAGAAGTCTAGAAGAAAAGCGAGAAATGGAGTGATCTGGGACTTCTGGAATGATCTCCTGGGGAATGGAAAGCAAAAGCATACGCCGAATCCGAATGAGCTCAACTCAGCCAAGGGGCTTGCGATGACCAATCCAGACGTTCCAACTCATACAGCACGCACGCTCCAACGTTATCATGCCGGCGCCAACCAAGATCGTGTGGACTACATGGAGAGAAATGCCATTCTGAAACCTAAGAACTACCAAGTCATCATGGAGCAGGTATCCATATTTCTCAACGATGACAATACGGTCACGTCGTTCTTCGAAGCCTCTGCCAAAGCCATTGAAGATCCTATCATACGACGCTTGAAGTCGCCCGAAACCATCCTTCGCCAATCCTGTGATGCTAGCATGGTCCTGCAAGCTATCATAGACGCGGTCATCGACCTGTCTCTCGAGGTCAGTGGTGCCTACCAGGACGCCCTGGGCGGCCTCGAATTGGATGTTCTCACTGATCCGGACATCCATCAAGCCAAACGTCTTTACATCCTCACTTCCGAGATTGCAGTCCTCCGTAATGCTGTCCAACCCATCACTAGCGTCGTGGCCGCCTTGAAGGGTCACAAATCTGACGCTCCTGTCAGCACACCTGGACCTCAGACACCTAATTTCTTTCCAAAGGAATTTAAGTCAGGCGTTACCATTACATCCCTCACGCAAACTTATCTGGGTGATGTTGAGGATCACTGCATCCTCATCGCCGACAGCTACGACCAAATGCGCCGCTCTGCCGATAACCTCGTCGACCTGATCTTCAACACCATTGGTGCCTACCAGAATGAGAGCATGCGCCAACTCACGCTGGTCACCTGCCTCTTCCTTCCTTTGACATTTCTTTGTGGATATTTCGGGATGAATTTCGAAATTTTTCCCGCCATAGCAAATGACGCAGATACATATTTTTGGAGAATTGCGGTCCCTGCTGTGGTGGGGACGATGCTGTTTTTGATGCGGGATAAGATCTGGAGGTGGACTCTTCGGCAAGCAGACCGGGGATTGATTATTAGAGGAAGAAGAAGAAGGGGGGAGATGTGAGATCCTTCTGCTCTTCTGTATCTCGGTGGTCTAGGACACTAACGATTGAAATGACGGCGTTTTCATGACAAGTCTGGAAAATCCATGATGGAGCGATGTGTATGATAGGTAGTATAGACATCGGAGCGTTGATGATCGATGTTGGTTGGCTGATGGCTAAGATGCCGCGTATCTTGGAAACTCATTGTCTTCTGTACACAAATCTTAAAAATATGCCAATCAATGTAATCTTTGATGTGTCCTGTTCGAATTGACTGATCAACCTTTCTTCGACATAGCGTGAGTCCGTTCTATCTCGATACTGACATATATTTGCCCTGGCAAGGCGATGGACAAACAATCAAACAAAAGTGCTTCCCACTTTCAGCTCATTCTCCTCTGACGGCAGTCCGTCTGCTCCTTCTCAATGAGCCGGGGCATTGTTGTTTTCTCTGGCGGCAGTGCTGCTAACAGTCTCGTCGATGTTTTCAATTCGCTCCGAGATAGCAAAAACTGTCCTTTGAGCTACATCATCCCCATCAGCGACAACGGCGGCTCCTCGTCGGAACTGATAAGAGTCTTTGGCGGACCTGGCATCGGAGATGTGAGAAGTGGGTCTATCTGGCTTACTGCAGCAGAGATGATGAGATCTTACGTGGTGCTCAGGTCGTCTCGTTCGTCTTATACCTACTCATCCTCGATCTACTGAACGCACTGCCATTGCCAACCTTTTCAACCACCGTCTTTCCTCTTCCTCTTCTCAAGCAGCCTCCATCGAATGGCAATCTCTAGTATCTGGCACTTCTCCTCTATGGTCTTTGATTCCCTCCTCCAAGAAACAACTCATTCGCTCCTTTTTCAACCTCCTAAATCTGGAGATTCTCAAACGCTCCCGCCCACCAACCTCAACCTTTGACTTTACTTCTGCAAGCGTTGGCAATCTCTTTCTAACCGGTGCCCGCCTGTTCAGCGGCAGTTTCGAGTCAGCCATTTATCTACTGGGCAGCATATGCGGCGTGCCCGACGATGTAGTCCGCGTAATTCCAGCAATAAACAGCAACTTTACCCACCACATTGCTGCCGGTCTCGCGGATGGCTCAGTCATCGTGGGGCAAAACAGCATTTCGCATCCCTCGGAGCACACAGCTCTTGAAGCGCCGTCTTCGCCTTTATCACCCGGCAGTAAAAAGCATCGCAGCCGCCTTAGCCTAGGCGACCCAGAAGCCATTCTTACAGATGACGAAATAGCAGCAGCAGGGCCCGACAGCGACCATGAACTGAGATCTAGAGCACAAGCAGATCCTGAACACGAGGAGGACGCCAATCTTCCGGGTAGCCTCGCCACCCTTCGCAAACCTAACATCAAATTCTCCAAATCCTACTCCCAGACCTCCTCGGCTTCCACGAACGATGACCTCCCCTCCCGCATCGAGCGAGTATGGTACATCAACCCCTACGGCCAAGAGATCTCTCCGCCTCCCAACCCCCGAGTATGTGAAGCCATCCGCTCCGCCCAAGCCATCATCTACAGCATTGGCAGCCTCTACACGTCCATTATCCCGAGTATCGTGCTCCGAGGTGTCGGAGAAGCGATCCGCAAATCGCCAGCCGCCAGGACCAAAATCCTGATCCTGAACGGGAGTTTGGATCGCGAGGTCGGGCCGAGAAGGAATCCATTTACAGCACTGGATTTCGTGGAAGCCATCGTCAGGGCCGGCGAGGAGAGCAGAGGGGTGAGCTGGAGAGGCAGTTCCCCTTCAAGACCAGCAACACCTCCTCCCAACAAAGCACCACCACCAGCAGCAACAGCTCTAAACGGCACTCCACCCGCCCCTACACCAACAAAACCCCAACCCCAATCGATCCACTCAACATACATCACCCACCTGATCCACCTCTCCGGCCCCGCAGAGGTGGTTCCTCACGTCGACGCGCCCCGCCTCCGCGCCCTGGGGATCCACACCGTGAAACTCTACGGCCGGAAGACCGAGGAGACGGCTCCCGCGCCGGAGGAGGCGGTGGTGGCCAAGGGCATGCGATACGATCCCGCGGCGCTGAAGGGCGCGCTGGAGACCATCCTGGGACGGAGGGGCATGGGCGTGCTGGATAGCGCTACTGCTGCTGCTGTTGCGGGAGACGAGCTCGTGTCGGAGCTTGAGCCTGTGGGGAGGGGGTTGATGAGCCGCAGGAATACTTTGGACGCTTGAGTTGCTGTGCCGGATCTTTGCGGTTCGGCTTGCTGCTGCTGCCGCTGCTGCAGCTGTTGATGGTAGATAGGGTGGTTAGTAGGTAGGTAGGTAGGTGCTATGGACCGGGAGATATGCTGTAGCAGTAGCAGTAGCAGTAGCAGTAGCTGATGCGCACATACCTATCTACCCTCCGTGCGAACAGCTACGTCTACGTCGCAGCAGGTTCTTTGGGCTGGGCATAAGTAACACTACTTGAATGCGACAGGCAGCGAGTTTCGAATTTCGAATTTCGAATTCCGGATATGGACCACTCACTGAACACGGGGCCCAGGCTGGGTGTTTAACTTACAATTTCTATTCTATTCCTACACTGCCTCCCTTTCCTCCTTCTCCTTCTGCTCTCCTCTTGTCAACAACCCTCACACGCCATGGAGTATGTGAGGTGCATTCCCATCCACGAATACTCATCTGTTGCCTCATGCATGTAAGCCAACTAGGTCAGCGTTTGTGCGCCCCCACGCATGGGCCATGTAGTATCACGCTCATTGGACCCTTTCCTTGAAAGAAAGGGTTTGGGGAGAGAATAGATAAGTTGTGCGATTCTGGCAGGCATGGTCGGGGAGGTCTTCTCATGCGGTCGTCCATGCCAGCTTGGTCTTCCCGTCTGTTTCTAAGGACCCGGGTATGCTATGCTATGGCGTGCTGTGCTGTGATGTGCTATACGAACGAGTCAAGCATGTTCCAGCGTAGTGAGATCCCTCCACATATCGGCCGAACTCTCCCGCTCCGTCTTGGTCTGCGGCCGCATCCTGCCGGGCACCGCCGAGATCCCTTCATTGCCATGCCTTCCCGCGACTCCCTTCCCCTTCAGATCGCGCTTGGTGGAGAGTTTGATCTCGAGCGGGACGAGGGTGCGGCCGA
>QQTW01004191.1_pt1 | contig 10775 bp, 5 predicted proteins | sample 1904831 | NCBI WGS metagenome assembly QQTW01 (sample SAMN09435610, study PRJNA476489) | Subsurface metagenome, whole genome shotgun sequencing project.
ACTTCTCTTCCCCGAAAGCCACACAAGGAATACAGGGCGGCCGTAGCGATGCACCTGCAGTTCTCGTTGCGGTCAACAAGGGAAATGGCATCGTGGATGCTTTTTGGTTCTTCTTCTATAGCTTCAATCTCGGCAACATTGTTGTCCTCCGCTTCGGCAATCACGTTGGAGACTGGGAGCACACCTTGGTGCGTTTCCACCATGGGAAACCAAAGGCAGTCTTTGTTAGCGAACATTTCTTTGGTCAAGCATATACCTACCAAGCCATGGACAAAATTGGCAAGCGCCCGGTAGTCTACTCGGCAACTGGATCACACGCAATGTATGCGACTCAGGGCATGCACGCATATATACTTCCCTGGGGCCTACTACACGACCAAACCGACAAGGGCCCGTTGTGGGATCCAGCACTGAACTCGCACATGTATACCTACGATCTCCGTAACGACAGTCTGCGAGCCTCAAATTTCACACCAACAGCGCCTACAGAGTGGTTTCATTTTGCTGGCCACTGGGGCGACAAGCAGTATCCTCTAGAAGACTCGAGACAATACCTGTTCGCTGGCAACTATCATTATGTCAGTGGTCCTCTAGGGCCCAAATTCAAGAATCTAGGTCGAAAGAAGATCTGTCAAGGCCGAGACAGCGAGCCATGCGTGGTCAAGAATTGGTTGGGAGGTTCTAGACTGCGGCGCGTTCACCGTCCGTTCGAGGAGGAAGAAATGGCGGAAGAGGAGCGTGCGAGGTTTGCGACTGGCGGTCGAAATGTTTGAAGGGGCTTGGGAAGGTCAAATGCATGGGGTTTCTGGAAATGCCTTGGAACCATAAATATGTCGCAAATGTAGACGATTCGGGCTCGCGCAATGATACCACACGGATTGAAACAATTTGATAGTATTGCTAGATTCTAGGAGCTTTCTTTGGAGAAATAGATGCGTTTTTGCTTGCTAAATTATCCTTCCAGAGGCTCGTCCTTGTGCAATGGCTTTGTTTGTCAGGGGCCAGTAGTGGGCCGGAGGGTTTCCTGTGACAAGCCAAGATTGATCCTGCGCCTCATGTTCTCCAACCTACAGCACACGGAGGTGCACATGACTACCACAACGCGGTTAATGATGATTCAATATTTCGATACACACCCAGTCAGATCTCCAGCTCTACATCTACCTGCCTGAAAGCTCTGCTCCTCCACAGTCAGACCATGCAGCAACGGAGTCTGATCCCCTCTACTCCCAATCCTCTGCTTCGATAGCGATGGACTCATCTTCTGCGGCAGGTTCTGCTGCCTTTCATATCGCCACGATTATAGCTTCCTCGACAGATATCCTCCTTCAGACAGTCGATCCATCGTCATTACCGTCCCCAACTCCAACTCCAACTCCGTCAAGGTCGCCGCCGGATGGCTCTCAAAATACAGGCGAGTGTGAACTGCTAGGACCGTTCGCGATCCTAGTGCAGGCTGCTTTGGGTGGCTTGGCTCTTCTCTCACTGGTATATAAAAGATGGAGGGAGAGACCTCAACGACCAGTAAAGATATGGGCATTTGATGCCTCAAAGCAGGTCTTTGGGTCAGTGTTGTTGCATTTGGCAAATTTGCTCATGTCGATGTTCTCTGCTGGACAGATCCAGGCATCAGTCGCTCAAGCTGCTACAAATGCCGCAGGAGTCAATGGAGGGAAATATCAGCCGAACCCTTGCTCCTTCTACCTGCTGAATCTGGCAATTGATACTACATTGGGGATACCCATCCTGATCATTATACTAAGACTGCTCACTGCTGGTGCGAGCCTGACGCCTTTGGCCAAGCCGCCCGAATCGATACGTTCTGGCAATTATGGAACACCCCCACGAGCCACTTGGTGGTTGAAGCAAAGCATGATATATTTCATGGGTCTACTGGGCATGAAGATCTGTGTCTTTATCATTTTCGAGTTACTCCCATGGATAGTTCAGGTTGGCGACTGGGCTCTGCGATGGACAGAGGGCAACGAAGCGATCCAGATCGCATTCGTCTTGCTTATCTTCCCGTTGATCATGAATGCAATGCAGTACTACATCATTGACAGCTTCATCAAGAACAAGGTGCATTCTCAGGATGATGACGCCCCTGATGAGGTTGGAGAAGACGGCGCTCTGCTTGCAGACGACGAAGTCTTGGATGAGGAGGAGGAGCCTGGCAAGGAGGATAGAAAGGCCACGAAAGACGGGCATTCCGACCTCCCCAGAGACTTGTTGGCTCGTAAGCGAAGCGCAGAACAGCATACACCGGAAGCAAGCAGCAGCGGCGGTATTCGCAACGTGGAAGAGGAAGCGTTGAAAGGCGAATCTGTTCGATGATAAAGATAGACGTTTGGATCTCGTTCTTGGAAATTGCATAAGGTTTCGGGATCTACACGGGTCCTGAGTAGGACTTGGTCTGTTGCCGTGTCAGACAGCAGTCCTTCCTATCATTTGCTGTCACGGTACGTTGGTTATCGTTCTTGCAGATAGCTACATACAGTTGCCGAGCGCACCCATCATTGCCGGGCCGGCATCAATGGACCATGGTTGTTGCAACATGTGATACTTTCGGAACCTATCTGGCGCCTATCAGTTTGCGATCCGGCCAGACATAATTTATTTGTCGCGATCGTGCCTGGGCAGTTCGGAAGAGATGTTTTGCCACTATCGTCTCATGGCTGATTTTCTACCAGAGAGAACCGCCAAGTAGGCGATCAGCGGATGATACGTCCAAGGATAGCCACAAAGTCTTCGCGTCTTCTGCAATCATGCCTGATTTGGGAGAAGGTAGGAAAGCCAACGATCGAAGAGGCAGATTTAAGAATAAACGAGTATATTAGACGGGGAATAGCGATATTGTACCTAGCGAGCATTACCAGATCTGCGGCTTCTGGAACAACAGAGACTTCTTCTTTAGCCCTTGCTAGTTAGCCCACCGTTTCAACTCTTTCCGATGCAATGCATGAATAGCTACGGCATGATGGCATGATGTAGCAACTAAATACTTCCGCGGAACCCTCAGACGTCTTATTTCACGCATGATTCCCAGGGCCAATTTGCTTTACTGCAGTAATCTCAATGAGGTCAGGGAACGGGCCGACTGTCCTTCGAAGGGTCACGTGCTATTGAGATTTCCACCCCTAAGCACTTTGACTTTCAGTTTCAGGGATAATCGTTGACGCTCCAGGCACCTAATGCCGCTCGATGAAGCTAATATCAAACTACTTAGTAGTAGTGTCCTGGGGTAACAGCTGCTACACATCAGCGCTCGTAGATAAGTAGGAAAAAGGGTTCGGATGCGCGCCACACAAGCTTTCCCCCTCAACGACATTCGCATATTCTCCACAAATTGCATTGTTTTCAGACAACTATCGGCTACGACGTACAAGAGCTCGTCCAAATCAGGTATATAGTGGCTGCATTTGCCGCAGCTGCAGCGACGTTGAAAAGGAAACTTCGAGGACAGATCGCAGACAGAACCCTGCCAAGAAGAGGCGCGAATATACAAACAATACTATTCTACTACTGCTAAGTTAGTACTATTCCCCTGGCCAGAACAACACCAAACTCAGCCTTACCGAGTAAGTTAGTATCTGGGCATCCCTGCAGCTGTCATGACTGAAGCCCGCAGCTGTCGTCATCATCACACACTTGCTCCTGCTGAATTTCTCTGATAGCCAACGGCCTGACAACAATTTCGAGCGTTTTCTGCAGAGGCTCGTTGAGGGACTGGCTGCTCCATTGTTGTTTCTGCTCCCAATTCACCAACCATGGTCCCCTCAGCTATGTCCGACGGTGATGCTTCACTCCAAGTCTCCATCACAGAACCCTTAAATCCTGCCAACCGTGATACTTCACAACAAACGCCAGCTACGGAGCCTTCGGGTGCAGCCAATGGTGACGGCACATCCCACGTCTCGAAAATGGAACATTTGGCTACACCCAACGGCAGCGCCTCACAGCAAGTCCCCAATGGAGAGGCTTCGATCAGCTGTCCAATTGAGAGACCACCGCAAGTCTCCACTAACCCACCCTCAGTAATGTCCAACGGTGACGGTCCATCTCAACTCTCCCTCAAGGTGCATTCGGATGTCTCTAACGGTGATGGTCTGGTACAAAACTCGACCACGGAACGCTCGGCCGCCATCAACGGCAACGATATACCACGATTGCCCTCTATGGAAGCCCCTGCTAGCTCCAGCGGTGGCAGCTCTCCCCAACTTCCTCTCCATAACAAGCTGCTGGATCACGTTGCGAGGACGCCTGGACGGCAACCTTCACCTCAACCAACACATCTAGGTGTTCCGGGTGCCTCACATTCCAATAATTCTAGGATCCTCCACGAGACGGGTCCCGGTTATGTCGCACCCAAGTTCGAGGGTAAGGAGCAGCAGATGGAAGATGGTATGGATCCCTTCGTCCAGGCCATTCTGAACAGCAGAGCTAACAGAGCCGTAACATAGTGATCGATATCGTCGAAGAAAAGGGATTCCTGCCAACCGAGTTTGCTGTTTCCGAGACCGATTGGTTCTACAATTCATTGAGCATTGATGATACATACTTCCAGACAGAGACTGCAGAGGCAATTGCAAATAATATCCTATCCCTTTATGCAGCCAAGGTGGCTGCTTACTCTCGAGGTGATAAAAACACCGAGGTTCGCCTGGACAAAGAAGCAGTGGATCACGCCGTCTATATCGACACAAGTCAGCCAGGCGTCAGCGTAATCGATGGGCCTGGATACGAGCGACGCATCGATGAGAAATACATCAACGTATCAACGCATGACAAGAGCTACCGGGTCGAGTCTTTCCGTTCCGCAAATGCTCTCCTTGACAACAAAGATCAACAGCTGAGATGCTACTTCGTCTATCAATGCCACTTTGCGAATCCCAATCCTGGCACAGATGCTACAGACATTGAACAAGTTGGCGAGAAGAGATTCCTACAGAAGGCGACAAAGAATACAAAGGAAGTTTACCAAGGGATTCTTACCAACGCAGCTGCAAGGACCGGACCCGTCATCGAAATGTTCGAGATTGAAGGGTCTCGAGAAAAGAGATTGGTCGTCGCGCACCGTCAAAGATCCGCAATGGGAATCTTCAGTGCCTTGTCTGACCTCTATCACTATTACGGACTAACGAGCTCGCGAAAATACGTCGAACAATTCTCCAATGGAATAACTATCATGTCCATATACCTCAAGCCTCTTCCAACTGAAGGACGCTATCCTCCAATTGAGGCATCGATTCATCAGATCATGAAAGAAGTATCGTTGTTGTATTGCATACCGCAAAATAAATTTCAGAGCCATTTCGCCAGTGGCCGTCTAAGCCTACAGGAGAGTATTTATGCACACTGCGTATGGATCTTCGTGCAGCAATTCTTGAACCGTCTGGGCTCCGAATATGCCTCCCTAACTGCTGTATTGGATCCCAACAACAGCAACCACATCGAAATCCTCTCGAGAATCAAGCGCAGGCTTCGTAACGAAACATTTACGGCCGACTACATTTTAGAGATCATCAACAAATATCCAGACCTCATCCGCACATTGTATCTGACATTTGCCAACACGCATTATGTTCAGGTCAGAGGCGACATGGACGATTTCTTGCCAACTCTCAGCTACCTGCGTATCAAGGCTGGCCCTGTATTGGATGAATCAGGGATGACAGAGATGATATCGAGCGCCGTCGCTAACGAGCACGACGAGATGGTCATGATGTCTTTCAGGATATTCAATTCTGCTGTGTTGAAGACAAACTTTTACACACCCACGAAAGTTGCTCTGAGTTTTAGACTCAACCCGAGCTTCCTCCCCGAGAATGAATATCCACAACCACTGTATGGCATGTTTCTTGTCATCAGCTCTGAGTTCAGAGGCTTTCATCTTCGATTTCGCGATATTGCGCGAGGAGGTATTCGCATTGTTAAGTCCCGAAACAAGGAAGCTTACTCCATCAATGCTCGATCACAATTCGACGAAAATTATAATCTGGCAAACACACAACAGCGGAAGAACAAGGACATTCCCGAGGGCGGCTCCAAAGGTGTTATTCTTCTTGACGTCAATCACCAAGACAAAGCTCGAGTAGCCTTTGAGAAGTACATTGACAGCATCCTGGATTTACTCCTACCGCCAACCAGTCCTGGCATAAAGGATCCAATCGTGGACTTGCACGGTCAGGAAGAGATCCTTTTTATGGGTCCGGATGAGAACACTGCAGATCTTGTTGATTGGGCAACAGAGCATGCCCGAAGCAGAGGTGCTCCGTGGTGGAAATCCTTCTTCACTGGCAAGAGTCCCAAGCTAGGCGGCATACCCCATGATGCATATGGCATGACAACATTGTCTGTTCGAGAATTTGTGCTCGGAATTTACCGGAAGTTGAATCTCGACCAGTCCAAGGTTCGCAAACTGCAGACTGGAGGCCCAGATGGGGATCTTGGCTCCAATGAGATACTGTTGGGCAATGAAAAATACACCGCTATTGTGGATGGCTCCGGAGTCCTGGTTGATCCTGAAGGCCTTGATCACAATGAGTTGCTAAGACTGGCGAAGTCAAGGCTTATGATCTCCCACTTTGACACCAAGAAGCTCTCATCCTTCGGGTACCGAGTTTTGGTTGACGATTCGCATGTGACGTTGCCAAGTGGGGAGACCATCTACAATGGCACTTCATTCCGGAACACGTTCCATCTGCGTGACGGCCGGCCCTTTGATCTTTTTGTTCCATGTGGGGGTCGACCAGAATCGATTGATCTCTCCACTGTATCAAAATTGATTGTTGATGGGAAATGTGTCATTCCATATATCGTGGAAGGTGCAAATCTATTCATTACCCAGGATGCCAAGCTGAGGTTAGAGAAAGCTGGTTGTATCTTGTTCAAGGATGCGTCTGCAAACAAAGGTGGTGTCACCTCATCATCACTAGAAGTGTTGGCGAGTCTGAGCTTCGACGACGCTGGTTTTCTCGCGAATATGTGTGTTGGAGCAGATGGCACGGTCCCGGAATTTTACAAGGCATATGTCAGACAAGTGCAGGAGACTATCCGTCGCAACGCCTATCTTGAATTTGAAGCCATCTGGCGCGAGCACAAGGAGACTGGCATTCCACGATCGACATTGAGCGACACGCTCAGCATTGCCATAACGAAGCTTGATGAGGAGCTGCAAAAGACGTCTTTGTGGAATGATGTTGGTTTGAGGAAGTCAGTGTTTGAAGACGCTCTGCCAGAATTGTTGTTGAAGCAAGTCGGTCTTGAGAAGATCATGGAGCGGGTAAGTTCGAGTAGATTATTGTGTGAATGAGTTCGAAGTTGCTGACTATGGAAATCAGGTTCCCGACAATTACCTGCGAGCCATTTTTGGTAGCTATCTTGCCAGTCGATTTGTGTACGAGTATGGAAGTGCACCCAGTCAATTTGCGTTCTTCGATTTGTAAGTCCACCACACTTCAGGTTCCAAGGGCAGAGCTAACACAACAAACAGCATGTCGAAACGAATGGCCAAAGTCTAAGCTAGCCAGTATGCAGTCCACCATCGCCATACTTGGAGTGAGAAGACACATAATTAGAAAGTCCTATGCCTTCAGGAGATGGGGGCGGAACGACTTCTGAGCTTAAGATGCACTAATAAAGGGGTCTAGGGACGGGAAACAGTGGTAACAATGTATATTATCTACACCTTAGCAGGCAAAGCATAGCAATCATGAGCATTAGTTAAGCATTCCTATTTGAGAAAGAGCAATTCTGTGAATGACCTCCCTACAGGCGCAGAAGCAGGGGTGGTTTTAAAGGTAGCCAGACTCTTTTCGGAAATATAAATGTGGTCCCAAATCTGTAGTCTCCGATCCAATCATCCATGCGTTGATTTATGCCTTCTTTTTTCTTGTTAGACACCATCCCGTCCCATACCATTCCAACCCATATCGTTCATCAATCTCACCCTATCTAATCAGCCCTGTTCGCCTCTCATGCAGATATCCCTAGCCTCAAATGTTCGGATAAACTACTACTATGAACAGAACCGACATGCGCAGCCCAGCCAAGTCAAGCCCAGCGAGATCGTCGAAAACCGAAACAAACCGAACCGAAACTTGGGTACTTACCGTACTGAGCGGGTAACAGGAAGATGATATGCTGCTTTTCCTTATTATCGTTCTCAATCTATGGACTCTTAGTTAGTTTTGATGAAGGAGTGCAAGTCAAAAAAGGGTATTCTGTAGCTCTGACAGAGCATTGATCTTTGTGCCCGCCCCGAGAAAAGGACTAGGCCTGTTCAGTTGATGCCCTGTTGAATGGTATCACCGAATGGGTCTCCTTTGTTGTTGAGAACGATATTCCCAAGACCTAGTTAGCATAACAACAGCATTTTGATGCCCCATTCTGCCAAGGCTGCAGCCAAGATGACTACGCTAACCCACGGGGAACGCTATTCTCAACAAGGAAGGATACTCATTCGACACAAGCAATAATTGCTGTGAAAGTTTTAAGAAATTAGGGATACAACACAGTAAATAGATCATGTGGATAGGGGGTTACGTGGCCATGTTGTCTATAATCGAACAGCAAGAGGTATCTATACTAACCTGGTGGGGTGATACAGGCCTATTTTTTCTAATCTACATATCTAGGGAAGATCCGCCAGCGGAAACTCCCCTTACGGTAAAAGCTGGCCCTAAAACCCAGAACTCCTGCACGTCAAATCCAGGGCTCCCTTGCCGTTCAGGTTTCGATCGTGCCCTCACCAGCCCGAAAAGCATCCGTAGGCCCAGCTTCCCAAGAGGTGATATCGGTCATTCTCAATTTAGAGCCGACGACGATCCGCCGGAGGACGCGAGGGCGAACGCGAATGATCCTCGTCGCGACGCTCGCGGCGGCGGCCACGTTCCCCCGAATCGGCGCGCGGACGACCGCGAAGCGGGGCACTGTCAGGGCTCGTCGGACGTGCAGCAGCGTTATGTCTATCGACCCTGCGGTTCCAATTTGAGAGTCCTGATTGGCTGGCGGCCGCTGCTGTCTGATGGCCTTGATAACCTCTTCTATCCATGAAGCCTAGGTAGTCCACATTCGACCCCGCTCTCCCCTCTGCGACACTAGACACGTTCATTGTCAGTAGCTTATCCTCAGTGTATGAGATGATTATCCGTGGCCCAATGGGTGGAGTCCCTGTGGGACCCCACATACAGGGGGAGTACCCCTGTAAGCCAGCGCGCAACGCTCCGCACATGGCTTATATGGTATCCCCCCCGCTGGTAAGTGGGGTCCTCAAGGACTCCACCCATTGGGCCACGGATATGGGCTTCGACCTACTTTCCATATGCGGAAGCCACGTCGCCAGCCAATGGGGCAGCTGTGCCATGCCATGATGGCTTTTCGAGCGGTTGACCTGTCCACGCCCCTCGAGGATCGCCTCTTCTATCTTCTCTCGACGGAGGTATTCTTGCTGTCCCCATGTGCTCGGAGTACCGCCCTTTGGCAATCTCCCCGTGAAGTTCTGCGTCTTTATAGTCTTCGTGTGACTTACTATAATTACCCTTCTTCTCAATTCCCCTCTCCCTAAGGTCATTTCGATAACGGTCATCTCTCTCCCGACTTCCAGGGGGAGCAGTGCCATAAGTGTCTGGAACCTGAGGGTTGCTTGGGAATCCGCCGGTAAATCTCACCCTCTCAGGACTTGCTGGGTTTCGGCGCGGCCAAGATCCTCCCTCCGGTACATATGGTGGCGGGTTGTCGCGCCGTGCAAAGGGGCTCACGGTTCCACGCGTGGAACTGCTGGCTCTAGGTTGGCTGCTGGCTCTAGGCTCGCTCCTCGACCTACTGGAGCTGGAAGTACGTCCGCTTGAGCTTGGCATATTGGAAAGTTTCCTGTTTGAGCAGAAGGTTTTGTTGCCAAAGGGGGAGCAACGCAACACGGAAAGTGTGTGAGAAAGTGGGAGAAGCGCACATAAAAGACTGAAATGGACAATAAACAAGAATCTACTACCACTACACCTTCGAAACAAGAGCAAGATAGTTTTGCCAACACGTTCTCTACGTAACAATCCTGCGCTCCTCCATCTCTTGCCAACATGAAGCTGGCATTGTTCCCACGATTTGCGATGCGAATTTGATGATGCACTTGCTGTACAGGACTTCAGATCCTCGGATTCCTTCTTCGTCTTGCCATGTGCAATCATCGTTTGACAGTTCTAGCACCTCTCCGCTAGATTGGATGCCATCTCCACAATGAGGAACACGAAGTGCCGGACAGTGGTCTCCAGTTGTCAAGCATAAGCTATTGTACGCTCCTCCGAGGGCCCGCGCTCCTTCTGGTTCAACACTAGTCTGCGCCTTGGGAGGATCCTCAGAGAAACATGAATTACCATACAGGGCTTCTGATCATGACGCCTCTTCTTCGTCCTGCAACGCGGCTCTAACCTTCAGAGATGCATTTTATTGTTTCATAGCTCTAGCAGCTCCACGTGGAGTACTGATGCCTTCCATACCATAATGAAGAAGCATTGCCGCAAAGCTGTCTCGGACTTCTCCATGCGAGGATCACGAGAGAAACATGAAGCGCCTCGAGTTCCTTCTGGTCTGCCTATCTGACATCCACGAGGCAAGGGCCAGCTCCGTCAAAGATGTATATAAAAACATTGGAAATCGTGACTTCTAGAACCACACTCTTTCAACATCATCTTCTAGCAACATTCTTCAGTACAGCCTCTTCCAATTATCTGAAGCTAGCCTGGTGCTGCTTCTCCCACTTTCTCACACACTTTCCGTGTTGC
>QQTW01004192.1_pt1 | contig 10774 bp, 7 predicted proteins | sample 1904831 | NCBI WGS metagenome assembly QQTW01 (sample SAMN09435610, study PRJNA476489) | Subsurface metagenome, whole genome shotgun sequencing project.
GCCGCGTTAGGATCTCATGGCGGATGCATGCTGTGAGGAGTCAGTTGTTGGGAAGGTCAAGGTCAAGCGAGAGCGTAGGTGGGTACTGTTGTGGGCTTCTTTGTAGAGTTCATTGATGCGTTCTCGATGATTGATCTTGTAGTGATATCCCTCAGAAGGGTGACCAATCCGGCGGATTTGATCATGCTCGTTGATGAAGTAGCTTTCAATCAAAGTCAGCTGAAGGAACAGGGGATGAGGTAGGTTCTTGCTACCCAAGCTTCTCTAGATCCGCTGGGAAGACTGGGTCTTTGGGCAAGCTTTCTGGAATGCGGCGAAACATGCTGATGATGGTTGAGATGGATATCGAATTGGATCACAAGAGTGAAGCAGGAGCCCGGAGGGATCTAGTCAAATTGCGAAGATTTCCTGGGCTTGGAAGTTCTTGAAATTGTCGAGGAGAAGAAAATTATGAGTGCAACCAAACTTGAGGAGCGGCGAGGCTTGGATGCATAAAGAGGAGAGACGAAGAACAAAAAGAAGGAAACTGTGGAGTCGAAACACAGATGAACTGCATGATATCTGGAAATGCTGAGTGCAAAACGAGTCAACGGCAGATGTGAACTTGAAGTGAACTTGAGGTTCTGAGGTTGCAAATGCCACTAGCCGAATTGGGAAGGATGCAGGAAATCTCAGGCACGAAGGAAGTCATTGGATAATAGAGAACAGCTGTAGAAGGGTTGGCCGGAACGTGGAACGACATCTTCCAGCACTGCTGTCCTTCAAGCCAAGCAGTCTGGCTGCCAGCTTTACCATCAAACAGCGGTGTAAATCTGTGCGTGGGGATATGGGTGATGGGTGATGGGTGATATGTGCCCCGGAAAGCTTGCAGGTCAGGGGGTGGATGTCTGCATGAAGAATGATGCTGCTTCACATGATATTCTTCTGATGTGGTGGACGCCGACCCAATGCTACCCCAATGCTATCTTTGCCTTGAATACGATGTATAGCAGATCACCAACTCGCCTTTTTCACCCCTGGTAAGTTTCCCGCAAGCGCATTCATTCGGAACTGGAACTGTAGGGTAGAACGTCAGTCTTGAAATGCTTTACTCCCACCATCTGTGTGCAAAGGCGTAGTCCCCTTTTGCCACGAGACATCTGGACGACTCACCCTTCCCATGCGGAAATCTCTGAATACGCTCCTCGCCACGCCCCCCATGATACACCTGTTCCTGATCGGCGTTGATCGAGTGTAGGAATGCATTCGTGCTAATTGTAGTTTCGCCTTGTTGCGTACGCTTTGAGGTAGGGTGGTGTTGCGGATTAGGTATCGAAGAGCTTGCCTGGTTGCGCTGCATATTAGCCAGAGAAATCGCGCATAGGTAGCTGTATGAGGAGGTGGCCGGGTTGGAATGTCGTAGTTGGATACGAAGGACGGACACAATCTGAGAAGTAAGATCGTCATCATGACTTGCTCACCTTTCCGGTTCATGTTGCTCGAAGACTTTCCGTTTAGTGTGGTCTCGGATGATTTTGGGGTTGATGAACCCACTCAAATCAAGGCGCTTCGCTCTGAATTGAGCCATTGGTGTCCAGTGAGTGGTATGTCGATCTTGAAGTTTGGCTGGAGGCGTTGATCTCGATACCATTCATCCCTTGCGCTTCCAATCCTGAATGCCAAGACTTATACACCATCCGCCAAGCCTGGAATCGGATCACTACAGTACAAGCAACGAAATTGACGTCTACGAAGGCACAGAATGAATTGGCTCAAGGACAGGAAGAGCAAGCAAGACCTCAGCAGTCTACACTGGACTAAAGCTCTACACTGGGCTACAGCAAGCTGTGTCGATTGGATTATAGGACCAGATCTGCTGTATTCCTAGGTCAATTCCCCGAGGACTTCCGAGTCTCAGTCGTAGTCTTTGGGCTTACCCACGTAAAAATGTCCAGGGAATTATTGGCTTTGAGTCTGCTTTTCTGTCTCATCCCGCCTGTCTATAGGCTGTGGTATGTACAATGCAGCATTGGGATTGTGTCCTGGTCCCGACTCCTTCCTCCCGACCCACCACCCCTTCATACTCTCGCTCATGCTGCTGGCCTGTCGGTGTCTATTTTTGCGTTCGGATTTCGAGGATCGTTCTTGAATTCGTCAGCTGCTCAGGAACAAGGAGGTCAGCCAAAACATGTCATTCTCGGCAGAGCCAGAACGTTGTAGCAGGAAAAGTCACAGTGTGGTCCGCAGAAAGGTGAGCCTTACAAGCCATTGATGCGTTGGCGCCAGCATTGATTCCGTATGCAACAATAAGACCAGCAACCATAAAGGGCCACATCGGTTCGGCTTTTGGAGCGATCCATCAGCAATTGACCGCTAGAAGGGGACTGCGGTACACACCAAATTTGCCAGGAAACTTTTTCGGCAACAGTCCCATCTTGGAAGCAGGGTCAGAGTGTGCTGTATTGTCTGATTCGATTGTGGTGATACACCTTGGATCGTGGAGTTTTGAGCTTGTGGTTGAAGCTCCGCAAATGACGCTAGGTACATAAGTCTCGGAGCTGTTTGTCGGCTGAGCTTCCGGTTTGAGACGACCACACAGCTACAGGCCTAATTTTCGTACCCCCCAAGCAAAAAGCTAGTGCTCGTAAATAACTAACTAATTGAACGTAATTAGGTATAGACTCTCGAACCATAGGCTTAATAGGACTTACTCTATATAAGGCTTGTCTCCTAGTGGGTACCTATTACTGCTTGACCTTTTACTGGTAAACAATATCTTGCGCACTAAGTATTTAAAGTAGAATACGCAGAAGTCGCAGAATTTGTAGAGCTTATAGAACATGTCAAAATTCACAGAATGTATGGTAGATAATAAAGGTAGGAATGCTGACAAGAATGCGTATGTAAAGAGAACGTTTCGTAAGAAAGTTTGACCGGGAGGATACAGAAATCAGTCCTGTAGCCGTAGTAATACAAAATCGCAATCACAACCAGCAACCACCGCAATTTCATGCGCATATACCAGTCAGACGCGCTTGCTGAGGTGTATCTGTGAATCCGATATCAGGATTAAACCACCATGTCGTCTCTCAGCTCGTCAGTAAGCTCACTACGATCCACCATCTCGCTCCTCGAATCCAGCATCAACCTGCTCGACAGTGGGGTGTCGGACTACCGCCGGCTGCAAAAAGTGCTCAGCACCCAACAACACTTCGAGCTGCTCCCTGAGCCCAGCTTGCGCGCAGCCCAGCAGTCCATCCTCGACGAGATCACACCGGCCATCACCCAGCTTCTCGGCACCGCGGAGGCGCACATCACGCAGTTGGCGCGGCGCGAAGAGAGCCTGCGGGCGAGGAGCGAACTCCTGGAGGGAAGACTGGAGAGCGATCGCAGACGGAGAGACAGTGATGCTCGGGAGGAGGCGAAGCCGACACGTGATCGAGTGGGGCAAGGTGCTGGGAGGGATGGGAATGATGTGAAGGCGTTGGAGCTGAAGAGGTTGCGGCAGAAGAAGGAGAGACTACAGTATGCCGTGGGTAGGCTAGAGCTGGAGAGCCGTCAGCGGCAGAGGGAGCTGAGGAAGAGCATGGCTGCTGTCAAGGAGTGAGATTATTCATGGCGGAAATGATACAACGATGGATTGAACAAAATCGAAGACTTTCATGACAGAGGGCCACAGAGGGCGCAATGCAGGATCAGTCATCCAGAGCTGGCTCTACTCAAGCACGAATCACAGGACTCCAGGCTGTAGGATCGGACGCCCGAGTACCGGATCGAGGGGTTTTACCAGGGGAAGGTTTCCGGAAACAGAATTGCAGAGTTGCAACACTTGAAAGCGGAAGATCATTCTCAACGCAGTATTATTAAGGCAATATCTAAGCAACGCAACTAGGGGGGCAATCTCAAAGCAACGCCGGTATCAAGCAATCTTGCTTGTGAGGAAAGGGCGGGGTTTGGGCAGTTGTGTTATCTGTGAAGGTGAAACCACAAATACGACAGGATGCCTGCTGCTCGAGTCCACCAATCTCTCTCATCTTGTACCTTTGTCCGCGCGTTTGAGTTCTCGATGACAAGGGGAAGCAGCAAGAAACAGCAAAACACGCGACCATCTCCCGCATCCACCTCAACAAAGGAAAGCTCTCCTGAACATCACCTGATGCCCTTCCTTCTTCACTTGGCAGAGCGGCCGTTTTGGACCACGACAGACGAGTCCTTGCCGTTGGCCTGTGCTCCTGGAGGCATTGTAGGGGGCACGGTGGAAATTGGGGGATCTCCACCCCTGTTCCTGCCAGTTGGTTGCTGATCCTCGGGGGTCGGCCTGAGGTTGTTGGAGAAAACGTCATTGGCGACCTGAATTCCCAAGGGGACTCCGCCGATGGGGAACAGCTCGCCCGGACGATCGCCACGAGGTCCAACGGTTTGGTATCTGATGTCCTCCGGTGCCTTGTACGCCGTTGTTCCGTCGGCGTTCAGTTGAGGCGAGGCAACGACGTCGTTCGATGGGAACGCGTCAAAGCGCCAGTGGACCCCGAGGAAGATTCTGCTGATGCCTGCATCGAACATGGCAGCCCACATGCTTGGGAAACGCTTGACAACCCGGGTCCGCACGATACCAAGTTGGTCGGTAATGGGTAGATCGGGATTGTACGGCTGCCTCAAATCGCGGTTAATGCCGTTGTCCTCGTCCGAAACAAATTCGAACGCGATGTTGTCTGGCTCATCCGGTGCGAAAGGCAGGTTGTCGCGCTGCCTGTAATACAGACGAGCAGCTTGGAACGCTGCTCCGGAGAAGGTGGCATGGCCGGACTAAAAACACCAACTTCGTTAGTGAATGGAAACGGACACAAAGGAGCGGGGAAACGCAACTGGATACGCCGGGAAGGGTGGCTTGAAAGCAGATCCATTGCTGTTTGTGGATGGCGCAGACAGTGTCAGCCAAAAGGGGTCGGACTGAGGGTTCTCAGTGTCTTCCCGGATACCTGTGAGAGGTCTCCAGAACTCAAAATTCCACTTGTTCAGCCAAGCGAAGATACCGGCATCAGCCACGGTAACATTGACAATGGCAAAGAGCCTTGCAAAGTCGGCATTGGTCTCCTCAGCTGTCGGATCTGCGGGTCTGTTTTCCCATGCGATTTTGCGCAGGATCTGGTTGAACTCACGGACAGGAGTGCCAATGAGGTTGACACCATCGTACGCCCAGTAGTAGCCGGTTAAAGTCTGCTCTGGTGTTCGTATGGTTGTGTTCAGTGATGTGGCGCCACCTTGACGGATCAGCTCGTCGAAGGTAGCGTTGTATTCAGCCAGATCATCGGTGCCGAAGCCAACAGGAGGATCAGCAAGGATGTGATCTACTCTGACTCCATCGATGTTGTGTTGTACTGCAATGCGTCTAGCGGTCAAGCCATAGAAAGGCGCACCGTACACGCGGATGGCTCGTGTGGGACCATCGGGGTTGTTGATGTCCACAGGCACAATACGGATTGGATTCGTGGGGTCGTCATTGAATCTGTACTGACCAGGTCTTGGTCTGTAAGAATCCTGATCAGCTTCATCCGGTCCGATGGCCAATGCATCCAGCATCACCATACCAACATCGACACCAAAGCGGTAGCTTGAAGAAAGCGTATCGAGATCTGGGAAAGCACTCGCCGCCTGCCGCATGAATTGAGTGAGTTCATCAGTGGTTGCGTTGGAAATGTTTGGACTGGGTGTCGTGTAAAGTTGAAGCAGAACAGTATTGGCAGCTGCGGCGACTGCTAGACGAGCGTCTGTCGCAGTACCAAGAGCTGGCAGGCGAAAGCGGGCATCGGCATTATCAGGTGTCAAGTATGTGGTTATCGTCCCTGTGGGGTCTGGTCTGAGGGCGAAGTATGCATCGTGGATGGCTAGATGAAGAATACCGAGAGCTCGAGCTGCCGTAGGCGGTTCATTTTGAGGACCAGCGATGGAATTCACAAGTCTGTTGAGATCGTTGCCTACATTGTTCCAGTAAAGAACATAGTTGTTATTGTACTCCGCCGGTTCTTCTGTGGGTGGTAGAATGACCATTTTGATAGAAGGTTTGGGGTTTGGGATGGTTGCAAGGGGATGTTTGGGGGATTGGGGTCTGGATGATTGCAAGTGAGGATTGCTGGAGGGATTGGAAAGAGGGATGTCCTTTGTGGGCAACAGACCTTTATACGTGTCAAGATGACAGGCTGTGCTCAAAGACTGCTCCTCAACAAGGCCGCGTGTGGTCCGACTCGGTGTACTCACAGCCTTGCCTGATCTATCAATCACGGGAGACAGGTCTGGGATGCTCGCGAAGGATTCATCACGTTCTTGAGCTGAATGATTGCCTGTACGCGTACTAGACAAAGCCACCAAGACCCGGTTATCTGGTGATCCTGAATAGGTGGAAAGGCATATCTTCCTGACTGCCTTGGGAAAGTGGCAGGGCTGGTTGAAAGAGGTATGTTAACTGTGGCTTAACAATACTGGCTGCCTCCTCCCCTGCAAAGTGTTTTTGTTTTTCAATCTGTCCATGATTTGATGTAGGCGAGGCTGAAATTCAGAGGCTGTCATTCAGAGACTGTCATTCAGAGGCAGGAAAGCGTGATCACTGGTAAGGAATCGTACTCCCGTGGTCCAACATTCCCAGAACCCGACAGATGTCTGGCGTAATTGCTGCCTGCTGGAGATGTAGTAGCATACTACGTATGCTCTATACCGGAGTACAACCCCTTTCAGCCCAAAGTTCCTATAATTAGTGTGATCATGTGGGACGCTTGGAAAGGAAGGATACCGAGGATCTCAAGTCACACAATCGTCCCTCAGCTGACGAGCAGAGGGCTCCTGGAGTCCTGGTTAAGGCCAGCCCCTAAGGCGTCTTCGAGGAGAAGGGGGGTGGAAGGGGGGGAGGCTGAGGCATACTTTGATTGGAGAAAACACTGTTGTCGAGGTAGACTTGCTCCCGCCCTATCAGGGACACAATGCTTGGAACAGATTGATCTCTGCCCTGGACTAGTAGTCCGATGCCTTTCCGCGGATCGTTCGTTACCCTCTGCACGTAGTAGGTCGTGTCTATTTTTCCGGTGTTGCTGGTTGGCCGCCTGCCCAAGAAAGGGAGCTACACACTCCTGTAGGGTGCACGGGTTTGTCCAAGAGATTGCATCGTGTAGGAGCTGACTAGGGAGCATCCTGCAGGAATATAACAGGGGGCCTGACATTGTTGTTAGCTTGGCGTTTACTTGTAAACGATATCTGTACAGAGCAGCTATGTTCAGAATCAGTTAGATGGGATGATTAAGCTCGTCACATTACCAGCTTTCCCAAACGAATGACAGCTCCGTGTCAATATACCCAGTAGGGGTTTATACTGGCAACGTTAGTGGAACAACGACAGAACGGGACCAACAAGCCAACGCAAAGCATTTGCCTTGGCATTCCCACCACATTTTCAAGCCACCAGCTTCAGCACACCACTATTCGACAAGTGATCATCGAATAACACTAAAGACAGGTGTCATTTGTTGTTTACAGAGCTGCTTTCTATGCTTTGTTCATATGTGCGCGGTGCATTCGCTCTTCAAGCAAGCAAAAGCGCGTCGAAAAAGCTGTTGGTGCCTAGATACAAGAACAGCGGCTTACGATGATGTAGGCCGGGTTGGCCCGCTGCGAGCCGGGATTTCGGCCGAGCCGGGTTGGCTGAGGCTGAGATACCGTACTACTAGTAGTAGTACGTAGTATCTGTGGGCCCGGCCCGCAATTGGTCGATTTTAACGAATGTAACCTGCTCAACAGACTAAACAGGCATTAAGCCAGGGGCACGCAGGCATTAGGGTCAGGGCTAGGGCAGCTTCACACTTCCGTGCGCATGCCCAAATCCTACTGCTCTGTCATGCGCCTGCATAAGGCTTGCCGAGAGCCTGCTAACAGCCTGCCATGAAAGAAATCATCAATCAAAATACATAATTACTTTATTGGTTCTTTCTTGATTTACCTAAGCGGCTTCTAGACCTTCCAAACTGTTAATACTAGATAGTGGGCTGAACTCGCTGTAATACGCTGGCGACCGCTGTGTTAAGCAGTTTCGTTACACAAGATTGAAGAGGGCACGCAGTGTTGCACAAGACCGTATGCTACGTTACTAACACGAATGCGAAGTCGCTAAGTTACCTAGCTTCCTACACATATCTCGATCTGGTATCAGAGTACTGGGGCGTCAATTGAATCTATTCAAATGACGTTACCAAATTCCAGCATCGAATGCGCGGTTCTGTTTCCATTAGCTGAGCTTCATATATGCAGAGCAAGGATGCAAGCTTCGAAACCTTAGTCGTCTCTTGCATGAACCATAGTATTGGCCTATGTGGTCGTGTCTTGAAAATAAGGCTAGGGAAGTCCCATAGTGATAAGTAATTCGAGGATGAAATTTTCATGTCAATGAAGTGAAGCTTCGTCTGTGCAATATCTGAAAGCTTCAGATATTGGGGTTTAGAGTTTAGTCGATCCTGTTTGCCGCTGCGCATTCTATTTCAATAGCTGCTCTCATGAATATTACATCAGTCAACAGGAGGTGATGTTGCATCCTAACCAGTAGACCTGGTCGAGGAGGGAGCTGTGGGAACACATGAGCAGAGACAGTTTTGTAATTCATATGACAATACCCAAAGCTGCTTCACCATAAGTAGTCCCTTTCAAGCCTGCGAGTGAAGAGGGTCTTGCAGCATGCAGCATCGGGTCAGACCTATCCTTCATCAACTTTGCAATCCATTCACCACCCACAATGTTCAAGCTGCAAGGGGTTATGGCGTGGCTCGAGAAGTTCTGGGGGTAAGCATCTCGCCTTGGGATTCCCACGTGGTCATTCCCAATCTCTGCTCCCCTAAACGACCGTATAAACACATCCTCTTCTACGACAACGAATTTGACGTCCTGTTTGGTACGTAAAACAAGTTGATAGCCGCATACATTGATTGAAAAGATCAACAAGCTTCGAAACGTAGACTGTTTTCATCGTGCAAAACAGAGACAAGTAGGCCGTGTAAAGATTCTCCCCACATAACAATTTGATTAGCAGACTCTCTCCAAGAAGCACTTACAGACTCTCTGCCATTTGCATCATATTCGTAGCTTGGCTATCAATAGTCTTCCTAGCACTGAATCATGTCCTTCGTTGAGCGCAGTAGGGAGGACTTCGGTATTGATCCACTTCCAAGACAGGTAGATGGTTTTCAGAACGCTGACTCGATGCTAGATGAGGAGGTCCGGTCCATAATGATCCAGAGCTCGTGGCTGGCTGGTGACGTGGTCTACACCGATGGTTCCCTACACCCAACGTCGAAAGAGAGTGGTGGTCACTTAACAGTCTCGATGCAACCAACAGAAGAACAAATTCGACAAACAGGTGGTTTTCAAACTCCCAGCCTGACTTCACCGACGGAAAAGGGTGTAGAAAGTAATGGTGGTTTCACGAGCAGCCCTGTTGCATCAAATGGTTCGAATGATCTTCTTGCGGAATATGCACGATCGAGAGCGGTGTCAAGGTCACCATTGAAACGCTCGCTCATGCCGCAATTCTCTAACGATCGACCCGACAATTATCGGCTTCGAGATCGATCAGGTAGCTTGCTGAGTGAACAACGTCCAGTGTTGGAGTTGAATGAAGAACAATCGAATGAAACGAGTAAGGCAATGCTCGTGTACGAAGATGATTGGGTAACGGAAGTCTCGTTGACCGAGGAAGAGACACTTCAAGCGGCGGACTTAGAGCGGCAGACGAACGAAGCTGTTATGGGCCAAATGGCAGCACTTCGAACGTATGACTGGGTGAGTAATACTTTCGGCCGCGGATCATCAATCACACCTCCCTTACAGATGCTGTCGGCCTCTGTTGCTGGTGATGAGGAACACAAAAGCGTGTCCAGTGACTTCGCTTCGTCAGAGAATGCTTGGATAGATAAGAAATTGCAGGATAATGACAAGAACGGAGAAAATCCCTTCCAAACCCCCCTAAACAAACGGTCCTCGCATCGAACGACATTCGATCTGCCAATTGAACGTTCTTTTTCTCCAGACTCTTCCGTAGTGGTAATGGCCACAGCTCGAGACAGACAGTTATCGCCATGTGCGTACCGCAGTAGAATCGAGGCAGATCTTTTGTTCAACTCGCTTCAACAAGAAGTCAGCACGAAGCAAGAGCCGCTCAAGCGCAGCAACGAGCCAGAGACAGAATGCGAATATCTGAGTCGGCTCTCGGAAACTCCACGTGATGGATAGATGACGTCGGTCGGTCGGGAATGTCAAAGATGCCGGGTTTTGATGCATTGAGGACTAGTTTTGATCCACAACAGAAGATGTTGTCCAGAATGCCAACATCATTCTTCAACCATAGAGAAGTTTTCTTTGAAAGGAAGGGTATGTGTCATGAGTCGGAAGGTCGTTGACTCGGGTCGCCAGTAGTCAGCGCTTGATGTTGGAGCACAGGTGTAATGAGAGACTTTTCAGGGAATGTTACAAGACAGAAAACGTCGTGAAACCTCATTTGGCGCTTGATGGTCAACTGTGCAATCCCCATTTCCTTTGACTTGTAAGTTAGCGAAGTTTTGCATGAGGGTGTGCTTCAGGGCGGAGAGTGATCGTATTGAATTTGCTCAAGTTTTCATGGGACAAGATTGTCGGTTGTAGACATGGGGCACTGCATATGACCAAAAAGTTCAACGCATGAAGCCAAGCCCAAGCGGAATACTACGGTACCTGGCATATATATTCGTAGCACGGCGCTAGTATTCGCCACCCAAAACAGCCGCTGTAC
>QQTW01004193.1_pt1 | contig 10773 bp, 6 predicted proteins | sample 1904831 | NCBI WGS metagenome assembly QQTW01 (sample SAMN09435610, study PRJNA476489) | Subsurface metagenome, whole genome shotgun sequencing project.
AAGCTTGCTAAACTCTAAGCGATCTCTGGAGCAAGTAGAAGTTTCTATTTTCGCTTTGAAGTTGACGAGGAAAAGCCGTTAAAGAATTGCCACCAATTTACACCCGCGTACTCTCAGGAAGTATTAGCGCTTTATTAGTTGGGATAATTGCTTGGGCGCATTTTAGTAAAATTGATGAGGTAGCAGTAGCTACGGGAGATTTAATTCCTTCTGCCCAAGTTCGTCCCGTGCGGTCGGTGCAGGAAGGCAAAGTCAACTCAGTCATAGTTAAAGAAGGCGATCGCGTAAAAACTGGGCAAATTTTAGTTCAACTAGACTCAAAACTATCGCAAACCGAGATCGATAACTTAGCAAAATCTGTCCGGTTGATTCGCGAAGATATCGGCAGATTAGAAGCAGAACGGACGGGGAGGAAAAATACGGGAAGTTATCTTCAAGATCGGCTTTTAGCCGCACGCCAGCAAGAATTCGAGCGCAAGCAAGATGGCGCGATCGCCGAGGCTCAAAAGCAAGTTGCTGCAATTGACGAAGCAAAAATCCGGTTAACGCGCCTGCAAGAAAATTTAATTAATGCCAAAACTACTTTAGTTGATGCTCGTAGTATCTTTGCTAATGCCAAAAGTACCCTCCGCAATGCGGAAGTCAAAGAACAGGGGCTACGCACTCTTGTATCGCCGGAAAATGGTGCGATCCCAAGATTTGATTATCTGGACGCTCAAAACCAAGTAATTCAAGCTAATTCAGAAGTTACTAAAGCTAAAGACGGGATTATTAAAGCTCAAGATACATTGGTTTCAATAGAAAAAGAAATTGCAGGTCAAGTGCATAAGATTCGCCAAGCAGAACAAGGCTACCAGGTAGCGCAGCAAGAAGCTAACCGTATAAGTTCGGAACGTCAAAGCGGAATCCTTGCAGAACTAAATAAGCGCCGCGAGGAACTGACGACCGTAGAAGGAAAATTACAGCAAGCGCGATCGCAAAAAGAGCAAGCAACAATTACAGCGCCAGTCAATGGGACGGTGTACGGCGTTAAAGTTACGACTGGCGGAGGAACGGTACAAACTGGAGAGGACTTACTATCAATTCTGCCTGATGGTGAGGAAATATTACTGGAAGTTAAACTACTCAACCGAGATGTAGGTTTTATTGCTCAAGGAATGAAAGCTAAGGTAAAAATGGCGGCTTTTCCTTATCAAGAATTTGGCTCTGTAGAAGGTACAGTAGTGCAAATTAGCCCTAATGCCATCAATGATGAGGATTTAGGTTTAGTTTTTCCCACCAGAATTAAGCTAAATAAAAACGTCATTCAAGTTCGAGGTAGAAACGTTCAACTCGCTCCAGGGATGTCTGGTACAGGAGAAATTATTACTCGCGAGAAATCAATTTTGACTTTTATGATAGAGCCAATCGCCCGACGAGTTAATGAAGGCTTTGCAGTACGGTAAGGCAGAAAATACTACGTTACGGGCGATCGCTTGACTTTTTAATTAATCCTATAAAAAATCGCCCTTTGTTGTTGAAAACAAGAGGGCGACTTTTGCTTATCTATTACCAAGCTTCGTAATAGTCAAGACCAAAGTCATAATACTGAGCGTTGGCATAGATGTAGTCATACTCGCTACCTAGGTAGGATTCACCAGAGGTATAACCAAGACCGTAGTAGTAGGGCGTGTAGCTAGTACTAGCCCCATCTTCATCGCGGTAATCGTAGACATAAACATCACCGTTATAAGCGGAACTGTAGCCGTCATAACCAGAACTAATATAATACTGACCGTTTACACCTGTCTCATTAAGGCTGCTGGAATAGTCATAATAAGTACCAGGGCTGTAAGTCCCGGTAGGAGCATAGACATAGCCAGAGTAGTAGTCGTAGTTGGAAGCATCATTGGTGTTGTAATAGTAGGTGAAGTAATACAACGACGTAGGACTAGACAAATCCGCTTCGTAATAGCCGTTGCCAAAATAGCTGTCGCTGTTGGAATAGCTAGAGTTATAAGCGTAGCCGTACTCGCTACCTAAGCCGGAGTAACCTATACCCGCAGAAAGATAACTGGCATAGCCGTAACCTGTATCACCATCGTAGTAATTAGTGGCATAAATCTGGTCTTGGTAGCCGTAATCTACGCCGTACTCATAGGTGTAGTCAATATAGTAATAGCCGTAGTTACCAGTCTCGTTGTAGGTATATTGGGTGTAGCCTGTATAGTAGCCATCACTGACATCCGCATAGCCGTAGCCAGTGTAAAAATCGCCGTTACCGTAATAATAGGTGTAGGTGTAGTACTCGTCCGTTGTATCTAGTAGGTCGGCTTCGTAATAGCCGTTGCCAAAATAGCTGTCGCTGTTGGAATAGCTAGAGTTATAAGCGTAGCCGTACTCGCTACCTAAGCCGGAGTAACCTATACCCGCAGAAAGATAACTGGCATAGCCGTAGCCTGTATCACCATCGTAGTAATTGGTAACGGTAGTAATACCCTCAGGATTGCTATAGCCGCTATAAACGCTACTGATGGAATAATAGCCGCTAGAGCCTGGCTCGTTACCATCAAAATCGGTGATAGATTGCCCTGCATAATAAGTGCCTGGACTAGTAAAACCATAGCCATCGTAAGAGTCACCGTTGCCGTAGTAGTAAGTGAAAGAGTATAAGTCTGACATAGACAGTAAGTTTCCTTTGTAGAAGCTGAGGTGGATGATTTGGCTGACTGCACCCAAAAGCAAGTATTTTTTGCAAAAACTGTTAACTGCATACTTCAATCTGCATAAGGTTTTCGCACATTCAAGATTGCCAGAGCCTAAATTTTTCTAGCCATGACAATATTTGCTACCCAAATACGTATGCTGAATGTACGCATTTTGTATATATGCGTAAACCAAACTACAAACTTGTTTATTGGCTTTCCGCACTTATTAGGTAGATAAATTTTAAAGACTAATTACGCCTGCCCTGTGAAACATATAATTACATGGAAAAACAAGTATTGTCACTAGCTTATATAACAAACTACATGAAGTTTTAATAAAGATACTGGTAGATTCACGCAGTAAGCTGAGTCTGCATCTAAAAATAAGATAGGGGCGCTACAAAAAACATCGAGCTATATAAGCAGTAAAAATAAGAGTCTGCAAGTTGACATAACATAATTATTTTTAATAAAAACTGATGAATATTAAATGGCTTGGACTTGCGATCGCAACTACCCTAGTTATAGGCGCAAGCACTTGGTACATCAAACCTTTGGGGCTATTTAACAACTTAGACACTAAAGAGGTTAACAGTGCCTACGCTCAAGCTAATGAAGAAACCGCAGTAGATGTTTATGCAAAAGTCAGCCCCGCCGTCGTCTCTATAAACACGGGCAGAAAAACAGGAAGCGGCACTCTAATCGGCGCTGAAGGCTTAGTCTTAACTAATGCTCACGTAGTGCAAGGCAATCGCACGGCAACGATCGTTTTAGCCAACAAACAAAAAATCCCTGGAGATGTCATTGGCTTTGGTAAAAATGGGCTTGACTTAGCAGTCATCAAACTTAGAGGACAAAACAAATTACCTGTAGTCCGCCTAGCCTCAAGTAAATCCGTGCTAGTTGGTCAGCGCGTATTTGCAATTGGCAATCCCTTCGGTCAATTTTCCGGTAGTTTGACCACAGGTATCATCAGCCGCATCGATCGCGAAAAAGGCTTAATTCAAACTGATGCAGCGATTAATCCCGGCTACTCTGGCGGGCCATTGCTCAATACTAAAGGCGAACTAATTGGCGTTAATAGCGGCATATTCACTAAGCAAACCCCAGAAGGAGGGGGTGGCAATATCGGTATCAGCTTTGCCATCTCCACAGAAAAAGTGCAATTGTTTCTCGCTGACGTACAAGCAGGACGCGCGGCTCAAAATGCCCAAATTCTTCCCGTAAATCCAAGTAAATCCTTTGCTCATAGCGAAGCTCTCGCCCGCTTTGAAGCCGCTTTAAAACAAAATCCTCAAGATTATCAAGCCGAGAACGGTCGCGGCGTAGCTTTGGGCAATCTCGGACGACTGGAAGAAGCTTTAGCCGCCTTCGACAAAGCAATAAAAATTACCCCCAACTTTGCCGCCGCTTGGAATGGGAAAGGTATTACTCTCGGTAAGCTAAAACGTCATGAGGAAGCTTTAGCCGCCTTCGAGAAAGCAATAAAAATAGATCCCAGCTTTGCCGCCGCTTGGAATGGGAAAGGTATTGCTCTAGGTAGTTTAGGGCGCGATGAAGAAGCACTAACAGCCTTTGAGAAAGCGATCGCAATTAATCCCAACTTTGTCCCCGCTCAAAGAAACCGCATTACTGCGCTCAAAAAGCTAAACCGTTGAATAGCAAAAGATAGCATCCAGCTACTAAGTAATTTCTCTTAGGTGGGATACGCGATCGCCTTTGAGCTAGGTTTCGAGTTGGCAGCAAAACGCAATCGAGCGCTCGTTTAAGTATTTTCCCTATCTATAAATTGACTTCCCTTGGTTACTTTTTCCTAAAAGATCGGTAATTTTACGGTTAGTTTGCAAAAAAGTGCGGAATAGAGGCAAACTTTTGTGTAGCTCAAACTTGTAAGAATTATCTACCTGCAATCAAAAATGCGATCGCCCTTTCTCACTCAAAGTTAGTTCTCTCTGCGTTCAAATTAAGTCTAAGTAACAATTAATTACTCTCCTTACCAAAACATTGAACTTTCGGTAAACTTTAATGCCAGTAGAACTTTATGCAACTAAATTCCTCCGTGCTTACAATTGACGGTCAGCCGATTATTGCTCCTCAAGTATTTGCTTACCTGCAAAGCTGTGGTAGGCTTCAAGGCTTTGTAACAGAAATTCTGCGCCAACACGTTATTGCCCAAGAATTTAAAACCCAACAAGAATTAACTATCGATCCCTTTTTGGTAGAGCAAGCTTTAGTCAACTTCCGAGTTGAAAATAAGCTTACCGATCCCCAAGATTTTCAACAATGGTCGGCAAAAAATCCCTCCGCCTATGCGGGGTTTCGCAATCAAACTATTTATCAGTTGAAGATAGATAAGTTAAAAGAATTAGTTGCAAAACCCAAGCTCCAAGAGTATTTTATCGAACGCAAGTTGTTTTTAGACCGAGTGGTACTATCGCAAATTGCCGTAGCCGATCGAGAATTGGCAGAAGAACTACGCAGCCAAATTATAGAAAACAGCGATAGCTTCGAGCAATTAGCAAAAGAACATTCCTTAACCGAAGATCGCATTGCCAACGGCATGATGGGGCCTCTCAGTCGCGGTCGATTGAAAGAATCCTTAAGAGCCGCTATTGATTGCGCCAGTCCCGGAGAAATTATCGGGCCAATAGATATGGAAAAACATTATTGCCTATTTAGAGTCGAACAATTTTTACCGGCAACTTTGGCAGGAGAACTAGAAAAACAATTGTTAAATGAAATTTTCGATCGATGGTTAGGGCAAAAAATGCAAAAAATGACAGTCAAACTCCAGGAGAATTAATGCTTGCGAATACTGATGAGCTAAAGTTGCCTTGGGAGCGCCTGCCTCTAAACCTTTTAGTTGGCGAACAAAAACTAGAAATTCAAAACCAAGCAAAAACTGAAAACTATACCACCGGGAAAATTATCTGGTCGAGCGAGTCTACAGAAAGCAACCAGTTTATTTTACTCGAAGGTAAAGTGCGTTTAATATCGAGCGATCGCACGATGGTTCTCCAAGCCGGAGATTGGTTTGGAGACTTGTTAGAACTTTCAGGAGAGTGGAAAGCTAGAGCTTCAAGTAAAGATGTAGTTGTAGCTCGTTGGCATTCAGGAACTTGGGCAGGTTTTGCCGTGCCGGAAATCGAACAGTTTTGGGCAAAAACCAAACAGTTTTACCAGCCTCCTAGCGCTCAAGAGTCACAGGTTATAACAAGTTATCCTTACCTTGCCCATCCCAATACCGCCGCCGCCAGTTTATCTATGCTGGCACAACAACTAGAAAACCCCGCATCTATAGACTGGGTAAAGCGTTATCTACGGGGAGAACGTCCCAAACAAGTAATAGAAGCGGCGGAAAAACTAGGAATTCAATTGCAACAGCTAAAAATTAGTTGGGAAGAATTAAAGCAAATTTCTTTTCCAGTATTACTGCACTGGAAACAAAAACATTGGGTAGTTGCCTATGAAATCAAAGGCGACAGCTTAATTATTGCCGATCCCCTCAGTCTCAAAGCTGGCTGTGAAAGGATTAGCAAGTCGAGCCTCAAACCTGCTTGGGATGGCAAAGTATGGCAAGCCCAACTAATTCAAAAGCAAGAAAAATTCGGTTTGCAGTGGTTTTTACCTGCTGTATGGCGGTTTCGCGGGCTGTTGGGGGAAGTTCTACTTGCTTCTTTTACAGTCCAAATGTTAGGTTTAGCTACCCCAATAATTACTCAGGTAATTATTGACAAAGTACTAAGTCAACAAAGCTTGGCAACTTTGGATGTCATGGGTATAGCTTTAGTTGGCGTTGCTTTTTTTAGCGCTTTTTTGGATGCTTTAAGACTATTTATTTTCACTCACACAGCCCGTCGTCTCGACTTGGGCTTATCCGCTCAGTTATTTCGCCACTTGTTGCGATTGCCTTTAGCTTACTTTGAGGAGCGGCGTGTGGGCGACACAGTGGCACGAGTACAAGAATTAGAAAGTATCCGCAAGTTTTTGACTGGAACGGCAGCGACGGTAATTATTGATAGCATTTTTACTGTAGTTTATTTAACAGTGATGTTTTACTACAGCCAATCTCTTACTTGGATTGCGCTGGCAGTAGTGCCATTTTTTGGACTTTTGACGCTGATTTCAACGCCAATTTTGCGCGGTTGGTTGGATGAATCTTTTAATCGAGCCGCCGATAGTCAATCGTTTTTAGTAGAAGCAGTTACAGGTATTCACGCGGTTAAAGCTCATGCTTGCGAAGCCGCCGCGCGCGATCGCTGGGAAGGTTTGTTTGCTCGTTACATCCGCACTAATTTCCGAGCTTCGACTACTTCTAATATTAGTAACGGTATCGGTACTTTTTTAAGCGGTCTGACAACTATTTTGGTTTTGTATTTTGGGGCGAAGCTAGTTATTAGCCAAGACCTAAGTGTGGGAGGGCTAGTAGCATTTAATATGTTAGTTGCTAGAGTTACAGGTCCATTAATTCGCTTATTGCAACTGTGGCAAACTCTGCAACAAGTGCTGCTTTCAGTAGACCGGATTGGCGATATTCTCAATGTTGCTCCCGAAGCCGAACCTAATGCAGGCTTGGTTTTACCATCTCTTACAGGTCAAGTTAGTTTTGAAAAGCTATTTTTTCGCTACCGTCCCGATCGAGAATCAGTTTTAAAAGGTGTTTCTTTTAAAGTCGAACCGGGGATGTTTGTGGGAGTGGTAGGACGCAGTGGTTCGGGAAAAAGTACAATTACAAAGCTTTTACAACGACTTTACGTGCCAGAATCGGGGCGAATTTGTATAGATGGATTGGATATTAAAACTGCCGATTTAACATCTTTGCGCGAACAAGTAGCGGTAGTTCTCCAAGACGATTTTTTATTTAATGGTTCGGTCTGGGAGAATATTACTTTGGGAAATCCCGATATCAGTGCAGAAAAAGTTATAGAAGCGGCGCGGATGGCGATGGCTCACGATTTTATTACCAATTTACCTAAAGGCTACGATACCAACGTCGGAGAGCGAGGAATGTCTTTATCGGGAGGTCAGCGTCAGCGCATTGCTTTGTCGCGCTTATTTTTATCTCAAGCACCAGTTTTAATTTTGGATGAAGCTACCAGTGCTTTAGATAGCGAGACGGAACAGCAAGTTTTGCAAAATTTGCACAGCTTTGCTCAAGGGCGCACGGTGTTTTCGATCGCTCATCGCTTTGCACCGCTCAAACGCGCGGACTTAATTGTAGTTTTGGAAAAAGGTGTACTTATGGAACAAGGTACGCACGATCGCTTGTTGCAGGAAAAAGGTCTATATTGGTCGCTGTATCAACGCCAGCAAGCCGCCGTGTAATCGCTACTATAAGTAACGAGCTAAGACTTCTACTGTCGCAAGTCCAGTTTTGTTCCAGCTAAATTCTTTTGCTTTTGCTAAACCAAGTTCGGATAATTGCGATGTCAATTCTACGGAAGTTGCAATTTTTGTCATCGCTTGGCTAATTTCATCAATACTATAAGGGTCTACAAGTATAGCCGCATCTCCCGCTACTTCAGGCATTGATGAGATATTGGAGGTAATCACGGGCGTACCGCAAGCCATAGCTTCTAAGACCGGAAAACCAAAGCCTTCCCACAAGCTAGGAAACACAAGGGCGATCGCTTGATTGATAATTATTGGTAATTGGCTGTAAGCAACGTAGTTGAGAAATTTTACCTGACTACTTAACCCTAGTTTGTCTATCAGCGCTTGGAGAACGGGGGTATAACGCGCGTCGGTAGTACCTGCTATCCATAGTTGGTATTTATAAGAGTTTGGCATTCCTGCAAAGGCGCTAATCAATCGTTGCAAGTTTTTGTAAGGATCTTGTCTACCGATGTAGAGAAAGTAGTTGGATTTGGGTATGTTAAGAAAGCGAAAATTGTTCGCGTCGTGTGCCAACAAAACCGGCGTAACTTTACTAGGAGCTATGCGATAAAAGTGCGTAATGTCTTTGGCTGTGGCTTTTGAGTTACAAATAATGTGTTGAGCAAACTTCAAAACTTGGGGAATGTAATAGCGGCTGTAAGCCGTAAGGGGGGATAATTTAGCAAAACGTAAGGGGATCAGGTCGTGTACCGTCACAATGTAGCGACAGTCTGTAAAGAGTGGGGCTTCAGGGACGGGGGAAAATATAAGATGCGATCGCAGTTGTTTGTAAATTTTTGGTAATTGCTGTTGCGTCCACCACAATCGGCGCAAATGTCCTTTACTACCCCAATCTGGCGTTAAATTCGCTGGGATCGGGTAACAACTACAATTATCTATTACTTGCGAGCTAAGTAACGTGGGTTGCAGTTTTTGGATATGAGGAATTAAATTAGTGGCATAGGTACTTATGCCTGTTGGCTTGTTACTAACAAATGATAAATTAACTAGCAATCTATTTAAAACTAGGTTTGTTAAATAAAAATATTAGCAATATCTATTCCTAGCATATATTTTTACTTTTTGCTACTAGCTTCATTTAATCATCATAAACAACTAATTTTAAATATAAAAAGTATATTTATATTATTAAGCCTAAACTAAATTTTAAGAAAATCTAGCTATTTTAATTCATTTATTAGTTTAAAATACTCAATTAAACCCGAAACATTTTATTGGAATACACATCAACATATATTAAATAATTTATAATTTTTAAGCTTATTAGTAATATGTATACTTCCCCAACAACTTGCTTCCGACAAGATTTAATTATTACTTGTGTTACAAACAATTCAACCAAACAGTATGTAGTTAAAAATCCTACAAATGGCTCAACTTTTGAATTTGGGGAAGAAGAATATTTTTTATGCGAGTCTATAAATGGAACGTCAACACCGTCTCAGATTGTCGCAGCTTTTAAAAGTCGTTTCGATCTAGCAATTACAGAAGCAGACTTACAAGATTTTTTGGCTCAAATACAAGATTATGGGCTACTAGAGCCTTGTCCTACAGGTATTGTAGAAAATAAAGACTCCCTACCTCTAACGTTACTAAATACATCTAATAAGTTGGATGAAAATGAGCGGCATAAATCCAAACAAAAAGCAAAAACTTATATTTGGCTGTTACCAAATGCAGCTAAAGTATTTCAATTTATAGCAACAGCATTTAAACCATTTAATCTATTATTTCAATGTTTAACGTGGGCATTAATTCCAGGTTTAATTATTGCTTTATTTACTTTAATTAATAACCAAGATATTTTTTGGGACGATCTTCGTTATATCATGACCGGAGGAATACCCTTTTTATTACATTTTTTATTAAATATTACCCTGATAAGTTTAGCTGTAAAAACGGCACAATGTGTTGTATTTGCAGCTTGTGGAGGAGAAGTTGAAAAGTTTGGTTTGACTTTAACAATGGGGTTTCACCCCCGTTTTTATGTAGACAGAACTGAAATGTTTCAGCTATCAAAACAAAAGCAAATTTGGACTTTTGCCACACCTTTATTATTCCGCCTAGGAATTATGGTGCTTGGAGTTTTAGTTTGGTATTTTACTGGGAGAACAAAAACTGCTTTAGGAACAAGTGCTATTTTACTTGCTCATTCGGCATTTTTTGAGTTTTTATTTGATAGTAGCCCGCTATTACCTACCGATGGTTACTATTTGCTAGTTACCGTATTAAATTTACCACCAACATACATTAAACGAGTTTACAAAGCTTGGGACATGATTTTGAGTCGTCGTCCATTACCAAAGTCTTTATCTGCGAAAGAGAAGCTGTTTTTAGGCTTAATTGGTTTTTTATCGATAGGTTTTTATTGGGGATTTTTCTTTTTAATTATTCATTTGTGGACTGATGGATTAGCCGAGACATTTACTAGAATTTTTGGTAGAGGTACAGATGTAATAATCTTGGGCATTTTAACTACATTGGCTTTACTCAAGCCCGTACAAAAGCAATTAAAAAAATGGGATTTTAATAGAAAGCTTGACTCAGTTTCTGTGGAAAAAACTGCAATCAATGTAAATAGATTTAAGCTAAAACATTTGCAAAAACCTATTGTATTTTTTGTATTAGCAATCGTGCTTTTATTACCTTACCCGTACCGTCCTGGTGGAGACATTCAATTATTACCGCC
>QQTW01004194.1_pt1 | contig 10772 bp, 10 predicted proteins | sample 1904831 | NCBI WGS metagenome assembly QQTW01 (sample SAMN09435610, study PRJNA476489) | Subsurface metagenome, whole genome shotgun sequencing project.
TGCTCTCCAGCTAAAGAAAATTCATTAACAAATGGGTTTGTTAAGTTAGTAGCAGTGGCATCACCTTCTGAAGAAATATATAAAGTATTCTTACTCGTCAAAGCAATTCCTTCAGGATCGAGACTTAAAGCCGGAAAATTTTGCCCAGATTGGTTTGTTAATAAAGTAACATCAGTGAATTTAACTTTTCCTAAAGAATTTTTATCAAGTTCAATAGTAAGTGTATAAAATCTTGCAGGCGCGTTTTGACTGCGATCATCAGAGATACTGTAATAGACATTTTTACTAGCATCATAAGTAATTCCAGAAAGTCCGCCGAGTTCAGTTCCTTCTACTTGCGTATCGGTAGGGAACGTAGCTTCGCCAATAAAATCTATATCTTTGATAGTAGAAGCGATGCTTGGTGTTACAGAGAGTAAGGTAGCGGTAACGCCACCGATTAAACTAAGAACAATGACTTTATATAAAGGAAAAATTTGCGTAATATTGCTCATGAAAATGGAGGCATCATAATCTACACCAGCACCTTATCAGTACAAAGATAAGCAGGTATTAAAGCAAGGTTATCTGAGTGTTATTAGTTAGGAGTTTTGCAGGAAACTAACAAACCAATCTTTGAGATGGCGAGTAGCAAGACAGTCATCTTCGTTGTACTGCACGATCGCATCTAGTAAAGTGCGATCGCCTGTTTCTAACCATTTATCGTACCAAAGTATCGACTGAGAACCGTTTGCTTCTGGGTTGCGCCACTGGAAACCTAGCCACCGCGCCACAGTTTTGAGAGCATAACTTTCTGTAGGCAAAACTACCGTTTGTGCTACTTGTTCGTAAATGTCTATAAATCTTGCAAGTAAGGCTGATATCTGCTCGTTTGGGGTGTGATAAAGCTTGGCTAATCGCTTGATTGTATCAACTTCGTAGGGGCAAAAGTGAAAGATTGGTGCTTGGGGATATTGCTCAACTAGATCGAGGAATTGCTGCCAAATTTGTGCTTCTTGGGCTTGGTTTTCTGCTAAAAAGGCGTAGTATTTGCTGGTATTTGCAACGCGATCGCAAACTACAACTCCTAACAAGTAATCTAAATTTAGGTCTGGTTGCGCTTCAATATCAAAATAAAGTTCTACTGGAGCAATTAAAGATCCAGGATTTGGTGGCAGGTATTTACCTTGCAATAAATCCCGTAAAACTGTTTGAGATGTTGGCGTAGGTAGAGTTGCTTGAATTTCATAAGCACTACCAAAAGGTAAAAGAATCGGGCTATTTTGCATTGCCGATTGAGCTTGCAATACCAATTGCTGGGCGCTTTTGCCTTCAAAACTTGGTAAAGTATCAATTTCGTTGGGATTTGCTCTAGCTAGAGACTCTAGAGTAACTAGGTTAATAGTTCGCAAATCGCTGTAGCGACTAGGCGTTACCCCAGGTAAAAGGGAAAGATGTTCAGTAGCTTTTGCTTCGGCGTAACATTGAGTAAGCCAGCCACAAAAGTTGCATTTTTGACGAGAAATGAATACTTCGGGAATTTCTAGCGAGTTTAGGGTACTAATGCACTCCTCAACTGATAGGTGCATTTGGGGAATCCATTTACTCAAATTGACTTCATAGGCATCGGTACGCCGCAGTATAAGTAAAGCTGTGGGAGGATCGGCGGATTGGCAAGTCGCCAACATTTCGGCATCATACGCTGCCACAATCTGATACTCTAATTTGGGACGTTTGCCTAACTGAATATTTGCGGGGAGATAAAACCAATCTCCAAATTTGGAACGTCCTTCTTGCTTAATTAATAAATGCGGACGACTTAGTAAACTAATTTTCTCAGAGTAAGGTGCAAGTATTACTCCCTTGTAAATACATTCAACCCCTTGCTGCATTAATTCTAGGGTTGCTTTTGTTCCTGCTTCCCAGTCATTTTTAGGATATTCTGGGCGGTGATAAGTGTACTGAGCTAAGACAAATTTTTGATAGGCAAATTTTTCTTGAATTAATCTATGCAACCCATCACCAACTGGATCTCTTTGGCTAAGATCGCCATTAGTATCTAAAAAAGCCCTCCGCTTGCAGCGTTGGTATTGTAATAGTAATTCAGCATTAAGCAGCATGACTCTAGCCTAACAATAATTCGCAGGCAAATTCTTACTTTTCTACCAGCTTGCTGCACTAAAGTTAAGAAAGCTGTTATTTTTTGTTTATGAGTATTTCTACTTCTCAATCTCAGCTTGAACTACACAGGCAGCAGTTTCCAGCTTTAGCAAATAAGACTTATTTTAATTATGGCGGTCAAGGTCCAATTCCTCAATCGGCAATTGAGGCAATAAATAATGCTCAAGAATATATCCAGACTCACGGACCATTTTCAACTAAAGTTAATGGTTGGATTGCTCAAGAAGTCGAGCAAACAAGAAATGCGATCGCATCTGAACTCAATACTCCGGCTGATACTATTACGTTAACGGAAGATGTTACAGTGGGCTGCAATATTGCTTTGTGGGGTATCGATTGGCAACAAGGCGATCGCATTTTACTTACTGACTGCGAACATCCAGGGATCATTGCTACGGTACGAGAAATTGGGCGCAGATTTGGGGTAGAACTTGATACTTGTCCAATTATGGCTACTTTGAATGAAGGCGATCCCGTACAGGTAATTGAGCAACATTTAAAACCGCGTACTCGACTTGTCGTATTAAGTCATTTACTTTGGAATACTGGGCAAGTTTTACCGCTTGACAAAATAGTTAAAGTATGCAAAAGCGCTAATGTAAGAATTTTAGCAGATGCGGCGCAATCGGTTGGCTCTTTGCCCTTAAATTTAGCCCAATTAGGAGTAGATTATTATGCCTTTACAGGACATAAATGGTGGTGTGGTGCGGCGGGTGTAGGCGGCTTGTACGTGCATCCAGAAGCTAGAGAGTTTTTGCAGCCAACGTTTATTGGCTGGCGGGGAATTACTATCGACAATCGAGGAAATCCCACAGGTTGGCAACCAGATGGACGCAGATATGAAGTAGCAACTTCAGCTTACGGACAGTATGCAGGACTCAGGGCAGCGATCGCAACTCATCAGCAATGGGGAAGTGCGGAGGAACGCTATCAGCAAATTTGTCAATTAAGTAAGTATTTGTGGGAAAAATTAACTCAGATACCTAAAGTTAAATGTTTGCGAACATCTCCCCCAGAGGCGGGACTTGTATCATTTCAAGTTAGTAATAATCAAAATCGACAATTGGTAGAGTTTCTAGAGGCGCAAAAAATAATGACACGGATATTACTCGACCCTGATTGCGTCCGTGCTTGCGTTCATTATCTAACGCTGACCTCAGAAATAGATCGATTAGTTGAAGGTATCGAAAGATTTTCCAGCAATATTTAGCTTACATTGCGATCACTTATACCTCAAGAAGATTCTCAATATTGGCTACTATTAGCAGCAGGCTCGACTTTAGCAGGAAATTTGACGCTATTTGGTGCGGTAGCTAATTTAATTGTGGTCGAAGCAGCAGCCAAGTTAGGTTATCAACTAACATTTTGGCAACACTTGCAGTTTGGCTTGCCTTTGACGGTGGTAACTTTGCTGATAGCTTACTTTTGGATTATTTAAATTGCTACTTTATGCCTAGACCGATTATTTATATAGCTATCACCAATCACGGTTTTGGTCATACTACCCGCGCAGCTTCTATTGCTGCAACTATTCAAAAACTTTGTCCCGATGTATTGCTAATTGTCGTCACGACTGCACCTCGTTGGTTATTGGAATCATATATAGAGGGTGATTTTATTTATCGCCCACGTAGCTTTGATATTGGTGTAGTACAAGCAGATAGCTTGACAATGGACAAAGCAGCTACTTTGGAGAAATTGCAAGCAATTAAGGCAAAACGGCGCAGTATTGTGTCTTCCGAAGTCAACTTCATTCGCCAAAACCGCGTTAGCCTAATTTTGGCTGATATTCCCCCTTTAGCTGCAATATTTGCGAAAAATGCTGGAATTCCCTGTTGGGCGATGAGTAACTTTAGCTGGAATTTTATTTATCAAGATTGGGGAAAGGAATTTAGAGAGATAGGCGATTGGATGAGCGAATGTTATAGTCAATGCGACTTGTTGTTTCGGCTACCATTTCACGAACCGATGAGCGCTTTTAATAATATTACCGATGTTGGTTTGACAGGCGGTTCTCCTCGCTACCAATTGGACGAATTGCGCGCAACTTGGAAAATAACTACTCCCATAGAACGTACAGCTTTACTTACCTTTGGTGGCTTGGGTTTGCAGCAAATACCCTACGATAACTTGCAAAACTTTCCTGACTGGCAATTTATCAGCTTCGATGCTTCTGCACCCGATTTGCCCAATTTAATTAAAATTGCTGATAGAAGCTATCGCCCAGTAGACTTTATGCAGCTATGTGGGAGAGTAATTTCTAAGCCTGGTTATAGCACTTTCGCTGAAGCAGTACGTTTGGGTATTCCTATTGTGACTGTGACTCGCGATGATTTTGCAGAAGCTGCTTTACTGCTAGAAGGTATTACCAACTATTCCCAACACCAAATTCTGTCGCCTGTAGAGTTTTTTCAGGGAAATTGGGAATTTTTACATCAATCCCCCCAACCACCACACAAAGCCGAATCTATAGCTAAAAATGGAAATGAAGAAGTCGCCCAATCAGTTATTAGCTATTTTTCATAATTATGCACCATCAACAATTACTCAAAATTGCCACTAAAGGCAAATCTCTATACAAAATTACGTCCAAAATAGAGTCTATAGTTGCCGAATCAGGGGTAAAAACGGGGCTTTGTACTATATTTCTTTGTCATACTTCTGCAAGCTTGATAATTCAAGAAAATGCTGACCCTGACGTACTTTTAGATTTGTCCAACTTCCTCGCTAAATTAGTCCCAGAATCTGCCCCTTATATTCATAATGCCGAAGGGGCGGACGATATGCCAGCCCATATTCGTACAGCTTTAACTCATACCTCCGAGCAAATACCCATTGCTCAAAATCGTCTCGTATTAGGCACTTGGCAAGGAATTTATATCTGGGAACATCGAGAACGAAGCCAACAAAGAGAACTTGTAGTTCACATTATGGGAGAGTAATTTTTGCTTCTGGCAAGATTAGCATCGCATCGCCAAAGGAATAAAAACGGTAAGCAGATGCGATCGCTTCTTGATACAAGTTTAACAATCGTTGTCGTCCAATTAACGCACTAACTAGCATCAGCAAACTAGAACGGGGCAAGTGAAAGTTAGTAATTAACCCATCCACAACCCGCCATTGATAGCCAGGATAGATAAATATATGAGTCTTCCCGCAAAAAGGCTTTAATTGCCCCGATGCTGCTGCCGCTCCTTCTAACGCCCTTACCGCCGTTGTTCCCACCGCAATAATTCTCCCTCCTTTAGCTTTGGTAGCGCGGATTTGTTCTACCGTGGCGGCGGAAACTTCTATCCATTCGCCGTGCATTTGGTGAGTGGTTACGTCTTCTACTTCTACTGGGCGAAATGTACCTACGCCAACGTGCAGCGTTACAAAAGCCGATTTTATGCCCGATTCTGCCAATTTTTGAATTAATTCGGGGGTAAAGTGGAGTCCAGCGGTAGGAGATGCGATCGCGCCCAAGTTTTGAGCGTACACTGTTTGGTACTGGTCATCTTCTGCTTGGGAATTTGTAATATAAGGCGGCAAAGGCATTTCCCCAAAAGATTCTATTACTTGCAGCAAAGATAAATTATTAGGGACATCAAACCGCAACAAACGTCCTCCTGTTGGTTCATCGACTTCCAGTACCGTAGCTGTAGGGGCGCAATGCGTTGCGTCCCTCCTACCCTCAAATACAATCTGCGCCCCTGGCTGCAAGCGTTTTCCTGGCTTAACTAAAGCCAGCCAAATATTAAACTGTTTTTCTTCTAGTAGTAATACTTCTATAGCTGCGCCGCTAGTTTTGCGCCCGTAGAGCCGTGCGGGAATAACCCGCGTATCGTTCATTATTAGCAAATCCCCCGATTGCAGCAGTTGAGGCAAATCTCTAAAAATGCCGTGCTTGTAACCAGTAGGCGAATCTACAACCAGTAGCTTAGCGCTATCTCTAGGTGATGCTGGATTTTGAGCAATTTGTTCTAAAGAAAGTTCGTAATCATAACTAGCCAAAGAGTAATCTAAAAAATTCAGCGATTTTGCTGCGTCAAAAGTAGGACTAAAATCTTTAAATGAATCTTGAGGCATAATCTCGAAAATTAGTAAAGTATAGAACTATGGTTTTTGAAACTTTTATCGGACATAAAATTAAAAACTTTGGGTAGATCTACCCAGCTAAAGGTAGGCGTTACCCCTAGTCATAAAGATCCCCGCTTTGTCACAATGGAGGTGTAAGATTGACTCGTCTCCAAAAAGCAGCAATGGAATACCTTTATTATCTTGCTAATGCTACCCTCACCTTGAGGATTGTCGAGCATCTGCACCGCAGACCCCAAATGCCCGTTAGCTTTGTTAGTGTAATTCATCAAATTGATGGCTGGGTTGTCAAAATTAAAATGGCATCTCCCCTAGATTCGCAACAGGCTGGAGATTTTAGGGCATTTTTGCATGAGTTGGGCATACCCTATGAGGCTCCCATGCGCGTAAATATGGCTCTTTGGAGCTTAGAAGCTGGGCAATCGCCTATTGATGTCATGCGGCGCTATCAAGTGGCAGTGGTTTCTCATGGTAGCCCGGAAAGAGAGGAAATTGAAGCCTTTCGGCAACAATTTGTGCAAGGGTTGGGTTACTGTCCAGAGACTTTAGCTTAGTTGGAAGGCAGCAGGGATATATTCTTGTAAAGATAAATTGTATGTTAGGTCAGGCAAAGTCTTTTTACAATAAACCAGTGCCACATCAAAGCTACAAGTATAATCGGCAAAGTCTTGATTAACAGCCAAAAAACAGCTTGCAGTTTTCCAGAGTTTGGCTTGCTTTTGGGGTGTAATTGCGAGTAACCCTCCTGCGTCCCAACTTCCCGCACTGCGCGTTTTTACTTCTACAAAGGCTAAACAATTGCAATTATTAGCAATCAAATCAACTTCTCCCCAAGGACAGCGCCAGCGACGAGCCAAAATTTTCCAGCCGCTAGATTGTAACCATTGAGCAATAAAATCTTCTCCTAAAACACCTATGTCGAGATAATGAGATGATTGATGGTTTGCCATTGGCTCAAAATAGAATGAATTCTACAACAGTGTTATACAAGCGGATTTTGAGAAGCGTACTGTGTTTATTGGCGGTGCTAGTAAGTGTAAGTAGTTGGGTGACTTCCCCAGCTTTCGCTCTCGACTATAACAGAGAAAACTTACTCGGTAGAGATTTTTCCGGGCAAGTATTGACAGATGCTAGTTTTACTAAAGCCAATTTACGCAACAGCAATCTTAGCCACAGCGATTTGACAGGTGTAAGTTTTTTTGCGGCTAATTTGGAGTCAGCAAATTTGGAAGGCGCAAATCTAACTAATGCAACCTTAGATGCAGCCCGAATTATTAAAACTAACTTGACCAATGCTGTTTTAACGGGGGCTTTTGCTGCTAATGCTAAGTTTGATGGCGCAATTATTGACGGGGCAGATTTTACCGATGTATTGCTCCGCCAAGATGAGCAAGATAAATTATGTAAAGTAGCTCAAGGTACTAACCCTACTACCGGGAAAGAAACTCGCGAAACATTGATGTGTAGATAAATATATAGATGCGCCACTATAGTAAATCGGTTAGACAAAATTGGCGCATCAAATCTAATTTTTGCAGCCGCCTTTGTTCGCTGTATAACGACTGATAATAGAATTGTGACTTCTCCGGCTCGTTTACAGGATCTGTTTGCTCCCACAAATCCAAAAACAAGCGATAGCGTTTTTCACACAGCACTCTTTCCATACAAGCGGTAGCAGCTTGAATTACTTGCGTACCCCGTAGTAAATCTTGCTGAGTTTTCTCATCTAAGTGAAACAAGGAAGAAACTTGGGCTATTTCTGTTGCAGATTCTAAGCAGCGAGTTTGGATGCGAGAAACTAAACTCTCTTGAAAAGCTTGGGGGAGGGAAACCGCTCTCTTGGGAAACTCTGTGGAGGGAGACCCTCCCCACAGATTTCCCGCTCCCCCCAACTTTTCGCTCTCTTGCGCCTCCATTGGGTGTATTTCAGATTTTTCGTCTAAAATTTGCTGCCACAAAAAGCGGTGATGAGACAAACTAAACTGCAAATCTTGCTCTTGCAAAGCGCTACTTACAGCTTGGCGGTGTTCCGGGCAGTGGAGATAAATTCGCAGCAATAGAGCCTCTGCTTGCTCTAATAGACTGCGCTCCGAGGCTTCAGGGAAGGCTTTATCTTTGGGGTTAGACTGCTTTTGAGTTTTGAGAGCAATCGGCTTATTTGACTGATATTTAGGAGAAATTTGCGCTAATAAATTTTCTGCTCGTAGCGGTACAAGTCGCGCATCGCCAAGGCTGAGAATCTCCGCGCAGCGACTTACATAGTAATTGCGAGTATCGCTATTATCAATTTGTTGGAGTAGCTTTACCATTGCTTTAGCTACTTGCTGAAACGCCGTAGCTTGTTTGAGATCGCGATCGCCTATTAGTTGCTCAATTTGCCAATCTAGCCACAAGGGAGCCTTTGCTAGTAACTCTTTGTATTCCTCTGGGGTGGAACTATGCAGGTATTCGTCTGCGTCTTTCCCGGCGGGTAAATTGAGAATCTTTAGTTGCACTTCTCCGCGATAAGCAAGGGCGGCAATTTCTCCAATCGCTCTTTCTGAGGCTTGGATACCCGCCACATCCGCATCAAAATTAAGAATTAACTGTTTTGATTCGCTATAACGCAATAGTTGCCTAACTTGCTCTAAACTTAGCGCCGTACCAAGGGACGCTACTACATTATTGATTCCCGCCGCGTGTAAAGAAATTGCATCAAAGTATCCTTCTACTACTACCCCACAATCAAGTTCGGAAATTGCTGACTTGGCTTTATCTAAGGCAAATAAAGTCTTCCCTTTACTAAAAAGCTCTGTTTCTGGAGAATTAAGATATTTTGGTTGCTCATCTCCCAAACTTCTCCCCCCAAAACCAATAACTCGCCCTTGCAAATCGAGGATAGGGATAATTAAGCGATTTCGGAAATAGTCATAATAGCCATCCCCAGCTTGACGCTGGCGAACTAAACCCGCTTGTTGTAATAGCTGTACCGGGTAACGTTTTTGTTCTACTAAGTAACGATACAAAGTTTCCCAACTATCAGGCGCATAACCCAAGTTAAATTGTTGGATAGTCTCAGCTTTTAGTTGCCTAGAAAATAAGTAATGTAAGGCTGCTTGTCCTTGGGGTTGGTATAAAGCGTGTTGATAAAAGCGACTGGCGATCGCCAAAATCTCGTATAGTTGCTCTCTTAAAGACAACTGTTGCTGCAATTGCTGGCGTTGCTCTGGTTCTAAAGTTTGTACCGTTACTTGATAACGCCGCGCCAAATCTAGCACTACTTCGCTAAATGACTGCTTTTGCAACTCCATCAAAAACTTAATCGCATCTCCACCCGCATTACAGCCAAAGCAGTAATACATTTGCTTAGATTGACTGACACTAAAACTAGGGGTTTTTTCTGTGTGGAAAGGACACAAACCTACAAACCCTTTACCACCTTTGCGTAAAACGACGTGTTCGGAGATGACATCGTAAATATCTGCTTTTTGCTTTACTTGCTCGACGGTATCGGGATGCAAGCGAGGAATTTGCATAGTTTTTTATTATAGATAGTCAATTTTGACATCCTCCCCGGCATGAATGCACGGGGATTCCTAAACATCACTATTTAGGTTTCTGTTTCTTTCCCCTAGGGGTTTTTTGCAACTGCCCTTTGGACTTATGCCCATCGGGTCTTATGTTCGCTCCACAGACGTTCACCGCAAGCCCTGCGGCAAGTATGTTATGCGCGGCGTTGATATCTCTTTTGTGAGTGGTTTTACACTTGGGACAATTCCACTCCCTAACATTCAACGGCATTTTATCTACGATATGCCCACAATTCCCACACCTCTTGGAACTTGGAAACCATCGGTCAATTTTAATCAGTTCTCGTCCGTACCACTCGCACTTATAGGTAAGCTGGCGGATAAGTTCTCCCCAAGAGGCATCGCTAATATGAAGCGCCAACTTATGGTTTTTTACCATATTCTTGATTACCAAGTCCTCAACTACGATAGTTTGGTTTTCACATACCAGTTGAGTAGTCAGCTTATGCAAAAAGTCTTTACGGCTATCAGTTATCTTTGCGTGTACTTTGGCTACCTTTTGCCTTTGTTTGTGTCGGTTATTAGATCCCTTTTGTTTGCGAGACAGCGATTTCTGAACTTGTTTGAGCTTAGAGCGCAGTTGTTTAAAATGTCTAGGATTAGCAATTTTGTCTCCATTGCTTGTCGCAATCAAGCTAGTTATTCCTACATCCAAGCCGATAGATTTATCAGACTTTGGCAAGAGTTCAATAGCTGTATCTACAAACAAAGAAACGTAGAATCTTCCACTAGCATCCAACTTGACCGTTATAGTAGATGGTTCGCACCCCTTGGGCAATTGTCTACTCCAACGAATAGGTAATGCTTCGCTACACTTGGCAAGCCATACTTGCCCATCCTTCCACTTGAAAGCAGACTTCGTAAACTCCGCACTACCGCCGTTATGCTTTTTTTTAAAGTTAGGATACTTAGCCGTACCCGCCCAAAAGTTGGCAAACGCTTTTTGCAGGTGTCTAAGTCCCTGCT
>QQTW01004195.1_pt1 | contig 10772 bp, 8 predicted proteins | sample 1904831 | NCBI WGS metagenome assembly QQTW01 (sample SAMN09435610, study PRJNA476489) | Subsurface metagenome, whole genome shotgun sequencing project.
ATTATGTGAAAGCTCAACTTTATCAATCAAGGACTGTATAGTTATCCATCCATATTATTAGAATCAGGAGAAGCTCACGATCATTTTGATATATTATGTACAAGATACAAGTCTATATATAATCCTCAAGAGCTGTTTCTGTTTGACAGAGCGACAGGGCCAGCGCCAGCAATTCTCGATATAATGCCAAGGAATTCGCAACAATTTTGCAACGCGCAGTATCTCTTGAACCACAGAGACTTAGTGGCTATTCCGCTGAGAGGGTACAACGAAGCACTCGGCTCACCACTCGACTACCTTTCTCGGTTGAATGATATTGTGTTGTAGATAAATGATATTGGGTTGTTTTTGGTTGATGAGTTGTGTTGTGGATATACGCCAAGGCGCCTGCTGAGTCAGCACGGATTACTCTATATAGTGAAAATCTCGTACATAGAGTAATCAAGCAAGTTGTTTCACAGGTTGCGGTGCCGGAGTGCTTGGCAGTGATGGTGGATGATTTGCTTACGTAAATGCTTACCTAAAAGATACTATGGGATCCGAACTTAATGATAAAAATCCACAGATCTTTCTCTGACGTGGCCTTATTCTCCCTTGGTTCGTATGGTTTATCTACGGGTGATGGGGTACATTTAATCTCATTATCAGCTCTTTGGACTTGCTCCGGGCACGGAGAGGTCGCCTAGGGACAATGCAGGCCCGGTCCAAGAAGAGGCTGGTTGGAGCGCTCTACTAATTCTGTCTCTAGAGCGTGATATGGTAAGTGCAGATGACATCGGAGTCCTGGAGTGCAACCACACTACGAATCACTACTACTCCCTTGCGTTGCTTCATCTAGTCTCAGCGATAGCCGTTTCTGCCTGTACTTCCGAGCAACGCGCCCAAGCATATCTGATGTGATGCACCACGTCTAGCCACATTATTACGTGCTTTGCTTGCGGAAACTCGCAGCATGATTGGGAAGCGGTACGGTTTATGACTGATCAATGGTTCTAGAAAAGCAAACGCGAATGCTCCCAGCCCAATGCTCCTCCTTTGAAGACTCCATGTCTTGTGCCTCCGAAGCAGCAAAATCCGGGAAACGTTGCAAGGATCTCCTTCATTTTACTGGGCCCAAATAGTCGTACACCAATATCACCCTCTCCACCTTGTCACCATTTCTCGCCACTATTCGTCTCGTGTAGTGTCGTGCACCTCCTACTTCCTCGAAACTCCAGACCATCTCCATAGTTCCGTGTCCATCTTGACTGACAGACCAGATCTGTACACGTTCGTCGTCCAAGAGTCGACTATTCGTCTTCCCGTCCTTCAGATACTTTGCGAGAAGAAAATTCTTGTCCTCCTCTGTACCTTTGCCCTCCATCGAGAAGGTGTCGCCGCTGAACATCCTTGCCTTCCTTATGGATTTGCCCCAAACCTTGTCGCCGTGCTTTTCCTCTGACCAATCCAATGCATAGTGTTCCTGCATGGTGGCAGCAGGCGTAACATAGACAATATCAATGTGGGGCGTGCCATCTTGAACGCGAGATGTGACGGTGAGCTATTGCATGGGAGAGGTCAGTCGAAACCAATCTAGCAGGCCACACGACGACAACGCAACCGACAATGAAAAAGCACCCAGCTGGCGAGTGCACCTACCTCGGGTGAAGTCACACGCATGATCTTCCGCATCATCCAGGGAATGCCCTGAAGAGCGAAATAACTATCACAGTTATCTGACATCGATTTGTTCTACCCGATGTCAACCATTTCCGGGCCCTTCTTTCGAGGACGATTATGCACGAACCATGGTGAACTTGCCAGCAAGGTTGGCGCGGGTAATATCCGGTGGACAAGCCATGATAGTGGGAAGGCAAGTGTTGGGAGGCGAAGCAAGTACCGGCACGTTACTTCGAAGAAATGGACAATGTTGAGCTGCAGAAGATGATGAGCGATCTGGCCGTTTCTTGTCTTTTTAATAAATATGTTGGAGCCGTCCTTGGCAGCGCGTTCCTGAGAAGCAGAACGCAGCGTGCTGCATGAGCGACAGGAACGGAGTACTGTACGGCACTCACTGCGCGGTACTCCGGACCCGGACTGGGCTTGTCCGGAGGCGCTTTGTGTTGAACATCAGGAGAATCGAACCGAACTCTGCAGCGGCATGCAACTCTCCATCCTCACTTCCACCAAATATCCTCAAATAAAGCCGCTGTTGATATACCACTAGACGGCTGACAAAGTCCTGTAGAGTTGTAGTGACCTGTCAGCCGAATACCGAGGAACGCTCCATGTCTTTAAAAACCATTGTTACTGATATCGCCTCTGTAGGCGCCACAACTCCGGATAGCACACGTGACCCAGGGAATAATGATGGCTGACGGACATCCTCTCTTGGCTCAATGGCATATCTCGTCATGGACCTTGCGAAGATATGGTAGATACTAGTTTACCGCGAAAAACGTGGAGATGTTATTGGGCCTGCATCTTTAGTTTAGTCAGAAGGTAAGTCTATCTAATCGAAAAGGGGCCATGGCAACCACGCAGTGATGCTGTGAATTAACCAAGTTGAGGCGCTGGGTTTTCTAATATCTCCCTCCGTCAAATCGACCACAGGGCAAGACGCACAAAGTTGTGCCCAGTTTTCTCATCCATTCGTCTACGACTCAACCCTCGTAGCGATTCTATCAATCTCTACCCGCAGACACATCACGTTCTTGCGCGCTTAGGCCCTCTCCAAGACTACTCGATTTCCATCAGCCGACTCTCTTTTGTGAGGGAACTCGCGAACCCATTCAAGCCCCCGTTTTTGTTATCCCTCTCTCTCCCCCTTCGGAGGAGAGACATGAACAAACCCTCTTTGAGATGTGATGGATGGGCATGTCTGGAGCTGGGGAAATGGTGGGTATATTCGATGATCGTACGTGGAGAAGATGATCGTCAGGGGAGATTGGGCTTTGCTGTCCTTTGGGGTGAGGAATTCATCACACGGAATATGACATTAAAGCAAGTACTTATGAGAAGTCTGGTGAAGTAGAGGTAGAAGAATCCTTTTCTCATCATTTTGATTGAGGGTCATGAGTACGTGCAGAGTGCTACCCAAGTGTAATGCGTAGCCAATAAAGTAATTCTATTCCAGAAAATGATGATCATGCCTGACATCCCGATCATAACTCGTCGTCGTCACTGGCCGTCTCTTCACCACTATCATTCGCCTTTCCAGCATCCCGTTTTTCTGCTTCCGTGGGCGATTTCGCCGGGCCACGCTCCGGCTCAGCAACCTTCTTGGCTTTGGCGCCTTTCTTCGCAAAGGGTAGCACCCTGACTGGTGGAAGAGGAGATGCACCTCTGCTTGGAGTTTGACGCGTCTTACCCGGTGTCAGCGCTGGACTGCCGATCTTCTTCTGCTGCGACGCTCTGGCTCGATTGGAGGTGCCTGCTTTTGATGCGGGAGCGACGGTCTTTGGTACTGGTTCAGGGGCGGCATCGTTATCAGATTCGCCTTCTGTTTCCGATCCCGTCTCGGGTGTTGTCTGTCGTTCCGAGCTTGTCTCTTGGCTTCCTGCGACGATGCCCTCTTGCTTGTCGACGTCCATCTCCTCAAAGGCATCACTGGAGTCATTCTGTGCGTCTTCTTTCGCTATCCCAGCCGCGTCCTCTGCTCGTCGCTTACGGGCTCTGCTCGAATCGGCCCGTCGACCCTTCCCTTCCAGCGTCTTTTGCATTTGTTGTAGTTTCTTCTCGTCTACCTTTGCGGTGCTGAGGATGCGTTGCTGGTTTCTGATCTTCAATTTCTTCTCGTTTAGGAGCAGCACAAACTTGGAGATCAGCTCTTCTTCATGGTCTGCCTTTGCCCTGACGAGCTCTTCTAGCTTAGCATCAAGTGAGGCGATGGTCGCTTGGGCGGACTCGTATTTGCTGCGCAGGTCGATTTGTTCAGCCTCCAGTACCAATCTTTGGTCGATTGCTGAACCACACCAGTCGAAGAGCTGTATTTCAGCATCGTCGTCCTGCGAGAGATCTACTGAGCCTAGTCGCTGTGTGATTTTGTCAATACGGTTCCGTAGAGTGATTGTAACTTTTCCGCTGCCAATAACGGCAACGACTTCAAGACCTTGCCGTTGGTTGCTAGTAAGGGGAGCTGCGGATTGGGGATTAAAGACATGGAGGAGGATGTTCTGCCATTCGTCGTCCGGGCCATGAAAGTTTTTTGCTCGCAAGTCTGGGATCTTCCGTTGACGAACTAGAAAGTATTCATTATGTGCACGTAATAATACACAAGGACTTAACATACTCTTGCCCCTGTACGGTGCTTCTCCTTCAGTGGCTAGAAGATTAAGGTCCAGAGCAGCGTCGCTGGTTGAAGAGGCTTGAAGGAGAAGACCGCCATCTCCATTGGAGCGTGGAAACTTCAATACCCACGACTTGGACATGGTGGAAAGCAATCACAATGTTGTGAGGAGAGATTCTTCATTGACTCGGGTTGCAAGAGAGAACTCTCAGCTGAGGATTAACTAGACCCTTGTAGAGCGCAATTTCGAAGGCATTCCCCTAGCAAGATGCGCAACGATATCGATGGTGAAGGACCCATGGTTAGATTCGACGACCACCATTGCCAGCCAATGTGTTCGAGGCAGCGCAGGCAGCGCAGGCAGCACAGCACAACAATTGAACCTGGCAGCGCTCAGAGGGTGCCTGGGGCATGCTGGACCGATTTGGTTAGTGGGATAAACGCGTGCTCCGGTCTTGGCACATCGCGTCTGCGGCTGGGGAACCGACTAGATAAGTTAGGGGGGGAGCTACTGTAATAATGAGTGCTTTTCCGACCACGAACCGACTTCCGCAAAACCCAGCCCCTTGACTTGATCTACGGCACGGAGTAGATATTGTCTAAAGGCCTTGTTCACCTTCAGCCTGGTCGATTGACAATATACATCACTCCCTTTCCACTGTCGAAGGCCCTACCTCGCGGCTACTCCGGCCCTCTGCTGAGGGTAAGGAGGTTGCTGAAAGAACCCCTCAGTCTCACCTACACCTCACTTCTCGGGGGAGCGGACTACACGCTTGCTCGATCTCGCAATTCAGCTTTCTCACCTGTAACTACCGATCATCATGACCTGAAGGTCTTCTCGGCAGCTAATAACATCTTTGTCACGCACTATTAAAGAAGCCTTTCTGCAAAACTTCAGGTACAATATTTTAGCAGCATTCACAATGGAGCCATTGTCACTCAAAACACGTCAGCCTGTGGATGATGAGGTCGAGCGTTGGGATGACGATGCGGACTTCGAGGGGTTCGATGACTTGCAGATCAGAACAGCCTCAACTGCGACTTCATCGACCAGCTTCTCTGCAGCACCTCATCACAGAGATTCGCTATCTCGAATGTCTATGCGATCCGACCTCGGCTCCAACCACGGCGACGAAGACTGGCAGGTTCTGCTTCCTGATGATGACCAGGCTTCCACGAAAGATGCAATCGCTGTAGCCAAAAGCAAGGGTATCCCAATACCTTCCGATGTACCAAAATCAGCACTACAAGGTGGCACCATTCGAAGATTGGGTGGCAAGAAGATCAAGAAGGCTCTGGGTGATGACTGGTCTGAGGGTTTAGAGTTACCAGCTTCTGGCAGTGAGCTCAAACTCACCAAAACCGACGGAAAAGAATTCCCTGATTCTCTTCGACAGATCAGTGCTGCTTTCCACAAAAGTCCGGTCGGAAGTCCGTTCAAGTCAATGCCTCAAAATGCTACCTCAACGAAAGCTAAAGCGGCTCCAGTCAGCCTCGAGCAATTTCGAGACAATGACGAGGACGACGATTTTGGTGAGATGCCTACAATCAAGGTCGCTAAATCAAGAGGACCAAACAAATTGGTGCAGCTCACCCAGCCTCCAGCCAAGAACACCAAGAAAGACCATGAAAACATCGAAGAGGGTCTAGAGATTCCCACAGAAGGAGAACTAAAACTTGCTCCGCGTAGAGACGCGCCGCGGACCCCACAACAAGATGAAGAGATCGATATGGAGTGGGCTGAGGGAAGTCTGGGCACTCGCCATGGCGGCACAAGACGTGATTTCAGGTCCGATCGAAGCTCATCTGTCTCTGCGCTCAGTCCTAGCGTTTCAAGCTGTCTAACAGCGGAAAGCGAGGATGATGGGCTAGACTGCTTAGTATTACCGTCTGGGCCTCTCAAGTTCGATGAAGTGCTGAAGAAGCGGCAGCAGAATCAATCACCGGACGCATCGAGCTATTCAGCCGAGCATAACGCACCGAAGAGAGCCGTACCTAAGGATGATTTCTTTGACGACTTTGAGTTTGGAGATGGGGATGTCTTTGATTCAGGCAAATTGACGCTCAACCGCAATGTCAAGCACAAAACCCAGCGGGCCACCAGCCCACCAAAACGTCCTGCTACCACTCTCACATTCACCAATAATAAGTCTCAAGCAAATTCAACTCGAATTCCACGGCTCCATGGAGGTCGTGAAAGGCCTCGTTCAACCCTCGAACCTGTTTCAGAAGGTGGCCCTACTGCTGCGCGCTTTAGAAGACCGGAGTCTCGTCTCAGTGGTCACATATCACAATCATCGATATCTAATATTCCTGCTCCGTCCCTACCCTCAGCGCCGTCCACCCCCAGCCGACGAGGTCTTCGCCATCAGGATTCCAGGGATATCCTTCGAACAGAGCCTGTAACGACTACAAATGCACAGCTCCTCCGATCAAAGCGCTCGATGCCTGTGATGCGGAGCATGCAATCACCCACCAAACAGCCTCCATATCCTCAACCCCCATCACGTAACGAAATGGGAGGCATCACGTCTCGACTCAATTTTCCACCACGACCGAAGACACCAACAGACCGCTCTGAGTCGCGCCTTGGAGATGCTCGAAGACCGGCCTTCCTTCCAGCTGGCGTCTCTAATGCCCAATCGCAACATGGCAGCATGAAGACGACCACTACGCGCAACATTCGCAGACACGACTCCGGTGACTCCCACGAGAGCGGTGCGATACCACCACGACCGTTCTCTCGCCTTACACACCGCCCTGAAACTCCTGGGCGTGGACGAAACGTCGCTCCTTTGGAACTGACGCTGGCTGCGAAAAAACCAATTACAAAGCCAACTCGAAGACGAAACTTCGGTGATGGCACCGAGCTCGAGATCTTCGATGACCTACCAACATCAGCGACAATCGAAAGCAAATTCATCAAACAACCAATCGGCCGTGGCGCACCTAAATCCCTACGCAGCAAACTTGGCCAATCTCATATTACGGGGTCAACTTCATCTCTTGCATCGCGAACCGAAACTCCCATGCCATCTACTCCTCTCAGCCCCACGAAACAAGGCTATCCAGATTTCACTCCCCGCTTCGCACGAGAAACAGCCGCGAGCCGCAATGCCAGAGAACAGCGCAATCATTCGGTCTCCATCAATGCCGCTTTACGCGAACCTCTTCATCCCGTCCGAGAGAGCGGACCACTTGCCCCGCTCAGCACAAACTGGAAAGCCCACGTCATGGCCCGTAGCAACGCCAACGGCCTCGCCTCACCTTCGCTCCGCAAGAAACATCTTCACAACAAAAAGGAGCCCCAAAAACCACAACTCATCAAATCCATGGGCAGCGGTATTCAAGAACCCAAGGCCGTCAAAGGAATGCAATACAACCCCATCCTCTTCCGATGGGAAGGCAACGAGAACGCCCTTGTCCCATTTGATGTCCCTGCTTCTTCGAGTAATGGTGGTTCGCCGGTCAGGAGCCGTGATGGTAATGGACATAGTCCCAAACACTCTAGTGTGGGCCAGCCAGCTCTCATTACGAATGTGGGCCAAGTAGCCACAGGGGTGCAGGTTGTGGGCGGAATGGTATTTGATCCGAGGAGGATGTGCTGGTTGAAAATGGCACCTAGTCAGGGGCAGGGACCCGGTAGTGGGTCACAAGGCGGCACTCCAGGTTTGAGGGGCGGGGCAGCTGCAGTGGGGAGTGTTCAATTAGACGAGGAAGAGGATGTTTTTGCCGGCTTGGAGGATTTGAAGGAGGAAGATGAATTGACTAGTGGAAGTTTCAGAAGCGGTGGCTTTGGCGGTGCCGGTGTTTCCGGAGCAAACGGTGGTAGCAGAAGAAAGGTCTCTGATGGGACAGGAGACAGCAAGGACGGGAGTGGAAGTGGAGACGAGGGTTGGTTGGTCAGCGAGGAGTTTGACGTTGGTCCGGAGTTTGTCAGGAGGCAGCGCAACGAGGAGGAGAAGTGGAAGAGAAAGGTGGAGAAATGGCTGAGGCCGGAGGCTCACGTCGAGGATCGGGCAATCGGCTCTTGGAGGTGGGCCATCCGCGACGTCGTCTCCAGTCTGCAACAGGCTGCGCAGTGACTCGAGTGAGCCGAAATGGAAGAAAAGGGAAAAACCCTTGGCTGCCACTTCGAGTTCTGGGAGAAGAGACCCGGCCAGTCATTGAATTGCTGCATAGCATGGAATATCGGGGCACGCACATACATACGCTACTATACGAATGATGATTCGCATATGAGGATCTGGGAATTGGGTCCAGGGGGGGAACTTGTTGACGGCGGCGGCGGAGGTTCATTTTGAGCAAGATTGCTGATTTCACGGTGCGTGTGGCTGGGCAAGCCAAATCGAAAATACAACAGAGTTAAAGCAGAGCAGAAGATGTTGGAGCAGAGTTAAAGCAGAGCAGCGTTGCGAGATAAACACCCCCCGTTTCTCCAGGGAGCTGTATCTAGATACTCTGTACCATGCTATGCTATGCTATTCCATCTTCCCTTTCTGATCCTCGCAGTGCAGAGCACGCTCTCAGCTTGTCGGATTCCTGACCCTGCGTAGTCTTTCTTACTACCGAGTTACGCGTCTCTGAGCTACTCTACACTACGGTGTTACACATGTAAGGTTCCTCGACGATAGGGGCACAGAGGGATATGGGGGGGGCGCTTGTGCTTGAAACTGGGCTGCTGACTGACTACGCTGCGAGGTTCGGTTTTCCTTTTTTCTTTTCCCTTTGGGGGGTTTCTTGAAGTTGCTGCGCTGATGCTCTCTGGCAGCGCTGTTATGGGTGGAGAGAGGGGGGTTTCTTTTTGTATTGTGTACGGTGTACATTGTACGGTCTAGGTGTGAAAGGGAGTGGCTGGCTTGATGGGAGATGTTTGGACTCTGGACTGATGGTCTGCTTGGCGAGGACTCGGGAGAGACTCAGAGATTCTGGTGTTGAGACTTGAAGGTCGCGTGCTTGGTTGGGGAGGAGTAGGGTACGGTAGAGTGGGAACGACTTCCCCTTGGCGATGCGCCCATGCATTACTGGATGCATGGATGGATGGGTGGCTCTTTTGTTGTGAGTATCTATTTGGTTAAGGGGTTTTTTAATCTTTCTTGTATGGGCCAGGGTATGATGTTGACTCGGTATCTTTGTGGTCAAAGAGCCCGTTCTGGCTGAGGCGGAGGCTGGAAGTGAGGATGGGGAGGAGCAGAAGGTAGATAGAGATCATGGACTCTCGGGAGAGGAAGGAGGCAAGAGTCTAGATTTAATCTAGATTTAATCAACGTGATAGATAGGTCTCAGGGTTAGACAGTGTTTGGGGGCTGGATGCACGGTTGAAGAGAGGGGGAGGGTGCACAAAGTGACTTTCTCTCTGTGTCTCTTCTTCATTTCTGTTGAAGCTTCGCAGGCTTTCTTTATATGCCGTGGACTGGGAGCGAGGGTGTAAGTGGTCCTTCACGTCTCTTACTTAAGGAGCGGATCAGGAGTCTAGATGTTTTCCGGCCCGTGCGGACCCGGAAAGGGCGAAGATGAATGAGACACAAAACTACTTCCCTCCACTGGTACAATTCCATGTCAGAGATCAAAATACGGAAATACATCTCAGCCTCGTTGTTCCCAATCCTCGGACTAGGGTAGCCATGGTCCGTCATTCCACATATCTGGGAAAGCTTGTTGAAATGTGTTCGCTGGCATGTGTGAGGAGATTGAACAAATCGAATTGGTTTTGGCACGTATTAATGCTCATCCGGTGGCGTGATCTTTATCTCTTCTCTTTCGCCGGACGCTGTTCGTTTGAGAAGTCCTCGCAGTCGACATCAGGGATGCTTTCCGAGTCGCTCGTTTCGTTGACAGGGAAGAAGTCCAACTGCTGGTCGGACGGAGATACTGCCTGTTCAGGAGCAATGAGGGTGTGCGGCAGAGACATCATATTGGTCGTGCAGCATCGCTTAGTCTCAGAAACTTACGTCGATTGGGCATAGCACAACCCCGGGCATTGTCTGGTAGTTCTTCTCGCAAAAATGCCTTGTAGTTAGTGTGCTGTGAAGATTGTGGTGCTTCTAGCGTGATATCACGAGTTTTGAAAGAGAGCTGAAATCTGAGAGGCGTCTAAAGAAATGTTCAGCAGAGTACGTGGATGGAAGAAAGCCCAGGGTGGATGGAAGAGCTCGGGTTTCAGGACTGGTGATTGGTCGATTCATCGCCTGTTGTGTCAACGGCTTGGTCTAGGCTTCGCCGCCTCAAGGGCGATTGGCTCTTTTCCAGGGTCGCCAAAAGTAGCTTTGCTAGGGCGAGGACTTCCAATGATATTGTTGTGCCACGAAGAGAGTGGTTGAGAAGCGCCGTTGACCAAGTGCTGCTGTCTTGACTCTCACCGTTGGGAAATAAATCAATCGATAGATAGATGGATAGAGCTTCTCGAGTGATTGAAGACGTTTGAAGGTAGATGGACAGCCTCTGCCAATAGTAGAATGTATCGCACAAATTCTTTGGTCGTATCATTTGTGATATTATTTTCAGA
>QQTW01004196.1_pt1 | contig 10772 bp, 15 predicted proteins | sample 1904831 | NCBI WGS metagenome assembly QQTW01 (sample SAMN09435610, study PRJNA476489) | Subsurface metagenome, whole genome shotgun sequencing project.
GAGGACTTCAATCAAACTACTGGGGGGTATACGTGACGCCCACAATCGCCAACCCTACTGATAACGAATACAGGAACATCCTGTTTATTCTTCTAGCAAATATTTTGCCAGAGTTTACGCGCACGTGCTTGGGCATATGTATAGGTATCAGACCGCTGCTGCAATTATCGCACAACCCGTAATCACAGCCTGCCTGGTTACATCCCAAATATCTACCATCCCTGAAAATAGGACCATTGAGATGGTTGTTGCACACCCACTCGCCGTTGTAAGTAATTATCATCAGTAAGTGGTGTTGTGGACACACAACATTGTTGACATACCCTACACATTTGTTACATACATCGTAGTTACATCCGTATTCGTGACATCCAAACCTTGGCCCCCTGTACAGTTTTTCGCATATACTGCATGTCCATTCTTCACAGCCTGACTCACACTTAAGGGAATGACCCCTGTAGCAGGTTGGATTAGACATTTAATATCACATTATGTACTAAAAACATGTAACAACATTCAATTTATTTAGTTTTAAAAATATATTGAGTTACTAATTGCAATGTTGCGTTTTAACCACTGTGGAAAGACGTTATATATGCGAACCAATGATGACAAGTAAACTTCAGTATTTATAATGCCTGACTTTCTCGTGGGAAAAAGTGCCCAGTTTGCAATATTGTGAGAATGTACGTTTGCGTAGCACGACAACACGACATCGTTCACGACGATAGTACCAGACCGAGTTAAAGGAGACATCACGTAAGATTCTCCACTTTCAATTCGCGACACTGTGCTTTTTACGAGCAAGCTGCCAATGTTGAGTTTTCCAGCATGCACAAAACCGTCGTTTGTTTTTATCAGATGGTCGGCAGTCAGTTCGATGCTTTTTCCGTCATTAGTATATATCTTTAACGTTTGGCTGATACTTCCATTGTGTATGTTGCCAATGTATTCTTGAAAGCCAGTATCTGTGAGAACGACGTCGCCGAAATTTAATTCTGTTATTTTTTTAGTTTTACGGCTCTCAACTGTGACGGCCTGGTGTCCAGCAATGCAGCTTGTACCGCCGCCTGGTGGCGGTGACGCAGAGGGTACTGGCGACGGTACTGGCGATGGTGATGATGAAGGTACTGGCGACGGTACTGGCGATGGTGATGATGAAGGTACTGGCGACGGTGATGATGAAGGTACTGGCGACGGTAAAGGTGAAGGTACTGGCGATGGCACAGGTGACGGTAATACTCCAGGCGTAATTCCTAATTCTGGCAATGCGTTTCCACATAACTCTCCGTTGTCTTCACAAGGACTCAAAGTTCGGTCAATAAGCGGACAAGAAGCTGGAAAAAAGAGAAAACAGTCTGACTGGTAGCATCTTTGGAGCGTAGGATTATATGCACCTCCTATATTACGCAAAAATGAAAGACCTAACGTTGCACAATCACCAATTCCGTTGGCACAAGTCCCAATATTGGTACAACATCCCTGGGTGCCGTCTTCAAAAGACACATCTACTCCACATATTTGTCCTCTACACACGACAACCAATGATAAAAACGTAACGACCGCAACATACTTCATAGTTGCTTGTCGGCAGTCAACTATGTAGCTACCAGTTCAAAACAAATTCAATTTGTGCTTATAGTTATTGCTTCTATATGATATATTCGCACGTATACGGGTCCGCCATATCCGGTTCTTCAGCGGATCGCGCTCAGCAGCAGTATGAGGTCCCTGGACTCCACGCCAGTGACTATTCGTGCCTGAAGTATATTCTATCCGTATTTAATAAATTGATTAACCCTATGCCAGACAAAAAATGTCAAGATAGCGAATTGCAAAGATGCATACAGGCGTTATTTTTCGAAGATCCAGTATGCGTACCGATGGCGAAACCGTCGTGTCAGGATATCAAGTAGAACCTGAAACTCAAGAACAAGTTCCTCAATTACATGCGCTTCCGCCATCCCGGCATCAAGTACCGCTGGACCTCATACTACAGCGCATTCAACCGCCTCGGCTACCGCGTCGTGCACAAAAGTATACGCAGTTGGGTGGGCCAGCATGTACGTATACACGTCCTTGTATGGTACTGAATTAATTGAACAGTATTTATAAGATTGGTTAAAGAATATGACATATGCAGCGATGTATAGCAAGATGATTGTACTAATTGTATCTTTTGTATGTATACGAGCTGTACATGCATACAATTGCACAGTGCAAGACCAAACAAATTTCAACCCCGAAACAACAGGTCTTGCCGGATACTACAAAAGATACATTATTAACAACCCTGTTACTCAATATGACCTATCTAGCGATAATTTTGAATTTCTAGATAAAACGGAGTCGCTTCGCTTCGCGCAAAACGCACTAACGGTAAAAAATGCGACATCAGATTATCCAACTTTATACAGTACAACAGGCCAACTTTTTGTGAACAACAAAAACAATACTCTACTGAGAAATTTACAAACTTCTGTCACATATACCGTATCTGGATGCATTGGCCATCTTGGACATAGATGCCGTTGGACAGCACCTGTAGTATGCGCACAAACATCAAAAGACGAACTGTTGTTGAATACATCGGCTTATGTTCGTGCAGTGAACAAAAAACTTATATGTGCACCAGTTTTAATGGAGTGGGTTAACATCAACGGTATTGACTATGTTAATAATACGGTTGATGTGATTCAAAATGGCCTCCGCCAAGCATCAAACATTGATTGGAAAAAAGAATTACAAACTGGCAGTGTATTAACAACGCCGTTGACTGACATTCCCGCTGTATATGCAACTAACAACCAATTAGCAGCAACTGGACGAAGTGGTAAAACAGGAACTTTGAAATATCAACCCACTATTCAGCAGTGTCCTCTTGACAGTAAACCTAGGGTATTTACTGTTCGCGATCAGCAGAACTTAGAAATAAGCGGTGGAATAGGGTGTTTTATAACAGGCAATGGCGCAACAGTACTGATTCAAGGAGGAAGTAGTTCACGGCCTGTAAGCTACCCTTGTAACAATGTTTCTATTGCAATAATACTAGGAAAATTTTCAACAGGAAATATACCAGCAACAGGCATGATGTTAGCTTATCCACCGAATACACCAGAAAGTAACATGTGGCGACCGCTTTTTGGCTTTTCGGCTGCTAATCTAGCGCAAGATCCTATATTGGCTTCACAATTAAGTGACAACGTTGTGCCAGCAATGACATATATTGGATTATGCAGTAACACTTGTGCAGCACAAAACACAATTTCACTAACAGAATGTGACATATTATGTTACGCCGTGTTGGACCAACTCATACAATCGAATCTCGCTAACAACCTTACTATACCATTAGATCAAAACGAATGCGAACAGTTAGACTATACAATATACGAATACAATGCGACGGATATAAGTATTGCATGTAGAGAAATGACAAACTATTATAATGGGTTTTCCGGTGGGCTACCTTTAATAAACCCGGTTACAAAACCTTCAAATGTACTAGAATTAATATCGTATTTGGAAATAGAAACAGTACCCAATAACAAGGGATACGACAACATCCGCCTATGTAACGAAGTGTTAGTAGCAGACAACAAAACTGTTCAAACTGAATATCCAACCCTTTCACCTACTGTATCCAACGGCCAGTACACAGGTGCTGCATGTGGTTTACAAAAGTTGATATTATTGGATCTGACACAAGCGGGTACTGCATTGATACAACAATTATTCGACCGCGAAACCAGTTATCCAGACGCTACATACACAAAAACAACTGATAATATTTTGTTGACAAACTGGTTGCAACTTTTGCAGGCAATGGTTCTTAGTTTGTTAGCGTGCCTAGGCATACTAAAAGCAGGCAGTCACTCAGGCAAAATAGACTCAATCTATAATATGACGTTGAATACAATAACGCGTTGTAATGCATCAACACAATATTATAGGCGACAAGCAGTTTGGCTTCTCAACTTTTGTTTGGTAATATTCATCATATTGATAAATGTTACAGCATATGCAAATATAGTCCAGTCAACACTAAGTTACGCTGCAACTCAATACGATACGAGTACACAAGTAGAACTAGTCACACTTGAAAATCACACGTTTGTTGTAGAAAGTGTTCACAAGACAGGGTTTAACCCAAGGGTGTGGCCTGGTGTAGTAATGTGGGTGTTTTATACGATCGTTCTGTTTGTTATGCTTGTGTGGCAAATATGGAACATGTATAAAATAAAGTGGAAAAATAGAGCCATATGGTTACATCATCAGAGTTGGGATCATTGGGAAGAAGATAACAGACATTTGTTAAAACCATAGTTACTACTTTATGGCCACGAGACTAATCAAAAAACCTTGCAATACGCAACATACTAAAAGTCTGTAACCGTTGAGATAGATCAAAATGCTGGACCGACTATAGAGGACTTTGTAAATATATGCATCCGAGTGTCTTGCTTTCAGTGGGCATGGTTGCCCGGACTGACCAAGTTCTAGGCGCGTTTATGATGCCCCATGAAACACGGTGGATAATGTTTATCTGGAAATAATCAGCTGTAATATTTGGCGGTTTTTAAAAACCGAGGCCGATCACGTTTAATTGGCTGGATAGCAGGCATATACATAAAATGGACACCTTACCCTAGTGTGCAATGTGCACCTGTTGTCGCCAACCACGTAATACACCCATTTTGCACTGGCCGAATGGTCCGCACTGGTTACGGCCCGGACTGACGCCCCACTGCACTTCACTCTGACTCCACAGTTCAACCATATTCCTTTTTCTACATTGGTCTTCACTTGTACCTCATTATATGTCACCATACAACGCTCTTGGACGGGTGTGGGCTGTGGTCCATGTGAAACTGAAACACCCAGCTCACGCGGCCACTTATCCATTGGAGTCCTGCGCGCAAAGCACTCTGATTTACCAAGGTTGCCCTCCACATTGTAATCTTTGTAGACATTTTGTTCTGTTTTCCAGTTTTTACACGCTTTTGTGTTACTTTTACTGCACTTTCCACATGTAAACTTACAGTCAACAGAACTGGCCAATGCCACCATTACTAGTACGCACCACAACCCGACTTTTTTCATGTTGGCGGCGCAACTCGAGATTACCCATGCTTTCAATATATTTTTGTACGTATGCAACTTTTCATTTTACTATGAATACATGTATCCATATTAGTACTCAGCTTGATACACTACAGGATCAGTCGACTCTATTGCCCTCACTAAAACCAAACGGAGCATGCTGAGGGTTTTGGTACATTGTCTGATCCGCATGGTTCCCAATCGTAAACCCATCGCAGATGGGTTTATGTCAGCGCTCATCCTTCCTAATGGTGAACCTCACGTTTGTTCCATTTATAAGTTATTGCGTATCTTGGAACTATCCCAGAGTAATGGATGTCGTTACGCGCCTCGTCCATTCCACACCAAACTTTAGGAATTATGCAGAACGGACGCTATAAAGATGCTTGTAAATCTGCAATCAGCGCCGTGCCAAATCGAAGAATATATTTTTGATTTTTCGAGATACCGCTGTTCGTAGTGTATTCGCCCCGTGACGCTCACACACAAGTGTGATGTCTTTTTGTTCTATTACCATGTAGCTGTTACAGCCACACTCGGTATTGAGTCCTCTGCTAGCTGTAACACAACATTCCTTGGTTTTTGGCGCCAATACAACTTTGCCCATATCCAGGTTAACTATATTCCAGTCTACGTCACATCCAGCAGCATCGTTCACCTCATCTGTTAAATTTTTGAACATATTCTTGTTGTTATCAGATAGTAAACGGGTCAATTTAATAAATTCGATTGTTTTTTTAGAAGGAGCATTTGGTCTCATATTGCATACTACATCTCCGTCGCATATGATCACTCCTCCAAATGATACATATATTGGGACTTCAGGATGTATAAATCCTTCTTGCAAATATCCATTTAGTTCGTCGCATGTGATATATAGTTTGGTGACAATTGTTCCATCTGTGTTGTATACTACCATAGCAAATGTATCTGTATCTTCACCAGTACAAAAACCGTGCAACATCTTGATATTTGTATGTTTAAATATATAAGTGGATGCAGAGGCTTCAATTTGATAATTTACAAGCAGGAAAACCGTGCTGCAATCTAAAAGTCTTGTGCGTTATCATCATTTCTGCAGAAATAGTTATATTTGCAGCGCAGTAAGCCCGAGCGCTACCACATCCAATGTGCCACCTATTAAAGCATAAAAGTCCAGATAGAACATTAGTTTGCATGCGCTTGTAACTGGCAACTTTGGCACAACACCACCAGGTTAGACACTGAGTCCACGCGCACCCCGTCGATCATGCCGTTATCTACAAGGCATCAGGCACGTATTCCAATGTGAATGTAGAATCTGGACGAAGACTCAAACCAAGTTTAACAAGGAGCCTGAGACCCATAATGTTTGCAGGAGCGTGACCTGGTGGAGTGGGTTCCACGGCGGCCTTGCCTACACCAGATATTTCTGCGTATTCGTTTCCCGTCTCGTCTTCGATCACACGCCCGTGACGCATCAGTAGGCTCAACGCTTTTTCTGACAGATAGAGCCCCATGGGAGCTCCTGTGTCACAGACAAAGCTCATGGGCATGTATTTGTCGTTTACCTTCCAGCACACCCTGATGATCAGGCGGTTGTGATGCCCGCTAAAGTGTGGGATGTATTCCACCAGCGCACTGTCTACGAGCGTGTAATCATCAGGGTGCTGCATGTTGTCGTAGTTGTCAGGGAAGTCTGCATCCTGCAGCAGCAGGTCGGCAGCGGATACATCAGTCGAGTCTATCATGATGTTATTTTATGAATGATATGTTACGGAAATGGTTATTCAGTTTGCTTTCTTATTGCCGTCTCGGCACCAGGATGGCGCATACAGGGCAACAAGAACGTCGCGGTGTAACAATTTTCAGAATAAGATTTACTAATGTAACGCGCGATGAATAGTTTGCATTGCCCAGACGAAACTCTAAGCCTATGCAGTTCATCCACTGAACATATGCATCAAATCGTGATGTGCCTTGGGTCGTTTGGGTCATATAGGTCATCTGGGTCACTTGGGTCATCTGGGTCATATGGGTTATCTGGGTCACTTGGGTCATATGGGTCATATGGGTCACTTGGGTCATCTGGGCCGCCTGTATAGTCAAATTGAATCAATACCTTTATACACTATTGATAGCCGCAACCATGGCCCAGTTAACGGCACTCAGCTTTGAAAGCTATCAGGACTTCGAGATTTGCAACGAGGTAATGAAAGTTCGACCTGGAGATACAGCAACATCGTCGGACGGGATGTTTACGGTAGTTGTGAAAACTGATGGCATTTCGTTGCCATCAGGTACTCTAATTGTGACTGCGAAAGACGGACGGCGAGTCTTCGTTCGCGTAATATCTGGTACAGAAGCCACTATAGAATCTTTGTAATGGTGGATTTTGTCCAATCTTATCTCAGAAAACAGAACGACCAATACAAACGCGACAAGGATTACATCAGTACGATGTACGACACAGCAGAAAACATGGACGGAACCGTTGTAAAGCTGCAGGGAGAAACCGGATGGAACAACTACGAACGTAACATAGGTGACCCTGCCAAACAAAGCACGCTTGTAGTACGTGGTCATGACCAGAATATATACTTATTCTTCAAGCACGCTGCATGTCAACCAACCCGTCTTTACGATGGAGTGGACATTCTAGATAGTTTTTGTTACAACAAAAATTGCAAAATATACAGGAGGCGCGAACCTGCAGAAGTACCTACACGCCTCAAAGAACTTGTTGTAGGTGCTGATTGTGCAGGTTGCACATCCGACGATAGCACTGCGTTTCTAACCGCAAACTTCGTTGAAGGAGGCACAATGCCTATTAAGGACATGATAGCGCATCCAGATTGGAAACAAAAGTACAGACATCAGCTGAAAACAAAACGCGTACATATGTGTATATGGTGCAAATTAAAGGCACAAAAGGGATGTTGTGATAAATATTGTAGCGAAGACAGAATCAAGGTCACTATGGTAGTGGGTTGGCACCAGGATGAAGACGCGTAGCCGCGACACACTTATTTGTACTACTATTCTTAGAGTATTGTTATACTAATGTTACGCGCGGGCTCAAGCGCTATCACATCCAATCGAAGATGGGTTGATGGACAACATGCTCGGGCGACAATGACGATGACATCGTGATCGACAGAAGCACTGCTGCAAAAGGTGCGACATCATCAAACTTGAAGTGCGGAAAAGAATCATACTCAGTCTTGAGAATGACAATTGTTGTAAGTCCCAATTGCTGCTTTGCCAGAGTTTGCTTCCAGAAAGAGTGCGACGGGCTTTGCAAAGCAGTCATAGATTTTCCGAAATACTTCTATAACAATTGATTTGTTTTACTCGTGACTATTATTGCGAAATAAATTCAGTACCTGGTGCACTAAAATTGATTGACATATGCTGTGACTCGGTTTATACACATGCAACGACATGGCTTTTTCGGACGCCCCGCTGATCGAGGAAACTCTACCAGATGAGCTGCACTTACAAAGGCTATCTAAATTGTACGCGCACGGAGCTCTAGGGCTATTTTTGAGCATAGCATGTTCTATATTTTTGCCCGGTAAAGCACTTGAACACTGGTATGTACGTCTGTTAGTATTTGCGACTTCATTCATAACAACCACGGTGTGCTCAAAACAACTTCGTCTGGATACTCCGACAGGAAAACATGTCGGTCTCGCGATCGCGAGTGTCGGACTAGGAATATCGTGTAGCAAATACATGACCGCACAAGGAATACCCAAGCTTATGGACGCAACGATAAAGTCGTTAACTATTTGCAGCAGCCTGGCTACAGCATCAACGATATGCCCCATACAATGGCGACGCTTTGGCATTTGTGTTTGCGCAATGATGTGCATCTTTGTTCTGGTCGTTCCTGCAGGTCCACTCTTTGCAGTTGAAGAAATCATCACACCGTGGAGGTGGCGTTGGGAAATGAGACGGTGGCAACGAAAATGCTGTCTCCCCGTATCGATTTTATTCTCAGCTATGGTACCACAGTGGCTGTTAATAGAGGAAGACAAAGGTCTCACGATATATGCGCACACACCATTCGTCTCAATGTTCATAGTTTGTATGAGCATAGTGATGTGGCATGAAGGGTCATTCTATATCATACGCTAGATCATGCGCATCGATCGTGCTGTCCACATATGTCAGAGTTGATGCACAACACGTTGTATAGCCTTAATGATTTGCAGAGCTGTGGGATGGTCCGTGTCAGCGAGATAGCGGCCCTGGAGGGCTTATCGTCTGGTTGTTGCAGAAATATGACACTGCAATGTACGATGATATGTATAACAATACCGTCACTGCCACGCACTAACAATGTCAAATCTGCTGCCTACTCGACAGCAATAGTGGGACGGCTTGCTTTTGCAAACGCAAGGACATGTATATGCTGCAAAGAAATTGATGAACTTTGCATCAGGGTCAATTACCCCGTTTGATGCGCGTTCTATACTATCTGATTCTCCAGTTGTGCACGTCCACGCTCCTATGAAATCTGACACCGATGCAAATATCGTGCCTTGTTCCGACCCTACTTTGTGTTTGAGTCTCCATTTATCAAGTAAGACCTTCCATGATCCTGTTTTTTTGTCCATAAACTTGCACTTCCTTTTGGATATTGTTTTGAACAAAAAAACAATGATGTTAGTGGTGGCAATTACGGGATCGGAAAACGTCAATATTCCGTCATCGGATATGTTGACCAACCTCCTGCCTCTACTAATACCGTTGGGGTTGTGTGCGTAGGAGTGCATCACATATTTTTGGTTGGTGGTTGTTCGTATTGCGTCGGGTACTGCTGAAATTCCGGTTAAAATATTTTCGATTTTGCTCATTCGGTAGTCAAATTCTATTTTCATATCCTCGTTTGTTTTCATAGGTAATGATTTGAAGCTTCCGCTATGCGTGTTGTAAAGCACGATACTGTAACTAGTGGCACATGGAAAAAAACACAGTGCCGTTATATCACAATAACCCTTAACTGTGTACGGTATTTCCAGCTCTGGTAAAACATCGGGCTTAAGAATCCAGCATTTATATTTGTGCTTCTTTGCGTCTGCTTTGTCGTATGCATATAATATGATTGATCTTAAGACTGATCCTATAATAGCACCCTCGCCTCGTATGATATCCCCAGCATTGTCGCTTGCTATATCATGACATAGTTTTGATACTTCAAAACTTATAGGGCCTTTTTGAGAACCCATGATCGTAAATACCAAGTTAAAATGTACGTATATCCTCATCCATATGAGTTCGTAAAATGTAAAATAATCAATTTAAAGATATGTACATGGCACCAGTGTCACGAACAATTGGCGATGCAGTGTGTCAAGGGCCTGTAACCGAATGTCAAAGCGTGCCAGACACCGAATATCGCAGCATACTGTCTACCGCGTATTGCCATAATGGTGCGGCACACGTGGTCCCCCTCCGTCTGGGTGTTGCAGTACGTAGATGTCGAGGGCAGCGCATCAAGCCCAAGCGCTACCATAAACCTCTCGTAGAGAGGTTTAAGATTGGATGGATTTTGCTGTGGCACATATTTGCGGCCTTATTCCGTTTGATAAAGCCGTAAGTGTGATTCACACTGCTGTTGCACGCTCGAGTTCTCTTTTACACCCGCCAGGCAACAAGAAGCTGTAACGGCGGGGGTTGTT
>QQTW01004197.1_pt1 | contig 10770 bp, 9 predicted proteins | sample 1904831 | NCBI WGS metagenome assembly QQTW01 (sample SAMN09435610, study PRJNA476489) | Subsurface metagenome, whole genome shotgun sequencing project.
TTATCCTTGTTAGATTCTCCATCCGCCGGAGTCGCGGTGTGGTAACGACCAAGTCTGCGAAGAGTCAAGCGCTGGATGCCATGAAAGCATTAATTGCTTGGCAGCCCATACCTGTGTCGCGGGCTCGGATGAAGCTGAGAATCACATGTCCGACGAGTATACTTAAGCAGCCTGCAAAGGGTCCAGCTACAAAGGAGACTCGAGAAGGCGATGCGGATGGTGAAGGAGAGAAATCTACCGGTACGGTCAAAGATCGGATATTAGGTTACGTGGAGCAGGTGGATAATCAGGACACTATTGGGCAGGAATGGGAGATCGTGGGTTTCGTCGAGCCTGGAGCTTTTAAAGGACTGGGCGAATTTGTCGGTACAGAAACGAAGGGGAGAGGGAGGCTAGAGGTTCTGGACATGGCGGTCACGCACCAAGAGAACTGATTGCTCGTATCATCATATTCTTGATGAGTACTAACCGAGCAAGGAGGACGGAGTGATACTCTTCATGGCCAGCCCTCGAGTGCTTATGTGGCATGTTGATCATAAGCACGGTTGTGTACGGCGAAGAGTGCCCCTTGTTTTGCTTCTCTGCCCCTGACACGCCGTAGAGGCAATAATGACATCCGTCCACAAAACCTCAACGGAGTGAAAGAACTGCCATAGCTTTCCCCTAACCCTTCTTCTTCGACACGCCCACGGTCCTACCCCTACGACCCGTCGTCTTCGAATGCTGTCCTCTCACACGTAGTCCCCAATAATGTCGCAACCCGCGATGCGCACGAATCTTCTTCAGTCTCTCCAGATCTTCACGTAGTTTGCTGTCCATGCCATTGGCTAAAACCTGCGAGTCCTTGCCATCCACAATATCGCGCTGTCGATTGAGGAACCACGTTGGAATCTTGTACTGGGTAGGGTTCTGGATGATGGTGACGATGCGTTCGAGTTCTTCAGATGTGATGTCGCCGGCGCTGTTCAATGTCAGTATTCTACACGCGGACCCACGATTGCGGTATGGGGACAGTTATGCACCGCTTGTTGAGGTCCACGTCGGCCTTTTTGCAAACCAAGTTGGAATATCGACGACCGACACCCTTTATCTTGGTCAAAGCGTACATGATCTTTTGCTTGCCATCGACGTTGGTATTGAGAAGGCGAAGGATGAACTGGAAGTTCGACTTCTCCCCAGAGACAAGCGCTGCTCATGAGGTTAGGCTATCGATGCATATCACATAACCGTCGTCCATGCAGACAAGGTTAACAGCCGCTGGAATACTTACACATGACGGTTGATGTGCTCTGAGTCGATGATTGATGGCCGTCGTTGATACGGGCCTGCAGTCTGTGGCCTCTTGGTGCGATTTTAAACCCTAAGCGCGAACCCTAAGCGCTAACCGCTTCAGGGTTATAGAACGTCCCGTCCTGAGAACAGATACTTGATGGTGTGTGGCTTGCCCACCTAGTCCTCGCTTCCAGCGTGCCTGAAGGAAGTCGAGGAAGCCTTCGGTAAGACTTTGTTTTATTCCCTTCCGACAACGTCTGGCAGTCCTACCTAAGGCGCGAAAAACCCCTCTAACATTTCTCCGGCACTTCATTGGTAATTTTCTGTTCCTGATTCTTGCTGATCGCACGCTGATGTCTTATTGCGTCTGAAATATTGCCTATGGCGCGCGCTGGACTTGTGGCACGTCCAGTTTCAGGTTGATGCTTCCTCAATGCCTTCCCTTTTCGTCCCACCGGTGGTGGCCAGAAGTCATGAGACATGCTAACCAGTTTTGTGCGCTTCCTCACCTACTTCACTACACTGGCTAGCCACTACTAAACCTGTTCACCACGAAGCCGTTAAAACGACTTAATAAGTATTTATGGCGCGGCGAGCACCTAGGTGGTCTCTTAGATCGAAAAGGAGGTAAACAGAAGCGCACCATAACTGGTTAAGATGTCTCATGACTTCTGGCAACCACTGGTGGTAGCTGAGACCACCGATCTGGGACAACATGTGCTTTCAATTTCCTGTTCATTGCATTGGCCAACATTGAGGCCTTCATGCTTTCCCTGTTGTCTACAAGACCTGGCATCTGTCTAGAGTGCCTGCTGTGGCAGCATGGAGAGTATTTCGAGCCTTTTGCCCCACCAAAGAGACGCATACAGTCCCCTTCCAAAGCACCTCTTCCCTCTAGGTCTACTGCGACGTCGGAACCTCGAATGGAGTGGATTAGGCTCATGAATAACATGATTATCAATGTAGACCAGGACTTCCTCAGCATCTGTCGCTGAGCTCTACAACGATGGTGAGCCGGTCCCTAATGAAATTCTGCTTTATAGACCACGTCTCCCCTCAACTTTCTTGCTCAAGACACCACAACCATTCGCTTCGTTTGCCAACTTCCGAAGAGTTTTTGCATCCCAATCTTCCACTCCTTTCGAGTCCTAGACCACCATCCTTTTTCATCAACTCTGGATCTCAATCGTGTACTCTCTTCCATTCCATCGTCATGCAGCTCCAATACTTTGCTCGGCCTTCTACTTGCCAGCCCGGCCTTAGCCGGTAAGCCATCTTGTGTCCTGCGGTCCCTGTCAATACATCAATCCAATCGGATCTCTCTTCACCTCTCCCTTAGCACCTCCTCGTCCCATGGCCCTCCACGTCAGACATCCGGAAAAGACTATTGGCGCTACAAACCTCTCGTCAATTGGGGCCGTCGGAAGAACCTCCTCGGCTGCCGCCGCCACCGCTACGAGGAATGATTCTGCCGCCGTGAATGTCGCAAACGCTGCGGGAGCCGCTGGCCAAAGACCAGAGAACGGACAAGGCACCCCAGGACCAGGCAACCAGCGGCTAGGATCAAGGAGCGGCTATGGACGCTGGGGCCTCGGGCAAGGCAGCTATGGATCAAGCAGCTCAGACCCAGGGAGACCAGGCAAGCCTGGACGAGGCAGCCATGGACGCTGGGGCCATGGATGTGGTACTTCGTAGCTATGAACCCTAGGTCAACGGACAAGGCCGCTATGGATCAGGCGGCCCCGGCCCAGGCAGACCAGGCAAGTCAAGACGAGGCGGCTCAAAACCCGGCGGCAGCTCCGGACAGTAAAGATAAGAAGAAACATAGGGCGAACGGCGGCAGTGGAAACGGTACGGGCAACGAGACGACAAGCAGGGCATGGGCGACTCAAAGCATGGAACAGCGAGTGACAGGGCATGGGCGACTCAAAGTATGGAACAGCGAGTGAAGCTCGAAGGGCGGCACCAGCGAGCAAAGATATCGGAGACCGTGAAGGTTATCACTTACCTAAATCAATCAAACCGAGTGATAAAACCGATATATTGAATGTTATAGAGCTTAGTGGCTGGCCGCCGTTACTATTACCAGGGTCTTCACTTCCTGCGCCGGTGTTGGGTTACAGAGCTGAAATGGACCGGTCCGTGGCCGACATAGAGTACAACATAATGAAGCCACGCATACTCAACTTTAATTAATACGCTTGAAAAATGTGGCTTGCTTTGTCATTCTGGATGCCGAGAGATTTTCGGTAGACTTTCCTACTACATGAGCTCTCATTGTCAACTAAACGACAAGAAGCGGCAGAGCAGCCTCATAGCCATCGTCTTCATCATCGTATCGTCAATCGTGTCGTTCAGTCGTACAGTTCCATCCCTGCATCTCCATCTTCGATCATTAATCCAGCCTCATCCTCATCCACCATATCCTCATCATCTTCGAGATCACTATCCCCGTGGTTCGCTAATACGGTAATCCTCCCATCCTCCATCACCACCCGCGCAACCTCCCCGTCCTTGATACTGCCCCTCAGTATCAACACCGCCAACCGATTCAATACCTCCTTCTCGATGAGTCTCGCCAGGGGCCTCGCGCCATAAGCCGGTGAGTAGCCTGCGGAGCCAAGGTAATCCTTGACCTCATCGTCACAGTAGATTTTGACCTTCCTATCGTTGGCGTTGAGACGCTTCTGGATTTCCTCTAGCCGGACGTCAACAATCTTGCGGATCTCGCGGCGGGACAGGCGGTTGAAGATGACTATGCTGGAAATACGATTCAAGAACTCGGGAAGGAAGTAGTTTCGAAGGGCCGTCATGACCATTTCCTTCGTTGTAGGATCAATTTTCCCATCCGGCGCGTTCTGGCGTGCCAGATACTCAGCGCCAAGGTTCGACGTCATGACCACAATGCAGTTCCTCGCGTCCACGATCCTGCCTTGGCCGTCTGTGATGCGCCCGTCGTCCATGAGCTGCAGGAGGACAGTCAAAACTTCCTTTGCTGCTTTTTCAACCTCATCGAACAGGAGGATCGAGAAAGGCCTTCGGCGGAGCGACTCGGTGAGCTGACCGCCAGCATCGTGGCCGACGTAGCCTGGCGGTGCGCCGATCATGCGGCTAAGGGAATGTCGTTCTTGGTATTCGGACATGTCAAAGCGGATCATTGCTTTGGGATCATCAAAGAGGAACTCCGCCAGCGCTTTCGTAAGAAGAGTCTTCCCGGTTCCCGAGGGGCCGCAAAATAGGAAGCTGGGAGGTTGATTTGGGTTGCTGAGGCCGGAACGTTGGAGACGGATCGCGTTGCTGACGGATTGAACGGCTTCCTTCTGCCCAATAACGATTTTGCTAAGCTGTTTCTCCATGTTTAACAGCTTGTCCTTTTCCGAGGTCTTGAGTCGCGTGACCGGGATGCCTGTCCACCGAGCTACGATTTCGTTGATCTGGTCGGGACCGACCGAGTCTGTGGTCACTGCGTCGGAAGCTTCGGCTCCTGTCTTAGCCATCAGGTCCGCATCCGAACGCGCCCTCTCGGCCTCAAGCTGATGGATTCGAGCTTGGACGTCCGGAATGGCGTAGTAGGTCAGGTCTGACGCCGTTTGTAGATCTTTATTCCGTTCAGCCTCCTCTTGCTTAGTCTTGAGTGCATCCAGTTTCATTTTGGCTTCTTGGATATCCTTGCTCCGCTGCTTCTCACTCTCATACTTCTCTCGCAAGGGCTTCAACTCTTCCTCCACGTTGGCCGCCTCTTGCTGAGCCTGGGCAAGACGAGCGCGGGCTGCTTCGTCTTTCTCACGCTGCAGTGCATGAATCTCAATCTGTAGCTGCCGGAGCTTGCGTTCCAAATTATCTAGCACTTCAGGCTGTGACTCGCGGGTGACTCTGACGGCAGCTGCCGCTTCATCAATCAAGTCCACCGCTGAGTCTGGCAATCTTCGAGCGGTGAGGTACCGAGCAGCCAGGGTCGCTGCTGCAACAATGGCGCCGTCCTGAATATTGACACCGTGATGGACTTCGTATTTCTCCTTAAGTCCGCGGAGGATGGAGATTGTTTCGGGAATTGTAGGCTCCTTGACGAGCACCTGTTGGAACCGTCGTTCGAACGCTTGATCCTTCTCAATGTATTTCCGATACTCCGCCAACGTCGTAGCGCCAATACAGTGTAGCTGTCCTCGTGCAAGCATGGGCTTGAGCAGGTTGGCAGCGTCCATGCCACCCTCTCCGCTTGAACCGGCTCCCATCAATAGATGGATCTCGTCTACGAACAGGACAACCATCTCTTTTGAATCCTCAATCTCCTTCAGTACGCCCTTCATGCGCTCTTCGAACTCACCACGATACTTGCTCCCAGCGACAAGGGCGCCCACATCGAGGGAGAGCAATTTGCATGCTGCCAGATTGGCTGGTACATCTGCATTGATGATCCGCGTCGCCAGTCCCTCCACGACAGTGGTTTTCCCAACACCCGGCTCACCAATCAACACGGGGTTGTTCTTTGTTCGTCTTGACAGGATCCGCACCACACGACGGATCTCTTCCTCCCTACCGATCACGGGGTCAATCTTCCCTTCTCTTGCCAGGCTGGTCATGTCGATAGTGAACTTCTTCAGATTCTCGTTTTCTTGTTCGGAATCGGCCGTCTTTGAGTCTACTCGCTTGGTTCCTCTGATTTGCAAGACAGCATCATCGATGAGCTTCGTGTTAGGAATGTTGGCATCCGCCAAACATCGTTGAATCGAGGAGTCCTGCGCTAGCGCCTCGATGAGATGATCGATGGCCACGAAGCTGTCTTTTTGAGTTTTCTGCAGATCGGTGGCATTGCGCAGCACTTTCGAAAACTGCGGCGAAAGTGAGACGTGTTCCGGCGGTGGATCTTGGCTGGGTTGTCGGACGAGAGCTTTCTTCAAAGCGCGATCGAGAGCCTGCGGATCCCCGTGAGCCCGCTCAACAACCTGGCGGAACAGTGGCTGGGCACTGCTGGCATGCGAAGCATTGACAGATTGCTGTTGGTCCTTCGATTGGTCTATCGGTGGATCGAGCAAGGATACAGCCAGATGGATTGGGAGGAGCTGGGAATGGGAGTACTGTTGACAGAGCTCATGAGCATCGCTGAGCGCTCGCTGAGCCCGATCGGTGAGCTGCATTCCAGAAGTCATGTTTGCTACTTATTTCCGCTGTGGCCAGTGGAGGCAGAGGTTTGACGTCGCTTGCTTGCTTCAAGAAGCTGAGGAATGTTGAATGCAGAATGCAATGCGTTCAGTTGCGTGTGGACAGATACAAGCGAAAGGTGCTCATAGTGTAAGGAGGTAAGGTAGATGCAAGGGTTTGGCCCTTTGATGGCCTCAGTAAATCCTTTCGTCTTTTGGAGCATGCTCGTACAGTGTGGAAGGTGCCAGCTCCAGGGCCCAACTTCTCGTAGCTTCCACAAGGCGGCCGACGTCATTGGCCGCGGATCGTGCTAACGACCGGACTTTTGCGCCGCCCAAATGCTCCTAAGAAATCACATAATCGGATCAAGGGGTATATCGATAATGCGATACAACTCCATCCCCAATGCTGTCACGCAACATTGGTGCTCTCAGCGCAGCCTACTACTTCCATATCATTGCCGTGGCCAACGCAGCGACGCGGATAAGTGCAGCAATGGATGTAACCTGAAAGTTGGCCGCTTCCGCGGTACTCCCTGTTGGACTTGAGCTATTCGCTTGCCCTGTACTCGATCCATCACTGTTGGCTGACGCCGAAGCGGTCGAGGTTTTCTTGCTCGACGACGCGCTGGTGGAAGCGGCCGTCATCGCTGCTGCAGTCGACCCGGCCGCGGTCGGATTCCCTCCCGTGATTGGGATCTGGGTGAACTGGATTTCCTCCGGGCCCAAAGTGGCTGTCGCTGCGGTACGGAGTAGTGTCAAAGCGAACCGAACCATCGGCCCCGGCCGTGGGCTCAGCCAATCGCCCCCCTTAACCAGACTCGGTACAGATGGCCGTCGTTGTACCTCCTAAAGAGCATTCAATGGTTGCGCTGCTACATATGTGATTTGGTTCAGTCAAGTCTGTTGTTCCACTTCGATGGTGGATGGGAAGCCAGATACATACGCGGATTCAAGTGTGAAAGCATACTTGACGCTTGAAGTGCCTTTTTTGAGGTAGGTGAAAGGTTCGGGAAAACCGCAATCGGTGGAGTCGGTATCGGGCATGCATTGGAATTGATAGGTGGTGGTGGCTCCGTTCTGTGGGTAGCGTTCAGTGATCACTACATCGCTACGGGAGTAGACTCTATATATTTACGGCTCCTAGGATGGAGCCCACCAGGGGCTGAGTGTCACCTCCTACAAAGAAAACGGAGGCTGACTGTTGAGCTGAGGCTATTGACGGTGATAAAGCTATTGCTAGGACGGTGAAAATTGAGAGGACAGATGAAGACATTGTACGAAAGGCCGACGTTGACCAGGCTTCGTATTTACAGTAAAAACGTGTGATGGGAATGGGAGGAGCAAGAGATATACCCCAAATATGAAAGAATATGGGGACTTCTGGTCGCAAAGATACATCTCCGTTCAGGTCTGACTGAGATGATTGACCCCTGAACCCCCTGAACCCCCCTAAATCAAAACCACGAGAAATTGCTGGCGCAGTCTCGGCTTCCAACCGACTTCAACGTACCTTATCCGGAATTGTATTCTATCACCATAGAGCATCAGCATCTAGCAACTCTAACTACTGTCTTCGTTGATGAAGAAGCACTAGCGCTTCTCCCATACACCGTGGGTTCGTCACAGCTGAGTGTACAGTTGCTTGTGCGGCAAGAGAACTACAGCCTCCAGTGTCAAGTTGCCCAAAGAGAAAAGGGGGTTGCACCTGCTGGTGACACTTCAGCCCACCACGTGTCTCGGCTTCCTTCCGGATATCGCGCTTACCTACATACCTTATTGACCTTGACCTGGACTGGACTTGACTGGGTCGCCGCGCGAGACGAAGTCATCGTTTTGCCGGTTCTCCAAGTTAGTCACATTTGTTGCGTGTGTGTTACGAGTCTCTTCTCTTGCGCTCTAGAGTGACATTTGTTACGAGTCTCTTCTCTTGCGCTCTAGAGTGACATTTGTCGTAAAGGACTTTCTGCGTCGTAACTGCGCTTGTCCGCAAGTACACTCCCCTCAGGCCTTCACTGCAGCTTCCCCTTCTATTACAAAGCCTTGAGCATTCGATCCTATCTTTCCTGCCGTTCCACATTTCACGTACAGCTCAGTCTACAATGACCGATAATTCCAGCGTAAAAGACTTCACGCCGGACAATTACACGATGATGCAAGCTTTCGAATGGTATGTCCCTGCAGACCAAAAGCATTGGCAGCGACTTCGCAAAGCCGTGCCTGGACTCAAGGCCACCGGCATCGACAATCTTTGGATTCCACCTGGATGCAAGGGCTCGAGCCAGCAAGGCAACGGCTACGACATCTATGACTTGTACGATCTTGGAGAATTTGACCAAAAGGGTCTTGCGACAAAGTGGGGTCGAAAAGAGGATCTGGTGCAGCTTGTCCACGTAGCAAAGGAGGCCGGTGTCGGCATCTACTGGGATGCAGTACTGAACCAGAAGGCCGGCGCGGATCGTGTTGAGCAGTGTCAAGTGGTGGAGGTTGATCCGAACGGTTGGCGATACAAACGCCCTAGCGAGTCCTAAGCTGACACTCACCAAGACCGCACAAGAGCCATTACCAGCCCCTATCAAATCGACGGCTGGCTTGGTTTCGATTTCCCAGGTAGGGGCGAAGCATACTCCAGCCAAAAGTACCACTGGTATCACTTCACAGGCACAGACTACAACAACGCAAACGGCCGGACAGCGATTTACAGAATCCTTGGAGACGGCAAGAACTGGTCCAACTTTGTCGATAAGGAAAAGGGAAATTACGACTACCTCATGTGAGTATATCAATCCGAGATGTTGGCTTGTTGAGCTGAGCGCCTGCCAAGGTTCGCCGACCTTGACTACACACACCCCGAAGTGGAGGCCGATGTCAAAGCTTGGTCGACCTGGCTATGTGGCCAAGTACCCATCGGGGGCATACGCTTCGATGCGATCAAACACTACTCGGAGGAGTTCTTGAGAAGCCTCGTCCAACACCTAGACACGAGTGTCGGACCAGGGTGGTTCTTGGTCGGTGAGTTTTGGCAGGACTCGGTGGAAGCGATGACGACCTACATCCGCAATATGCAGCATAAGTTTTCCCTCTTCGATGCACCACTGGTGTACAACTTCTCTCAGCTTTCCAATACCGAGAATGCCGATCTTACCAAGGTATTCGACGGCTCACTTGTTCAGGTTGAGCCGGTAAATGCTGGTGAGTGAAATTCAATTTCCGCTGCACATGTTCGGCCGTGGACGGATTCGGAAGCTTAGGTGCAGCCAGTCACCTTGGTCATGAACCATGACACTCAGCCGTATCAAGCGCTCGCGGCCGATATGCAGCCCTTCTTCAAGCCTCTCGCCTATGCGCTCATCCTCCTACGCGCCGAGGGCTATCCATGTGTCTTCTATGGTGATGTCTACGGCATCAAGGGAGATCATCCATACCCACCTTCGTGTGGCGGCAAGGTTCCGGACATGTGTCTCGCACGCAAGCTATATGCGTATGGTGAACAGCGTGACTATTTCGACTGCCCTCATTGTATCGGCTGGACGCGGCTAGGCACAAGAGATCGCCCGTTCGGGCTCGCATGTGTGATGAGCAATGCAGCACCGAATAAGAAATGGATGTATGTAGGTCTGGAGCACAAAGGAGAAGTATGGACAGATATCTTGGGTTGGGAACAAGGCCAGATCACGATCAACCAGGATGGATGGGGTTGTTTCCTCTGTCCCGGACGAAGCCTGGCCGTATGGGTGGACCAACAGGCTGAAGGAAGGGACCGGTTCGGGAGATTGTGAGTTTTCTTCTGATGATCTTAAACACATATTTGGATTCGCCTTTGTTGATTATCTGTATAGCGATGCGGACATCTACAAGGGGTGAATGGCTCTCAAAACGGAGGTTTATCCTAGAATCAATTAAGCTGCAGGCAATGGCTAATCTCAAGTACTAAGGGATGAAAAACGATGTATCAATTATGCTTATTTCTGGCTAATTCAGCCCCATGAATGAAGGGTAACGCACTATAATTGTATTCGATTGGTATCTTCTCGTATTTCTGTAGCCAACGGTTCCCACTATCCTCGAAAACCATTGTACTTAATGAATTAGCATACCATAAAGATACTCGTTATCAAGCGTATAGCTTGTTTGATCGAGATACATAGGCCCAGCCGCCGCTCCATACTCGTGAGACTTTGCTCATTCCTTCACTAATCCGGACAGTGCCTCTACTTCACGCCAATTTCTAGGCTACGCCCAATAATACGGTCTCCAAATCGTGACCTCGGACCTGCCAATCACTCGGATGCCCGCTACTTAAAGTTCACGGACTACTTCCGTCAAGGGGGAATTGCCAGCGATTAAGACTGAGGGACGA